>Ga0105049_10002706_pt1 | contig 20994 bp, 17 predicted proteins | sample MAT06_FD_78087 | JGI IMG/M metagenome (GOLD analysis project Ga0105049, IMG submission 78087) | Freshwater microbial communities from Lake Fryxell liftoff mats and glacier meltwater in Antarctica - MAT-06 | ecosystem: Environmental > Aquatic > Freshwater > Ice > Liftoff microbial mat | place...
GTGGGCGACAAGAAGGCCGCGGACCTCGGCGAAGCGTTCTTGGCGGAGATCGGGAGCGCGTGAGAGCGTCTCCGACCCCCGCTGGTGGCCGGTTTGATCTTCCCCCGGAAAAGTGGACACCCAGACAAGGAGCATGAATGCCCCAGGCGAGGAAGTGTCCATGGCCAGGTCTCGACGGAAGCACAGTTCGGAGTTCAAGCGTGACGCGGTGCGGCTGACGCACGAGCCGGGTCGCACGGTCGGCGAGGTGGCGACGAGCCTCGGCCTCGACCGCAGCCTGCTGCAGCGTTGGAAGTCGGAGATCGACGCGCACGGCGCGTCGGCGTTCCCGGGCAACGGCCGCGCGAAGGCGTCCGACGCGGTACGGAGCCAGGCTCTCCTCCGCCGTTCTCGCCGCTGCAGGAAACGCTGAGCTGCGTCGCGCGGGCGAGAACGGCGGAGGAGAGCCTGGCTCCGTACCGCGAACTGCTGGCATGCCCGTAATTCGATATCTCCGAGGCAACTTGTTCGAGGCCCCGACCGAGGCCTTCGTCGAAACGGGCAACGAACTCGGCGTGATGGACAAGGGCCTCGCGCGGTGGTCCAGAAGTTCCCGTTCGCCTTTCGCGGAGCGCGAGGCCCTCGTGGGCGAGGGCGGCTTCCACCCGCACGTGCGCCAGGGGATCCTCACGGTGATCACTCGCTGCGACGGGCCTCAAGAGAACGCGATCCAAGCCGGGCGGACGACCTTCCGCCGCTTCAGGGCACTGCGATGTCGACTTCGACGTGCCGGAGAGGGACGACGACAAGGGTCCCGCCCACGACCTCGCCCGCCTCACTCGTCGCGCTCCACACGTAGTTCCCGCGCGGCACGCCGTCGAGGCGCAAGGTGCCGCGCGAATCCGTGCGACCTTCGCTTGGAGAGATCTGCAGGCCGCCGGTCCCGATCCAATCTCGGACGTCGACCTGGTCGTCGACGGAGCGCACATCGAGCCGCATCCCCGCGAGCGGAAGTCCGCCTCGGGTCGCACGGAGCGTAACGCTGCCCACGCGACGCGCCTCGATGATCTCTACAGGAGCCGCCTTGGACGAGCGAACGCGAGCGCGCAGAGGCCAGATCCCGGGATGATCGAGGACGTACTCGAATTCTCCCGCAGGCAGCCTGCGGACACGGACCTCTCCCACGCCGTCGGCGACCGCGACGTCGACGACCATCGCGAGCCCCTGCGCCTCCCGCAAGTACCCGGTCGCGCCCGCGAGAGGAACCGACCCGTCGACAAGGCGCAAGCGAACCTCGGCTTCGGGATCGAGCTCGAGGTCGACGGGTTCCGCGCGAGCCTTCACGTCGCGAAAGATCCCCGTTCCGAACTGAGGCTGATACACGTGAACCTCGGCGGACGAAGTCGGAAAGGCCGTGAAGGTGGCCGTGCCGTCAGCCGCGCTGTGGAGCACGCGCAAGGGCACGCCCGGCGCCGTGAACGCCGTCACGCTCGCTCCTGCGATGGGAGCACCTGCGCGATCGACGATCCGCAGTGCCAGCGCGCGGCCTCCGAGTCGGAGAGTTGCGACGGGGCCCGACGTGGAATCGAGGATCGCGCTACCGACGCTCGCGCCTTCCGGCGTCAAGACGTCGAGCGTCAGGCGCTCTGCATCCAAGAACCCGAGTTCCAAGCGACGAGCTTCCGGAATGGTCGCTTGCCAGAGGACCGGATCTCCCGATCGACCGTCGACGAAACGAGCGCGGAGCACGGCGCCGGCGGGCAGCCGGGTTCCGGTCCCGTCGAGGACTTCGACTGTGAGCTGCCGACGAGGACGAAGGTCGAGGACCAGGTCGGCATCACGACTCGCTTCCAGTGTGAACCAACGCTTGAGCCACCAGTCCGTCCCACAGGTGACGTAGACCCAGTACTCACCCGGAGGCAATCCGTCGAAGCGCGTCGGTGCCCCGGCGGAGGCCGCGCGTGTGTCGGTGGAAACACGACCCTGGAGCGCCATGCTCAAACCCAGCGCGGGAGACTCGGGGTCGGTGCGGGTCGCGATGGTCACGGACCGAGGTCGGGCCAATGCGAGCACGCCCAGGTCGATAGGCCCCGATTCGGCATCGGGCACCTGCACCAGCACGGCGCTGTACCCCTCGGCGAGCGCCTCGATGGACTCGGGACCTTCGGGCGACGCGCCGATCAGCTGGAAGGAACCGTCGCTCCGAGTCGTGTCGCTCGGTCCCCAATTTCGCAACCGGGCGTGGTCGAGTGAGGCCCAGAACTGCACGCGCGCGCCGGCCACGGGCTCGCTCGTCAGCGCATCGAGGACCCGACCCCGCACTTCGAGGCCCTCGGGCAATTCGAAGTCGACCACCGCGGGAACATCGGGGCGAATGTTCACGACGCGTGTCGCGGTGCGTGGATGGTCGTCCGAAAACGCGCACACGTCGAGATCACCGAGGGGCAATCCGTCGATCACGAACTCCCCGCGCTTCTGGTCCGCGATGTCGTGGATCACCGCGTTGGAGAGCGTGCTGATGGCTGAGGGCTTCGTGACGATCGCGAAGTTCGACACAGGCTTGCCGCGAGCCCGCACCGTACCGCGAAGAGTTCCCCCACGGCGCAGTCGGACCTCGTAGGCCGGCGTGAACGCGCCGGAGAACAGCAAGGACTGCTTCTCGATCTGGTAGCCCGACTTCTCGACGGAGAGCCACTTCCAACCGCGAGGCAAAGACGTGGCCTCGCAGGCACCCTGTTCGTCCGTGACCGCGTGGCTCCACACCCAATCCACTCCGACCTGCCACGCCCACGAGGCCTTGGCGGACGGGACCGGCGCGCCCGCTTCGTCGACGACTCGGATCGGGAAGGACTCACCGCGTTCGACCGTGAATTCCAACTCGACGACTTCCCCCGCCGCAGGCACCGGCTTGCGCAGCGTGACAGGCACGGCCCCGCCGCCGGTCAACTCGTACTCGTATCCCACTGCGTCGACCAGCGGCACTCGGAAGGCCTGGATCGCGCCGTCCACCGCAACCAGCGTTCCGCCGATGGGGTGGACCCGCCCACCTCCCGCCGCGAGCACGCGGACTCGACAATCAGAGTAGTCGACGTCGTTCGCCGGCGAGCGCACGACACCGCGACATAGGACGAGCGGGTGGAGGGTCAGTTCGATCGCATCCGGCGCGGTTCCGCGCCACGGTTTCGAACCGCGCCCCTCGGCGCGAGCGTCGACGAAGAGCCGCTCCGCATGAGCGACGAGCAACGCTCGGCCCTGCTCGTCGCACTCCACGCGACGCCAGTAGTGGTATCGGCAGCCAAGCTCGGGCGCGGTGTAGGAGCTCCGCGTGGCGAGGTCGAGTTCGAGGCGCTGGTGGATGATCGCGCCCGGGACCGGTGCACCCGTTGGATCGAGAACGGTGACGCGAATGCCATCGGCCCCTTCCAACACGAACTCGGCGGGAAGCACGTCGAACCCGGTTGCGGCGGGCACGTGCAGGTGCTGCGCCAGGTGGCCCGGATGCGTGACCCAGACGACCGCTTCGACGCGCGGGTCCACGCCGATCTCGGCCAGATCGAACCAACCCTCCGCATCCGCTAGAACCGAGCGAGACCGCGCGTCGATCTCGGTCGGGTCGATCCACGGCCAAGTGCGAACCTCCTGCGCCGCAGCGAGCGCAGTCCAAGTGATGGAGCAGCCCGAGATCGGCCTGCGAGCCGCGTCCAGCACACGTCGCGCGGTGCGTCCGGGAGTGCGCGCGGGCGCGTCATGTCGCGGCAATCCGAGGCCACGTTCTCCTGGGTCGGTCGCCGCCTCGGATCCGGGTCCGATGACGGTCGACGACGAGTTCACGATCGTCGGCACGGCCTCCGAATCCCTGCTGCCGCCGAGCCAGCGCACCGCGACGAGCAGGACCACGATCGCAGCGAGAGCACCGAACCACGGAACTTTCGAGCTGCGCATCATGCAGGATCCCCCGCCTTAGCCGCCCGCGGGCCGCATCGGATGCGTGACGCCCTGAGGCGCCGGCCTGCCCGTCAGCGCGTCCTGCGGCGCGAGGATCGGTCTTGGACCGACGCCGACGGATCCGCCGGAGGAAACCTGAGCACGGGCGCGGGCGGGGCCGAGAGCCGCGATCGCGAGAAGCGTCATCAGCACCACGAGTTCACGCATGGATCGCATCGGCGAGCCTCCGAGCAACAGGTCCGAATCTATCCTTGCACCGTTCCAAGAGATCGAGGCCGTCCCGCGCGGAAGACGGGTCCGCGGGGCTGGAGCACGCTTCGAAGCGCGCGACTTGCTCGTCCGCGGCCTCGGGTGTCGAGCCGCAGACCTCATCGAACTCGCGCGCCGCGCGTTCGAGCAGCGACGCGTCGTTCTCGAGGACTGCATACCACATCCGGCTCGCGATCGGCGCGAGCAGACGCGGATGGCGGCGCGAGGCGATCTGGCAGAGTTCACGGGCGGATCGAATCCGACCCAACATCTCCGCAGCGTCGGACGCGTTGTTCAGCGCCACGGCCTCGAGTTCCAGAGTCGCCGATCGACGCGCGGCGTCGCGACACAGCGCCCAGCTCGCGCGCGGACGCTCGGCCCACACCAAGCTCTGCGCAGCGATCAAGCGACCCCGCACCGACGGAACCAGGCGATGAGCCGCAGCGCACAGATCCTCCACGCGCACCGAGGGCTGGTCCACATCGCGAACACAGGACTCGCACAGATCGACGATGCCGGCGACCGAAGCATCGCTGCGCGCGGAGCGGAGCCCGTCCGAAACTGCGGCGGCGGCGGTGCGTCGACCGACGAGCGGCGCTTCGGTCTCCGGAGTCAACCGACGACGAAGTCGCCGGCCGGCAGGCGCGGAGTCAGCGAGGCGGAACCAGGCGACTTGCCGCAGAGCGAAGGCGAGCTCCTCGCGGTGAGCCGCAACGAGATGACGCTCCGCCGCCGACAAACCGGTGCTGGATTCGCTCGCCAGCGCTCCGTCCTCGCGCAGATCGAGGAGTGCGCTGTGACGCGACACGCGCAGGAGCCCGCTGTCAGGGTGAGCAGCGACCTCGCGCAGGACGCCCTCGATCTCGGGATCCAGTTGGAAGTGGTCAGGAGTCATGTCCGTCCTCCTCCCCTTGCTCGGCCAGGAACTCGTCGATGTCGATTTCGCGCCTCACTCCGAGCGCCCAGAACGCGCGCCGTACTGCGGCCTTCGCTCGATCCGGAGCGATGTCGTTCGTCCTGCACCAAGCATCGAGAGGGCGCCGATCGATCACGAGCCCCTGAAATGCACTCCGAACTTCGTGCGCAGCCTTGTGGAACGCCACGAGCCCCAACGCGAGCGTCGTGATCTCGAGCCCGAGCGTCCTCGCGATCTGCTCCATCAGCGGACCGTGCCGGAGCGCGGGGATTTCTCCGGAGTGTGCTCGCTCGGCGTCTTCTTCGAGCAGCTCGCTGGTACTGCACCGGAGCTTCTCTGCGATCCACACGTCGATCGGCGGCGCGCCTCGGTATGCGGAGGCGTGCCGCGCAACGTGCGCGACTGTGCGCAGATGCAAGCGGCCGGCATCGAGAAGCAGTGCCTGCGAACGCACGCGCTCTACGCTTCTCCGGCGCAACTCGAGCGGGTCTCCCTCGAGGAGCCGCGCCAGGATTTCACGCGGCGCTGCATCGCGGAAGAGGAGCATCCACGAGGGATCGCCCGGACTCTCTGGACTCTCGAATGGCTGAGGGGGAAGTCTCATCGCGATCGGCGGCGAAGCCTCGAGCCTTCGCTCCGGTGCGGAGGGATTCTCAAGGCCCAGCGCAGGGCAGTCAAGCTGCGCGCGCGAGGCCGGAGGCACGCGTGTTGACGGCACTCTCGATAGGGACCCCGCGGCACCCTAAACAGGGGCTCTTCGGCGGGATTAGTGGAAGCCTCGGTGGACACCTCAAAAGCTGCCAGTCGGGGACGGCTCAAAACCGGCCAGTCGGGAAGGGTGTCCGGGACGTGCTGATGATTGCCTGGCCACCTCGGCTTCGTGCAGGTCGTGGGCGAGTTTGGTGCGCCAGCTTCGCGGTTCGCACTTGAGGACGTGCGCGTGATGTAGCAGCCGGTCGAGCAGTGCGGTCACGGCCGCCGCATCGCCCAGGAGGTTGCCCCAGTCCTGGCTCCGTACCTCGATCGAGAGTCGGCGCTCCGCTCAATCCAGTGCGACCACGACATCCGCGTGCTTTCCGGGCGGAACCTCGAACGTCCCGCTGCGAGGCTCTCCGTCCGTGGCGAGTGCCGACCAGCGATACTCTCCGCGTGGCAAGCCGTCGATCCGAGGTCCACGGTTGGGGCCGGAACTCTGGTCGCGTGACGAACTGTGCACGAGCCCAGCCTCGATCCACGTCTTCACGTCGACTTCGAATTCGACGGATTGGATTCGCAGCTCGCTCCAATCCACGTGCGCTCCGCCGCGAGTGAATTCGAGTGCGACACTGCCGCGCCGGCGGACCTCGAACGGAACGGCTTGGCCGCTCGCGGTCGACTTCAAGATCCGGCTGACCGGCCACGTCGAGGCACTCGTACTGCTCACCATGTACTCGGCCTCGGTCAAGCGTTCGAAGTCGACAGCGCCGGTGGCCGATGTGCTGGCGGACCTGAGCGTCATCGTCGGCCAAGTCGCAGGCGCGACTTCGACTCGGCAGCCCGCGACCGTGTCACCCCGGTCGCTGATCTGCAGGAGCAGGGACGTAGTGGGATCAAACGTGATTCGTGCTTGGGCCGGGCGCAGGCGTAGGGAGACCAAGGATCCATTGCCTCGTGTCGACGTATCGATGACTGCGTCGGCGACATCGAACGGCAACTCGGGCAAGTCGACCACTCCTTGATCGTCGCTCCGTCCCGTTCCCATCCATCCGCCACCACGCTGGAGGAGGAACACCGTTGCGCCGGTGACTGGAGCTTCGCTCGTGTCGAGGATGACCAGCCGCGTTCGCTCTCCGGCGAGACGCATGCGGATGGGCTGAGCCGCTTGCGCGAGGCTCGGTACGTGCATGTAGCCGACAACGGAGGAGTCCTCGCCGAACACGCACAGGACGACGGCGTCGAAATCGGGGACCGGGAGTTCGACGGAGTTTCCGCCGTGGATCCCGACCGATTGCCCGACATTCCTTCGCCCTGGGAGACTCTTTGACGACTGAACGTTCAGCCATCTCGGCGCAGGACGTGGATCGGCTCGCTCGTCGACGAACTCGATGCGAATCGTGCGATCCACGTTCACCGGGATGCTCAGGCGACCCTTCGAGGCGGGCGCGAGAGCAGCGGTCTCCGTCCAGGTCCTGTCGTTCGGGCCGAAGACGCTAGCCTTCCAAATTCCCGAGGAGAGCCCCTCGAAAGTGACCCGGCCGTCCATTCCGAGGGCGCGGGACGCCTGAAAGGTCGCACCGATGAGCTCGCACCGGAAGAGTCCGAAGTCGCTCGTGGTGACCACTTCGACTTCGAGCGTGGCGGTTCGCTCGAGGCTGAGCGTCCCGAAGTCGGTGACGAGCCCGGGAGTCCCCTCCCGAGTGTGCACCGCTGTGGCGAACCCGGGCTTCGCGATCTCGATCGACCCGACACCCGGCGCGAAACGATCGAATTCGAAGGATCCGTCAGAGCCCGTTTTCACGGGAACGCCGAATTGACCCAGAGTGGATCCGCGCGCGCTGGTCCACGCTTGGACGGTGACGCCGCTCACGGGCTCTCCATTGTGGGCATCCACGATGGTCCCCTTCACGGCGATGGCGTCGGGGAGCTCCAGTTGAATGGGCTCGGCGACGACATTCGGCTGAATCGAAACCCGAGCCTCTTCGCCTCGCGGCAACTGCATCCCTACGGCGAACAAATCGACCTCTCCGAAGGGGACGTGGTCCAACGTGAAGGAGCCATCCGCTCGGCCTCGGAACGGCTCCACGCGCACACTGTCGATCCTGCCGTTCCAGGAATAGATCAGGAAGTCCCGAACGGGCTCGTCTCCGTGGACGACGCGACCGCGAATCGTGCCAGCCGCTTCGAGCGACACCTCGAGGAAGGGCGAGACATCAGTCGTGATCGGATACTCGGCGCGATACTCCGCTTTCCCCTTGGATTTCGCGCTCACGAAGACGGCACCGGCCGGGATGCGCCCGACATCGGCCAAACCGTTCGCGTCCGTCACAGCGCGTGCCTTCTCCCAGGTCTCACCGGCGAGCCATTGCAAGAAGACATAAGCGCCTTCGATGGGATCGGCCGCGACGTCCACGATGCGCACAGGCACTCGCACGCCGCCGGCGACCTTGACCTCGACGAAGAGCTCGGACACGCCGGGTGGTTGATCCACGATCGCACTGGCGGCCACGAACCCGGCGCCTTGCGCTTGGATCGAATACGCCACTTCGGGATCGACGGGCAATTCGATGGGACCGAACAGGCCGTCCGGCCCGATGACGACCTCTGCGACCCGCTCGCCTGCAGTGCCTGTCAGCGCGAAGAACGAGACCCGGCCGGGCGCGATCTGCGCCGCAGGCTCTGCGGCGATGACCCGGCCGCGAACACGGAGAGGGTCCGCGAGTCGGAGTTCGACTTCCCCTGGCCCTTCGATCCTCGCCACGCGAGTGACTCTGGAACCATGGATCGCCCAGATGAGTTGAGCACCGTCGAGCCTCGAAATGTTCGTGAGGCCCTGAGCGTCGGTCGTGCCCCAGACGATCAAGTACCGGGCGTCGCGCGTCTCGTCGGCAGAGAGCGGAGCTCGCCCGATCGGCGCGATCTCGCGAACCGAAAGAACCGCTGCACCGACGACGGACTTCGAGATCTCGTCGACGACGCGTACGCGCACGGGTTCTCGCTCGGCGAGCTCGAGGCGGACGGGCAGGGCGGCCTCGACTCCCTCCTCGAATTCGAGGACACGCGGCGCATAGCCGGGTCGCGCCACGCAGAGTCGAGAACCGAACTCCGAAGCCCCGGCGGGCGGCTCGAGGCGCAGTCCACCTTCGGCATCGGACTCTCCTTGCGATGCACCCTCGAGGAACGGGTCCCAAGCGCGGAGCGGCCACGCTGCATCCGCCTCCCAGACAGCGGAGTTCGCCATCCAGACGGCCTGTGCACGGGGAATCGGCCTTCCGGCGACATCGACGATCTCACACAGCACATTGCGAGCAGGCGTGCGCGCGTTGCCCGCTTCGGTCGGGGCGGAATTCAAGGACTCCGGGGGACGGCGCTCGACATCGGCTCGTGAATCCACGCTTGGATGCCTGGCACCCGGGTCCGCGTGCGAAGCGCTACCTGCGGGATCTTGGCCAATGCTCCACGTGATCCAGATCCCCACCAGGATCAGGGCGATCGATACGATCGACGGAAGCACCCATCTGCGGTTCATCGACTCGGCCGATCAGGGAGTTTGCACTGTGGGTATTTGACGGCTGGGCAAAGCCGAGGGTGGACCGTCGGGGGCCGTAACCAACCTAGCTTGGGGCGGGGCGCCCACGACGATCCCACCACCTTGAGCCCAGGCGGCTGCCACGATGAGCAGTCCCGAGATCCAGCGAAACGAGCGACTAGGAATCGATGAGCGCATGGATCCACTCCTCGGCCAGGGGACCAGCATCGCGAGCGATGCCCAAGTACAACGCGTGACTCGACACGTGAACGATTCCATTCCCCCAGCGCCTCCGAGCCCGCAGAAACGCCGACATCTCGGAAGTCAGTGGAGTTCTTTCGAGCTGCGCCAGCGCCGCCCGGGCTTCTTCGAGATCTTCGACCGCCATCGCGCAGAGTAGCTGGTTGATGCGCGCCGCCAAGTCTCGATGGACGTGCGTGATGGCGCGTCTTGCAGCACGCAGACCTCGGCCGGCGTCGCCCGAAGCGAGGAACGAATCCGACAAGTTCGTACTCGCCATGCACATCACGACATCCGGCCCACCGAGGGCAAGGACTTCGCCGAGGATCATCAGGCTCTGACCCAGATTCCCGGACACCCGGGCATGCAAAGCTGCATGGAGCCGCGACGACTGAGTGGGAACCAATCGATGTGCCGACGCGGCGATCTGACCGAGGCTGGCGGATCGGCGTGGTTCGCTCATGAGCAGCGTCTCGAGGATCTCGATGGCACCGGACTCTTGCACCCGCATGTCTCTGCTTCGAGCCAATCCGCTCGCCGCGATGCGCACTTCATGGCCCGCGGCAGGCATCGCTCGGAGATCGGGAACGGCCCGGTTCACTGCGAGATCCCGAATGGCCGCGTCTTCGCAGATCATGACGTGCGCGGCCTGCCGCAACACGAACGCGACCTCTTCGCGATGCGCCAGGACGAGGTGCCGCTCTGCCGCCGACATCCCAGCGGCACGTGCATGCGCGATCGCACCACGCTCGAGCACCGTCCGCGCCACGTCCTTGCGCGGAACGCGCAACAGCCCCGATCCCGGCCTCCGCGCCACATCGCGCAGGACCTCCTCGACCTCCACGCTCAGCGTGATCGTCTCACGGCTCATCGGTGCGTCCCTCCAGGAACTCGTCGAGGTCGAGCCCGTCTCGGAGACCCAGCAACCACAGCCCCTTCGTGAGCGACGTTCGCGCGCGCTCCTTCGAGACACCGTTCGCCTTGGCCCACGCGGTGATCGGCTGGCCGTCGACCAGGACGCCGAAAAACGCGCTCCGGACGTCATAACTCGCTTGGTTGAACGACGCGCAGCCGCGAGTCACCAACGCGGGCTCGAGGCCCAGAAGATCCGCGACACCGCGGATCCACGGATCCTCGGGCCCGTCGCTCGAGTCGTGCGACCGGGACGCTTCGAGATCCTCGGCCACGAGCTCCTTGAGCGCACGTCGAATGTGCTCAGCGAGCCAAACATCGAGACCGGGCACGCCCTGATACTTCGCTGCGTGTCGCGCCACGTGCGCTGACGCACGCAAGTAGAGACGTCGTGAATCGAGGAGCAGAGCCTGAGACAGCGTGCGTTCGTGACAGCGCGGACCGAGCTGCAGTGGATCGCTCGTGATCAGCTTTGCCAGCACTTCGCGCGCTGAACCTGAATCCAAAATGCCACGCCAGACCGATTCCTCGGCCGACTGCGATTCGGGTTCAGGGAGGGGCTGTGCGTCCGGCATTTCAGCCGACCCCGATGGGACTTCGGGGCCCGCGGCGCTCGGGAGTCTAGTGGGCCCCGATTCGAGATGTCCAGACGCGAGAGCACGATTCTCGCAGAGCGGCGACGATGCGCCGACGAACGGCTCACCGCCTCGTCCTCGATGCCCCTGTCTGATGCGCATCGAGTGACGCACCGTTCCTCGATGCAGCTTGCTACGGGCATTGCTGCGCGGCTCTCGAAGTGGTGAAACCCGCGCGGCCCGTTGGCGTTTGCGCGCGCGGAAGAAGGTCGCGGCTTCAACCTTCGTGAACTTCAGCACGGGTTCCGGCGCGCTTGGGTTCGGACCCGTTCGCCCGCGCCCGAGGCGCTGAACCTGTCCCCCCTGTTGGTCCAGCAGTCATGAGAGTCCGGGGCTGGTCTGGGTTTCTTCGAACAGGCTGAGTTGGCGGTGCGGCTTCGACCTGGCCGGCCGCATACGGCCGGCCAGATCCACCAGAAAGTCCTCGGGCGTCATGCCGCCGAGCGAGGTGTCACGAAGACGAGGGCCGCGACCACGAACGCGACCGGGTTGAGTTACGTACCCGAGCGGCCCGGACCCACCGTTCATGGAACCATCCGCAAGCCGGACATCGACGCCGATCGGCATCGGGAAGCCGGTGAACCGCGCGCGTTCGTCGGGTTGCCACACGACTCCGCAGGCGATGAACCCGAGGATCGGCCACGCGACGAACGCGATCGCGAGCACGCGACCTACGGCACCCAGAGGACTCCGACCCCGTTGCTGAGGTTGAACGTGTTCGACGTGCAGAACGCTGCCGCGTTGCGATACCAGGCCTGGTAGTAGCGTTGTCCGCCCGCGACGGGCAACAACCCGCGCACCGACACGGAGAGATCGCCGACGCCCGGATACACCGCCGTTCCCGCGCTCGCCGGCTCGGTGCCGAGTCGCACGACCGTCCCGCCGACGCAACGCAATCCGTCGCCGAAGAGCGTCCCGAGTCCGCCGGCTTGTTGCCCTGTGCCTTGGAAGAACAACGTCGGCGCCGTCGGCGGCAAGCCCGACGCGGTGAGGACGAGCGCATCGTTCACGACCGAATTCGAGCCCGTTGCGACCAGCAGTCCGCCCGTGCCGAACGAGTTCAGGCATCCGGTCCCCGGCGTGCTCGGCGGCGCGCACGGACACGCGGTGCCCGTGCCGTCACCGAAGCAGAACGGCACCGGCGGCGGGAGGAGGTCCGTCGAGAAGGAGCCCTTCGTCGTGGCCAGTAGGAGATCACTGCCGGCACCGCTCGCGCGCTGGAGATCGCGCGGGAAATCGTTCGTGTAGAGCCCCGTGTCGAAGTTCACGAACGAGGTTCCGCCGTCGCTCGACTCGCGCACGCGCACCGCGCCTTGCTGCGCGATGAAGAGTCCGTTCGCGTCGGTCGCGCTCGTCGCCACTTCGTAGGCCTGACCGACATACCCGGTTCCGCTCCACGAAGCGCCGTTGTCGACGCTGCGCGACACCGCGTTGTTCGACGCCGAGCCTGCGTTCGAGAGGTAGAGCGCGCCGTCGACCGGCGACCTCGCGACCGAGTACGCCTGGACGAGCGCCGGCAAACCGGAGTTCGACGCGGCCCACGTGACGCCGGAATCGACGCTGAGCAGCGCGCCGCCGGCTTGTCCGCCGCTGAAGTCGACATAGGCCGCGACGAACGTCGTGTCCGTCGCCGCGTCGGCGACGAGCACGTCTTGGATCGGACGGTTCGTGATCACGCCCTCGTACACCTTCGTCCACGACCCGCCGCCGTTGATCGTGCGCCACACCGTCGGCTCGAAGCCCGCGACGCCGAAGTCCGCGCCGACCGCGACGATGAAGTTCGGATCGTTCGCGCTGACGCGCATGCCGAAGAGTTCCGATTCGAACTGCGGACCTTGGTTGGGCCCGATCGACGCCCAGCTCGAGCCTGTGCGGCGATAGAGCGCTTCTGCGCCGATGGTCGTGGGCCCATCCGAGATCGCGTACAGCGTGCCCTGCGGCGAGAACTGCACTTGGTTGAAGCGCGTGCCGGGCAAGGCGGCCAGCGCCCATGTCGCGCCCGAGTCGAGCGACGTGTACACGCCGCCGTTGTTCAGGCCTTGGAAGGCGATCGCCAGCTCGTTCGCATTGAACGGATTCGAGGCGATGGAGTACACGTCGAGCGCACCGATGCCGTTCGAGGACGCGCCGAAGTTCGCGCCCGCATCCGTGCTCTTCCACACGGCGACGGAACTGCCGCCGGTGAGGATCGTGCTCGAACTACCGGGGGAAAAGCTGACTGCATTGAGCGAGAGCGAGCCCGTGCCTCCGACGGAGATCGACCACGCCGAGCCGCCGTTCGTCGAGCGGAACAGGCCCGCTCCGGCCGTCGCGACGTAGACCGTGTTCGCGTCGTTCGGATCGATCGCGATGTCGTTCGAGACGAGGTTCGTCCACGTGCCGTCGTGACGCTGCGACCAAGTCACGCCGTCGTTCACGGTGCTGTAGAGCCCGAAGTTCTGCGAGCCGAACAGCTGTCCGCCCGCGACGTAGAGCGTGGTCCCCGTGTGCACGAGGTCGTTGACCGGCGTGCCGGGCAAGCCCGCGGATCGATTCGTCCAAGTGAGGCCGCCGTTCGTCGAGATCCACACCGCTCCGCCGCCAGTGAACCCGCGGAAGCCGGCACAGATGCGCTGCGAATTCGTCGGATCGATCGCGATCGTCGCGCACGACGTCGGCTGCGCGAGCGGCGGCGTGCGGTTGGTCCAGCTCAGTCCCCCGTTCGTCGAGACCATGACATTGACGGTCTGATTGCCAAGCGCATCGGCGACTCCGATCCACAGCGTGAGCGGGTTCGAGGGATCCACGTCGATCTCGAAGACCTGATCGTTGAGGCCGATGCCGAGCGGCAACGCGGTGAACGTCGCGCCGCCGTTCACGCTCTTCCACACGCCGTCGAGTGTGCCGGCGTAGGCCGTGCCGTCCGGCGCGAACGCGATGTCGTGGACCAGCGTGCCCTCGAGCGTCGCGACGGTGCTCCAGCTCGCGCCGCCGTTCGTCGAGCGGTACATGCCTCCCCCACCGCCGCTCGAAGGCGCGAGTCCCGCGAGAACGATGTTCGGATCGATCGGCGAAACTTGCACATCGTCGATGTCGCCGCCGAACGGACCGAGCGCCTGCCAGTTCGCGACGAGCGCGGATTGCGGCGGCACCTGCACGTCGAACGAGCGCGGTCGGACGACGGCGTCGCGCTGGCCGAATTCATCCTGGCGGACTTCCGTGTTCGTCGAGCGACTGAAGTGGGGCCAACTCGTTTGAGCGAGGAGCGGGGTCGCGCCGAGCGTGACGAACAGGGAGACGAAGACGAACGAGCGCAACTGCATCGCGGGCTCCAGGGGGTTCTCGACGAGGTGAGCGCGCGCGGGCGGCGTCCGAATCGCGCGGCGATGGTCCCCAAGCTACCCGTGCGCGCGCGATCGAGGTAGGTGTCGCGCGCGCTCGTTCCGGGTTGCCGTGGCGTGAGCCCGTGAGTGGACGGAGCGCGCGCGCTCGAACAATGCGGGCCATCCGGCCCGGTCGTGACGCGGGCTGTGGACTCGCCGCGTCGCCGGTTGATTGCGCACTCATTTTCCGCGCGACGCCGGACGACCCCGAGGGCTCGATGATGAAAGCACGCACGTCGATCGTGGTACTCGCGACGCTCGCCAGCGGTTTCGCTCGATCGCAGGAGACGTTCACGCCCGTGAACGTCACTTTCGCCGGGTGGGTCAGTTTTCGATTGCCGCTCGCAGACAACGGCGAATCCAGACACCCGTGCATCAGCGGAGACGGGCGCCACGTCGCGTTCGAGAGCGATTCGACCGACCTGATCTCGTCCGATGCGAACGGGCGGCAGGACGTCTTCGTGCGCGATCTCGTGAACCACACTGCCAACCACACGACGGAACTCGTCAGCGTGAACACGAGCGAACAGACGGGGAACGGCGACTCGTCGACGGTCGGCGAGGTCGGCCGTAACGCGCTCGGTTCCGACAGACGATTCGTCTTGTTCCGGAGCGAGGCCACCGACCTCGTCGTGGGCGACACGAACGGGATCGCGGACCTCTTCGTGCGCGACCGCGTCGCGAGCACGACCGAGCGCGTGAGCGTCACCGACGCGGAGGGCCAACTCTCGCGCGCCTCGCGCGTCGCGCAGATGAGCGCCGACGGCAATCGCATCCTCTTCCGTTCCAATGCTCTGGAACTCGGCGCCACACCGCACCTCGAGTAGCAGCTATTCCTACGCTACTACCAGGTTCGGTACCGCGAACCCACGTGCGCCGCGGCAGCCGGGAATCTGACGAACACGCTGAGCGTGGGGTGGCGGCTCTGATCGCGCGTGGAGGACTCCACGCGCTTCACGGCAGCAGCACGTCCACATCAATCCGAGTTGCGGGTTCGACCTCGAACCGACCTGCGACCGCGACGCCGTCGGACGATTCAACCGTCCATCGGTAGGCGCCGCACGGTAGAGCGTCGAGCGTCAAGACTCCGGCCGAGTCGGTTCGGCCGTCGCTTGGCGTCATCGAGAACGGCTTCTCCGGCCGCGTCCATTTCGTGACGTCGACGCCGAATTCCTCGGACGTCACGCGGATCGGCAGCTGCGCCAGCGCGAGCCCGCCCCGCTTCGCGTTCAGCACCGCACTTCCCAGGCGCCGCACCTGCAGGTTCAGCCTCGTGGAGCCCGTCGGAACCTGCACGCGTTTCCCCGCGGGCCACAAGCCGACTTGATCGACCTCGAGTTCGTACTCGCCCGCGCTGATGGGCATGGCAATCGCATCGCCGTCCGCGCTGGTGGTCGGTGTGCCGAGGACTTGCCCGAATCGGGTGTCCTTGATGCGGACAGTCACGCCGGACAGGGGTAGGTTCCCATCGCTGACGTGCACGGTCGGCTTGGCGTCGGGGTCGAACACGAGCTCGGTGACGTCGTCGCGCAGGCGAATTCGGGGCATGAGCGAGAAGCCCACATCGGACTTCAGCAAGAAGATGTTGACCAGGTCGACCGCGAACGCGGTCAGGACCACAGTGCCCTGTGAGTCCGAATTCAGGGTGCGTGACCACGCCGCGTCGTCTTCCGCCACGGCAACGGTCACGTACGGCATCGGCACTCCCGAAGCACTGACGACGCGGATTCTTCGATCCGGCCCGCCCAACGCGATGCGCAGAATCGGCCCCACCTCGTCGGGATTCTGGATCCGAGCACTCGCCAGGATCCGCTCATGCATGGTGAGGACGTCGACGTGGAAGCATCGTCCGTCGAGGAACCCGACATCGATCGGATTCTCCGCGCGGACAAAACTCCCGAGCCTCATTGGGGATCCGGTTGAACGACTCGAGTAGACGACCTCCATGATGGCATCGGTGGGCAGCGCGCTCGGACCCTCGACCGCGACTGCCAGGGCGCGCACACGGCGAAAATCGAACGCGACGCGCGTGGGCCGCGTCGAGGACAGTTGCACTTCACCGTCGTGCCACCAGTCGTCGGCCCGCTGGACCGTGACGACGTATCTCCCATTCGGGAGACCTTCGAAGACGACATGGCCGTTCTGGTCGAACGCGCGCCGCGGCGCGGTCGTCGCACCGCGCAATGACGCGCTGAACGTCGTGGGAGACAGTCCGTCCTCAACTTGGATCCGTACCTCGAGCGGCTGCGGGCGTCCGAGGGAGACGATTCCGACATCGACTGGTGAAGCCGTCCCCGCAATGACGTGGACGAACTCGGTCGAGTAACCCTCCGCTTCGACTCTCAACTGACTCCCGACGGTCGAAGAGAGAGCATCCACCCGGAAAGCGCCGTCGATCCCCGTCGTCGATGCTGCGCCCCAAGGCTTCACGCGCGCAAAGTCGGCGGAAACCCAGCCCTGAACGATCGCTCCAACAATCGGCCGGCTCGTGGATGCGTCGCGGACGCAGCCGACCGCGGTTCGCGGTGCCGTGAGCTCGAAGTCGGACGTGGTCGGCCGATCGACGCCGATCTCGAGGAGCTTCGTCGCCGTCCTCGGCTGCATCTCGGAGTAGGCGAAGGCGGCGATTTCGCCGATAGGCACGCTCTCGATCGAGTAGCGACCATCCTTCGAATCGTTCACGGGATGCTCACGCAGATTCGAATAACCGTAATCACGCGCCGGCGCGATCACGATCACGAAGTTCGCGACGGGCTTGCCGTCCCCCGTCACCATGCCTTGCAAAGAGCCGGCGCGCTCGATCACGATTTCGGCGGCCGGAGAGAACTCCTGCTGGAAATCGAACTCCGCCTTGTAGGTCTGGAAACCCTCCTTCGTGATCTCGAGCCACGTCGGGCCGAACGGAATGGCATTGGCTGTGCACGTTCCATCAGCGACCGTTCCCTCCGACCACCAAGTCCATTCCTTTCCGGACTGCCACGCCCAAGCAACCGTCGCTCCCGCGACAGGGCTCGACGCGGCATCGACGACTCGGACGGGATACGAATGCCCGCGACGTCCCTGGAACTCCACGGTGACGAGCGATCCGGGCGTCGGAGTGGGAACGATCACCGACATGGGAACGCAGGATCCACCGGACAGCTCGAACTCGTAGCGCTCAGCTTTCAACGCCGGAATCGAGAACTGCACGAGAGAACCGCCGCGCTCGATCCGCGTGGCGCCGATCAAAGCCCGACGAGCGTCGATCCAGGCGAACGCCTCGATCTTAGAACGCGTGAGATCGAGTGTCGGATCGTCCACGGACACGAAGCCGCGGCACGCTACCGTCGGCGCCAGCGTCAACGTCGTCATGTCCGGCGCAATGCCGCGCCACGGCCTTGATGTCTGCACCTCCGTGCTGGCGTGCACGAACTGCCGCGCGGGAAGTGACGCGATGCGCGCGCGCCCGAGAGAGTCCGTGCGTGCTGTCCTCCACAGACAGAGACGCGCCGCCGATTCGTCCTTGGTGAACCGCGTGCGCTGGTCGTAGGGATGCTCGAGCCGCTGGTGCACGTCCGCGTTCGCGGCGGGACGACCGTCGGCGTCGACCACGGTGACATCGATGCCTGGCGCCGATAGGAGCTGGATCGGATCGGGCAGGGAGTCGATGACCTCCGCCTCGGCGAGCAAGAACGAGACGGCTGCGAATTCCGGATGCGTGATCCAAACGATGCTCGGACCCGCGCCCGATTCGAGCGCGGGAACTTCGGTGATCTCGCCGGCCGTGTCCGAAATCGCCGTGACCCTCAGCGCGAATCGCCCCGCGTCGTCGATCCACGGCCAGGACGTGATGTCGTGCGTTCCTGCGAGCCGAGTCCATGAGAGCGACGCGCCCACGACTGCACGCCCCTGCTCGTCCACGATGCGAACACGCGCAGGGATCGAGTTCCTCGACCCGCGTTGCTCTTCACGCAGAGCTTCGATGGTCGTCGCGGAGGACTGGATTGCCTGGGAGTTCAGCGTTGCACTCTCGGCCACATCGATACTGCGCAGCGGCGCGCCACCCGGCCGGCGCGTCCCGGAGCCGTACCACGCGGCCAGGGTCAGCACGCACGCAAGGAGAAACAGCGCGAGGACAAGGATCGGTCGGATCGAAGTGGCTCGCGCGGGCATAGTGACCTCAGCCGCACGAATCGAGTTCAGGAGTGACGACAGTGACGCCATTCCTCGAGGACGCGCAGCCCGGCGACAAGGTCATGTGCCAAGACGAACACCGCAACGACACGTCAGGCGCTACCGGCCCGATCCGCGGCCGAATCGATCGAAAGGCAGAGCCCAAGTGCATGGATCCCTTCAACCGAAGGCTCGGATGGGGTGCGCGGTTGCTTGACCTTCAACTGCCACGGGAATCATGCGGCCCCCCCTCGATCCGTGGGGACGAAGTGGCACGCCAGTCTGCGATCCTCGCCCTCGACCGAGGCGCGGCACGCCGCTGACCACGGCAATGAACTGAATCAACCTACGCGCAGTCATCGAGAAGCCTCCTACGGGCTGCTGGAAAAAGTGTTCATCGCGGCCGGCCTCGTGAATCGCGCTCTCACGGTGCGGGACGGATCGGGTGCGCGGTGCCGCCCGCGCCTAGCGAACCCGACGGAGAAGGTGAACGGATCGCTCCGTTTTGCATGGGCGGGACCCCGGTCTGCCCTCCCTGTCCGCGAACGAAGCAAGGCACGAGGAGGATCACGGCGACGAGAAACATCAACCTACGCAAGGACATCGAGAAGCCTCCTCGAGGGTTCGTGCGCCGCATCGCGGACGCCGTGCACCAAGGCCTGCTGGTCCGGGGCGATCGAAGATTCGCCGGCCACACGGCACTCCTGAAAGCGCTGCAACACTTCGTCGAGCGAGGTCGGACTGACGGCTCCAGCGGCATCCAGCGCGCGGACCGCGTCGAGCACTCGCTCCTTCGACCGGATTCGAATCGCGAACCAGAGGTTTCCCGCTGCAGCCGCGATGTAGCCGGGAAGCAAATCGGTCGCCCGACGACTCGCGCGCAGGGCCTGATCGGGGCGATCGCATTCATCGAGCGCTTGCGCGAGATTGCTCCAGGCAATCGCACGGTGTTCGGAGGGTAGGCTCGATCGCAGCGCGTCCATGAAGCAGACGATGGCCGCTTGGTGCCGACGCGCGATCACGAACGAAGTCCCTGCGAGGATCCGTGCGCGAGCATTCGGCGCCAATCTCTGGGCAGCAGCCAGCAGGGACTCGGGGTGCAACGCCGAGTCCTGCGGGTCGGCGACGAGCCGCTCGAGCAGTTCCAAGCTTCCGGCCCGTTTGGTACTCACGTCCTCGGTGCTGAGCGCTGTCGACGCGCCGAGCCTCACCGTGTGCCCCGTCGGAACCGGAACGAAACTGTCACTCGTGATGACTTTGTAGACGCGCTCACGTCCGAATCCGCCGTGAGCGATCCGGAACCAAGCCGCCTGTCGCAGCGCGAACGCGACCTCTTCTCGATGCACCGCCACGAGGTGTCGCTCGGCGCGACTCAGAGCGCTGTCGGACCAACTCACCACCCTCGCATCCGCACGCAATGCCGCGAGTTCACGACCACGCGGCACGCGCAACAGCACGGATCCAGGCTGCTCCGCGACCTCGCGCAGGATCTCCTCGACCTCCGGGTGCAGTTGCATCACGTCAGGCCCCATCGTCGCCCCCATCGTCCGCGTCGGACAACAACCCGTCCACGTCGACATCACTGCGCACACCGAGGATCCACAGCGCGCGGCGCACGCACGTCTTGGCGCGGTCGGCAGTCACGCCGTTCACCACCGCCCAATCCGACGGACTGACGCGATCGAGCACCATTCCGCAGAGTGCACTGCGTACATCGTGCGACGATCGATTGAAGGCGGCGAGTCCACGGGCGAGGCCCTCGGGTTCCATGCCCACCGCAGCAGCGATGGCGAGCAGGCGTTCGTCTCGCGGTAGTTCAGGCAACTCGCTCTGACGACCACGCTCGTCGTCTTCGTCGAGAAGTTCGCCGAGCGCCTTCCGAACTTTCTCCGCGACCCACACATCGAGTGGCGGTGCACCCCGATAGCTGCCCGCGTGCCGCGCGACGTGCGCGGCCGTGCGCATGTGAAGTCGACGAACTTCGAGCAGCAACGATTGCGAGTGCACGCGCTGCTCGCAGCGCGACTGCAATCCGAGCGGATCGCCCTCGACGATGCGGGCCAGGATCGCTCGAGCTGACGAGCCGGCAAACAGCTCTTGCCAAGCGGCGGCACCCGCGGGAACGGGATCCGGAGCCGGTTGCGGAGAAGCTTCGTCCATGAGTCGGAAGGCGGACGGGAAGACTTGGAGGCGTCTGGCCGCGGATCGTCCTGTTGGGTTTGGGAAATGTCAAACGTCGCGGCCGCACAAAACTGGCAAAACTCATGGGGTGTCAAGCCGTGGGGCTCTCGTGCGCGCAGGTCTTGCGAACGGCAGGTGATCCGTGGGCCTGACCGATCAAGAGCGGCGCTCGGAGCCATCGCTGAAGGCACGCACGAA
>Ga0105049_10002707_pt1 | contig 20991 bp, 16 predicted proteins | sample MAT06_FD_78087 | JGI IMG/M metagenome (GOLD analysis project Ga0105049, IMG submission 78087) | Freshwater microbial communities from Lake Fryxell liftoff mats and glacier meltwater in Antarctica - MAT-06 | ecosystem: Environmental > Aquatic > Freshwater > Ice > Liftoff microbial mat | place...
AGGCGGAAGGCCGGCCGGTCGATCACCGCGCGGATCTGTATGCGATCGGCGTGATCCTGTACGAGTGCGTGACGAACCGGAAGCTGTTCGTCGGCGAGTCGCTGTTCGAGCTCCTGCGCAAGCACATCGAGGCGCCGCCGCCGTCGCCGCGGATGTTCCGGCCGGAGCTCGATCCCGGGTTCGAGTCGCTGATCCTGTGCGCGCTCGCGAAGCATCCCGACCAGCGGTTCGCGACCGCGCAGGCGATGAGCCTCGCGCTGCAGCACGCCACCGCCCACCTGCCGCCCGAGCAGTGGACACCGATCACCGCATCGGGCACGCATCGCTCGGTCCCGAGCTGGCAGCAGCAGGCGCCTGCGACGTGGAGCTCGCGCTCGCAGCGCGTCGATCAACGTCTCGATCCCCCGCGCGGGCTGCCGCGCCCGTCGGAGCCGCCGCTCGATCGTTACCTCGCCGCGAACCCGCCGACCGGCAACTCGACGACCGTGAGCGCGTCGTCGGGGCAGGTCCAGAAGCAGGTCGAAAACAAGTCGTCGAAGAAGGGCCTCTGGCTCGCGCTCCTCGGGGTCGCCGTGGTCGGCGGCGTGGTCGCGATCGCGGTCACCCAGAGCGGTGGCAGCGAGCCCGTTGCGGCCGAGACGCCGACGCCGCCACCACCGGTCAAGGTCGCGGACAACACCGAACCGCCGAAGCAGCCGCTCGAGAAGGCGAAGGTCGTCGCCAAGGCCGAGCCTTCGATCCCGAAGGCCGACAACGAGGACATGGAAGCCGCCCTCGACAAACAGCTGCGCGAGACCGCGAAGCAGTTGCCGAAGGTGATCGACGACGCGCTCGATCAAGCCAAGGGCGCGCCGAAGATCGAGAACGATCCGGACGACGATGAGGTGCCGGCACCGAAGCCGACGATCGCGCAGCGCAAGTCGGCGTGGATCGAGGACCGCACCCTGCCGTACCCGAGCTGGAACCCGAAGAAGGTCGACGTCAACGCGTTCGTCCAGTTCGCGCTCCGCGAGGCGCGCAAGGTCGTTCCCGATGCGGAGTTGACGCGCGTCGAGGTCACCGGCGTGTCGCCCGACGGCACCGCGGATCTGTCGCTACCGACGCTCGCGTCGTCGCATGGCGACATCGAGCTGCGCTTCATCTCGCCGAGCGCGAGCAAGCCCGATCCCAAGGTCCCTCTCGGCGTGCCGCAGGAACGAAGCTGCGAGTTCCGGGTGACCGGCGGGCCCGACGGCGTCGAGATCGTGCCGTCGTTCAAGTCCAGCTGCAAGACCAAGCCGGTCGCGGCGCCGGCCTGCGGGTACGCGTCGGTGTGGAAGAAGGCCGCGGGGATGGGCGCACCCGGCAACGCGGTCGCGCAGATCTCGTATTACGCCGCCTCGATGCACGACACGCCGAAGTGGTTCTTCACCATCGGCTTTGGCCACGACGTCGCGTTCTCGAAGATGTGGAACGGCCCCGGTTGTTAGCCGGCTACGCCTTGCCGAGCGCGCGACGGGTGTCGTCCTCGACAAGCAAGACCTTGATCGAGCCGAGCGCAGCGATGGTCACGGCGACAGGATACCGACCCGGCCGCTGAACGGGGTCACCTGCACAGTTCGTCAGCTGCGCTGGTCCTGATGAGCTGAGATCGTGGCCGGCACCAGCGACCACACAGAAGAGAAGGGAAGGGAAGGGAAGGGAAGGGAAGGAAGGGAAGAAAGGGGAAGGGAAGGGAAGGGAAGTGAAGGGAAGGGAAGGGAAGGGAAGGGAAGGCGTGGGCGGCGGGGAACTGGAGCGATCGGCACGCGCGCGCGCGCACAGCGAGACGGTGTTGCGCACGACAATCACCGATCGGCGCACACCTACGTCTGGCACGGGACGGGCACAGGGATGCACCGTGCGCCTGTTACTACTTCTGGGGTTCATCCCGGCTGCATCCTTCGCCGATGCCGGCGTCGAGCCGCCGACCGGACCTGTCGCGCCGCCGGCCGAGCCGATCGTCGAGGCTCCAGTCGGGCTTCCCGTACCTCCCCCAGCTCCCGCGCCGGAACAACCCCAGAGCGCTGCGGATGTCGCGAACGCGCCGCGTCCCGGAACCGAGAGTGGCCGGCTCGATCCGCTCGACACCGGCGACGGCGTGATGCGCGTGGTCGGTCGCGGTTTGCTGTTCATCCCGCGTCTCCCGCTCGAGCTCGTGTTCCAGCCGGTTCGCGGCGTGTTCTATGTTCAGGATCGCTACAACGCCGCGGGCGTGGTCGCGGCGTGGTTCACGACCGAGGACAAGAGGATCGCGATCTTTCCGACCGCGCTCGTCGAGACCGGGTTTGGCCTCAACGTCGGCGTACGTGCATCGTTCAAGAACATGCTCGGAGCCGGCGAGCGGCTCAACCTGCGCGCTGGCTTCGGGGGTCGGTTCCGGACGATCGCGGAAGCCAAGCTCACGCTCGGCGAGAAGGAGAAGACGCCGGTCTCGGTCGGCGTGCTCGGTCGCCTCGAGGCGCGCGACCAGGACCGGTTTTTCGGCTACGGCAATGGCGACACCGTCGATGCACCCGGGATGCTGATCGATCCGACGACGGACGCGACCGCGGTCGACACGAGGTACTCGGTGAAGACCAGCCGCATCGTCCCGTTCGTGCGTGCCCGCCTCCCCGGCAACGTTGCCCTGCTGGCGAGCGCCGCGATCACCCGCGATCGCACCGACAATAATGTCAACGCGAACCAGCTGCAGATCGACGAGGTGTACGACATCTCGCGGCTCCCAGGCTTCGGCAAGCGCGACGCGCTGTATGCCGAGCTCGAGGCGAGCTGGGACACCCGGCGCCCGGCCAACCGATTCGATGGACAGGGCATGCGCGGCGCCGGTCACCTGGTCTCGGTGTTCGGCGGCCGCTACGAAGGGCTGGCCGATAACACCATCAACTTCTATCGCGGCGGCTTCGATCTGCAGCAGTTCGTCGCGCTCACCCAAGGCCCGCGCGCCCTCGAGTTTCGCGTGTTCGCGGAAGCCGTGACCGGCCCACGCGACGAGATTCCGTTCCTCGAGCTGCCGCGCCTCGGCGGTCAGCGCCTGCTACGTGGCTACAATATCGACCGCTTTCGCGACAAGGTCGCCGCCGTCGGCCAGGTCGGCTACCTGTTCTCGCTGTCGCGCTACGTCGCGATGACGATCTTCGCCGATGTCGGCCGCGTCTATGCGGACGTCGATGCCCTGACCTGGCGCGATCAGCGCGTCGGCTTCGGCACCGCGCTCGAGATCTACAGCTCCACGGGCATGGTGGCACGCGCGGAGATCGCCGGCTCGGCCGACGGCTCGGTGTTCGCGTATCTCTCGCTCGACCCGGTGTTCGACACTCGCGCCAGGACGGACCGCCGATGAGACTCGCACTCGCCTATCTAATTCTCCTGATGCTCGCTGGCTGTGGTGCGCACGACCCGGTCGGGCCAGTGCGCTTCGCGAACTCGCCGCCGGTCTGGAAGGTCAACGATCGGATCGACACGGCGAAGGCGCCGAAGGCGATCCCGTTCCTGCGCGGCTTCTATCACTTCACCTCGTTCTACCTCCGCGCGACGCGTGGGCTCTGGCTCGAGCGTGATCGCCGCGCGGTCGGCACCAACTCGTTCGACGAGGTCCCGGACTCGACGTGGTTCACCAACCGGATCGGCGTCCGCGAGGTCAAGCCCGAGGAGATCCTGCGTGGACCGGGCTCCAAGGAAGCGCCGGACAAGCACCTGCCGTGGACGATCCAGAGCGCGAAGGAAGGCGGCACCGCGATCGGCTTCGTCGTCACCGACGCACGCGGCGTCAAGTTCGTCCTCAAGTTCGATCAGAAGCACGCGCCCGAGATCGAGACCGGCGCGAACATCGTCGGCCAGCGCTTGCTGTGGGCCATCGGCTACAACGTCCCCGAGGATCACGTCGTCTACTTCACCCGCCAGGATCTCCGTCTCGCGAAGGACGCATACATCAAGCTCGACGGTGACAAGAAGCCGATCGACGCGGCGTATGTCGACAAGCAGCTCGCGAAGGTCAGCGTCGGTGCGGACGGCAGGATTCGCGGCAACGCGTCGGTGTTCATCGCGGGCAAGCCGCTCGGTGGTGCGCCCAGGCTCGGGGTCCGACGGGACGATCCGAACGATACGATCCCGCACCAGCTGCGCCGCGATCAGCGCGGCCAGGCGTCGCTGTTCGCGTGGCTCTCGCATACGGATATCAAGGAGGACAACACCTTCGACGCGTTCCAGAAGGATCCGCGCGATCCGGACGTCGAGTACGTCGTCCACTACCTGATCGATTTCGGCAACGCGTTCGGAACGCAGAGCAAGGTTCGCCACCGCCACTATCCCGACTACCAGTACGAGGTCGATCTGAAGGAGTGGGGCAAGTCGATCGTCTCGCTCGGCCTGCAGCGCCAGCCGTGGGAGGGTCGCGTCGATCCCGAGCTTCCGGGGATCGGCTTGTACAGCGCGGAGATGTTCGATCCCGGGACGTGGAAAGCGAACACGTTCGCGCAACTGCCGCTGCTCTACGCCGATCGTATCGATCAGTTCTGGGGCGCGAAGCTCGCGATGCGGTTCTCACGCGTGCAGATCGAGGCCGCCGTCGAGGCCGCCCGATATACGAATGCGCGTTCGAAGAAGTATCTCGTCGACACGATCGTCGCGCGGCAGCGCATCGTCGGCGCGTACTGGTTCGCGCGGACGAACCCGATCGACGAGGTCCGGTTCGACGGTGGCCAGCTGTGCTTCGTCGACCTCGCGCTTCGCCATCAGCTGGTCACCACGCAGACCACGTTCGCGGTGCAGTCGTTCGATCGCCAGGGCCGATCGCTCGAGGCGCGCAAGGGCGTGGCAGCGGCCGCGAACGGCAACACCTGCGTCACGCCGACCTGGGCGGCCGGTGGAGCGCGTTACACGATCGTCAACGTCGAGAGCTCGCGCGGCATGCCGGGCACGTTGATTCACCTCGCACTCGACCCCGCGACGCAGCAGCCGCGCGTGATCGGGATCTATCGTCAGTAGTGATTCGCCGCGCGCACGCGTTCGGCGAACCAGGTGTACCGCTTCTTCGCGTCGGCGTTGCGCACCGCCATGGCGATGGCGCGCTTGCTGCCGACCAGGACGACCAGCTTCTTGCCGCGGGTGACCGCGGTGTAGAGCAGGCTACGTTGCAGCATCATGTAGTGCTGGGTGGCGATCGGGATCACGACCGCCGCGTACTCCGAGCCCTGCGACTTGTGGATGCTGACCGCGTACGCGTGCTGGAGCTGATCGAGCTCGCTGCGTTCGTAGCTCGCCTGGCGGCCGTCGAAGTCGACGCGGAGGATGCCGTCGTCACGATCGATGGCGACGACGACGCCGATGTCGCCGTTGAACACGCCCTTGTCGTAGTGATTCTTGAGCTGCATCACCTTGTCGCCGCGACGGAACGCGCGATCGCCGCGGGTCAGCTCCTCGCCGGCATTGCCGTTGAGCCGCTCCTGCAGCGCGTGATTGAGGGCCTGCGTGCCGAGCTCGCCGCGATGCATCGGCGCGATCACCTGGATGTCGTGGATCGGGTCGAGCCCGAAGCGCTGCGGGATGCGCTCGGCGACCAGCTCGACGATCGTCGCACGCGCGGCCTCGGGATCGTCGCGACTGATGAAATAGAAGTCGCTGGTGCCACCGATCGGGGACTCGAGATCGGGGACCTCGCCGTGGTTGATGTTGTGAGCGGAGACCACGATCTTGCTCTCTGCAGCCTGCCGGAAGATCTCGGTCAGCCGGATCACCGTCGCGGCCTCGGAGGTGATCATGTCGTGCAGCACCGCGCCAGCGCCCACCGATGGCAGCTGATCGATATCGCCGACCAGCACGAGCTGCGCGCTCGCCGGCAGCGCGACGAGCAGCGCGTGGAACAGCTGCGCGTCGACCATCGAGCTCTCATCGATCACGACGATGTCGGCCTCGAGGGGCCTCTCCTTGATCCGCTGGAAGCCGCCCTCGTGCGGGTTGTACTCGAGCAGGCGATGGATCGTGGCGGCCTCGTACTGGGTGGCCTCGGAGAGGCGCTTCGCGGCGCGGCCGGTGGGAGCGGCGAGGGCGACCCGGCGATTGACGAGTCGCGACAGCTGGACGATCGCCTTCACGATCGTGGTCTTGCCGACGCCGGGACCGCCGGTGATCACCACCAGCTTGTCGATCAGCGCTGCACTCACGGCACGCCGCTGTTGCTCGGCGAGCGTGACCCCGGTGACATGCTCGAACGCGTGCACCGCCGCGTTGACGTCGAGTGCCATCGGGCGCGCCGCGGTGCGCGTCAGCTCCGCGATCTGCTCCGCCGATTCGGTCTCGGCTTGATGCGCCCACGGCAACATCGTGCACGACCCGCGGTCGCCGAGCGTCTCGCGCAGGATCAGATGGCGGTCTTCGAGCGCCGCGAGCCGAGCGGGCAACGGATCCCCCGCAACGCCGAGGAGATCCGCCGCGGCCTTGAGCAACTCGTCGTCGGGCAGGTGCATGTGCCCGTCCTCGACGGAGGTCTCGAGTGCGTGGAGCAGGCCGGCCTCGAGACGCTCGGGTGCATCGCGCGCGATGCCGAGCTTCTGCGCGATCGCATCCGCCTTTTGAAAGCCGATGCCGCGCACCTCGTGAGCGAGCCGGTACGGGTTGGCCTTGACCACGCTGATCGCGTCGTTGCCGTACCGCTTGGCGATCCGCACGGCGAACGCCGACGAGATGCCGATGCCCTGCAGGAACACCATCACGTCCTGCACGTGGCGCTGCTGGGCGAACGCCTTGCTGATCACCGCGGCCTTCTTGGTGCCGATGCCCGGCACCTCGGTGAGGCGGTGCGGCTCCTTGTGGATCACCTCGAGCGTCTCGAGTCCAAATCTGGTGACCATCGCCTTCGCGAGCGCGGGACCGACGCCGGGAATCAGGCCCTCGCCGATGAAGCGCTGGATGCCGATCAGCGTCTCCGGCGTGCGCGGCTGATAGGTGCTGACCTTGAACTGCCGGCCGAACTTGCGGTCCTGCACCCATTGCCCGCGCAGGCGCAGCGGCAACCCCTCCTGCACGCCGAGCAGATCGCCGACGATCGTGACCTGCTCCTGGCCGGGCACGACGAACTTCGCCACCGTGAAGCTGGTGTCCTCGGCGCGGTAGACGAACCGCTCGAGGGTGCCATCGAGGGTGGCTTCCTCTGTCACCGGACGACTATCAACCCAACAGCTGGAGCACGGCAATGGTCGCGCACACCACGCCCCAGATCCCCCACGACACCAGCGCCCAGCGGTGATCCGCGCGCAGCTGGGTCTCGGAGCGATCGGAGACCAGCACCTCGTGCTCCGGCGTCGAGCGGAACGGAAGCACGTTTGCCTCGCGATCCATCCCGACATTCGCGGGAGACGTCCAGGATCAAGCCCCTTCCTCGAGGTCGACGCGCGACAGTCAGGATCAGCTCGATCGCGCGATATCGACATCGCTACAGGGCATCGGCCGCCTGCGGAGATTTTCCATCGATGTACTCGACGGCATCGCTGCACGCCAGGCTCTCGTACGCCATCAACGAGTCGCGATCGGCGAACACGTCGGGGCACTCGGTCTGGCAGCGTCGCTTGTCGACCTTGCCGGACTTGCACGACGCGTAGTGGTCGCAGGCGCCTTCGCAGGTGCCGGTCAGCCGCGGACCCATCAGCCGGTTGACGACGCAGCTCGCGATCGTGGCAGCGATCAACAGGCCGATCACGATCGAGCGAATCACGCCGGCCTCCCGTGACGACCGGCGCCGCCGGCGAACTTCTGTGCACCCTGCACCGCTTCGAGGAGCGCGTGCGATCCGAGCTCGAGCTCCTGGCCCAGCGCGGCATCGAGCGCCAGATCGTGCTGGAGATACGCGCTGCGCCGGTCGGCGCACATCGCGGCCTGCGGCAAGGCCGCAAGCTGATGAGCGAGCTCGCGTGCGGCGGCGAGCGCGGTGCCGCGGGGGACCACGCGATTGACCAGACCGAAGGCCAGCGCCTCCTGCGCGTCGACGGCGCGGCCGGTCAGGATCAGATCGAGCGCGCGCGACAGGCCGATCAAGCGAGGTAGCCGGATCGTGCCACCGTCGATCAACGGCACACCGAACCGGCGGCAGAACACCCCGAGCACGGCGTCGTCGGCGGCGACGCGAAGATCGCACCACAGCGCGAGCTCGAGGCCGCCGGCGACCGCGTGGCCTTCGATCGACGCGATCACCGGCTTGCTCAGCAGCATCCGCGATGGGCCCAGCGGACCGTCACCGTCGCGCTCGACGCGATTCCCGTCGCCGGTGGCCATCGCCTTGAGATCGGCGCCGGCGCAGAACACGCCGTGATCGCCGTGCAGCACCGCGACGCGCGCGGTGTCGTCGGCGTCGAAGCTGCGGAACGCATCGGCGAGCTCCTCGGCGGTGGCGCGATCGACGGCGTTCTTGTGCGCGGCACGGTCGAGCACCACGGTGACGACGGGCCCCTCCCGTTCGACGCGCATCCGGATAGTCTAGCGAAAACCGCGGGACGCGACATGCCGGATCGTGCCAGCGACGCGACGAAACTGCCAGTCTAGGGTTCTTGGATGAGAGTTTTCCTTGTCGCGATGGTGATCGCGAGTGCCGGTCCCGTAGCCGCCGATCCGCTCGCCGGCCTCAACCTCGAGGGCTGGTACGGCAAGCTCGGCGTCGAGAGTGGCGTCGCGTTCGGCGCCGAGCGTGGGACCTCCGCGGTGGTCGGCGGCATCGCGACGCTGGTCCACATCAACGATCGCCTCGAGTGGATCGGGCTCCAGGGCGACCTGCTCGCCGATGGCAACGGCCGGTCCGAGGCGGGCGCGCGATGGAGCATCGGTCCCGAGGCCGGCGTCTCGATCTACGGCGTCGATGTCTCCTACATGGGCCGGCGTCTGGGCGGGGACACCCAGCACGGCCTGGCCGTGCGCGCGAAGCTCACCGTCGGGCTCGCGGCGGTGTACGCGCGCGCGAGCTACACGCTCGTCGGTGCCGACACGATGGAGGTCGACCTCGGCATCCAGCTCAAGGCGCCGTTCTGGATCAAGCGACCACGCCGCGGTGCGCCTGCGGTCGCCGCGCGCTGATAGAGTCGGCAGCTATGGACGGCTGCAAACGGATCGGGATCCTGACGAGCGGCGGCGATGCGCCGGGCATGAACGCGGCGGTCCGCGCGGGTGCGCTGGTCGGGATGTCGCTCGGCATGGAGGTCTTCGGGATCGAGCGCGGCTATCGCGGCTTGCTCGACGATGTGATGGCCCCGCTCAAGCCTGCCGATGTCGCCCAGATCCTGCGAGAGGGTGGCACCTGCCTCGGCTCGGCGCGCTGCAAGGAGTTCCACCAGCGCGAGGTGCGCGACAGGGCGCGCGCCGTGCTCGCGAAGCGCGGCATCGACGGGTTGATGGTGATCGGTGGCAACGGCTCGTTGACGGGTGCGCTCCACCTGGCGAACCCCGAGGAGATCGGCGATGGCGCGCCGCTCAAGATCCTCGGCGTGCCAGCGTCGATCGATAACGACCTCGGGCTCACCGGGTTCTCGATCGGGGTCGATACCGCGATGAACACGATCGTCGAGGCGTGCGACAAGATCGCAGATACCGCGACCGCACACGACCGCACGTTCATCGTCGAGGTGATGGGGCGCGATTGCGGCTACCTCGCGATGACGTCGGCGATCGCCGTCGGTGCCGATCTCGCGCTGTTCCCCGAGGCCGGGAAAGATCCACAGAAGATCGTCGACCAGATCGTCGAGACCGTGCTGACGATCCGCAAGGGTACGCGCAAGGCGCGCCGGGTCATCATCATCAAGGCCGAGGGCGTGTCGATTCCGGTCGATCAGCTCAAGACCGCGGTCGATGCCAGGTTGCGCGAAGCTGCCGGTGTCGCCGGTGATGCGGAGGAAGGCTCGATCGAGACCCGGGTCACCGTGCTCGGGCACGTCGTCCGCGGCGGGCGCCCGTCGGCGTTCGATCGCCTGCTAGGCAGCCGGCTCGCCAACGTGGCGGTGCGCGCGCTGCACGCCGGCACGTCGCACAAGATGGCGTCGTGGATGCCGCCGGTCGATCTGCCCGAGGAGATCGCGGCGCGCTCGCCTGCGGATCCATACTGCTGGCTGGTCGATCTCGCGGCCGTGCTAGCCGAGACAGAGAATCTACTCTCCGGCAAGAGCCCGCTGGCACGCTGGAGAGCGGGGGCGTTCAACGACATCGAGGACGCGCTCCTGCTGTAAGCTCGCCCGGGTGCCGGACGACAAACGAGAGGAGCTCGAGCGGCACGCGCGCATTCTCGAGCTGGTGATGAGGCAGCTGCCGGCCGTGTACTGGCTCGTCGACCACGACCTCAGGGTCGTGAGCACCGGCGGCTCGATCGAGCCGTTGCTCGGCTACTCGGCGGATCGGTGGATCGGCAAGACCCTGCGCGAGGTCCAGCGCACCGAGGGTGGCGACGCCGATACCGTCGGCTTCCACGAACGCGCGCTCGCTGGCGAGACCATCACGTACCCCAACCGCTATCGCGACAAGCAGCTCACCATCACGGTCGGTCCGTACTACCGTGGCGACGGGATCGTCGGCGCGATCGGCACCGCGGTCGACGTCACCGCCTCGCACACGCTCGAGAGCCGGATGATCGACGCGCAGCGGGCGGAGAGTCTCGGCGTGCTCGCCGGCGGTCTCGCGCACGACTTCAACAACCTGCTGGTCGCGATCATCGGCAACGCGGATCTCGGGCTGCGCGACACCACCCCCGGTGCGCCGGGACGGATGTCGCTCGAGAACATTCGCGAGGCCGGGCTGCGTGCCGCGGAGCTGACGGATCAACTCCTCGCGTACGCGGGGCGGAGCGGCATCTCGACCACCCGGGTGTCGCCGCGCGTGCTGGTCGACGAGCTACTGCGGATCTCGGCGGCCACGTTACCGTCGACGATTCGCATCGCGGTCGACGTCAGTGAACAGCTCGCGTTGCGCGGTGAGCCGGCGCAGGTGCGGCAGGTGATCCTGAACATGGTCGCCAACGCGCGTGACGCGCTCGAGGCGGGGGGGGGTCGAATCACGATCACCGGACGCCTGGTCCACCACACCGGCGAGATCGAGTCCGACGACATGATCACGCCGGTCGCCGGACGCTACGTCGAGCTCGCGTTCACCGACGATGGCCCGGGCATCGACGCCGAGACGCGGCGGCGCATCTTCGAGCCGTTCTTCACCACCAAGGCGACCGGCCATGGCCTCGGCCTCGCCGCGGTGCTCGGCATCGTGCGCTCGCACGCCGGCGGCCTCCGCTTGGTCTCCACGCCGGGGCAAGGCGCGCGCTTCGAGGTGCTGTGGCCTGAGAGCACGACGCCCGAGGAGGTCACCGCGGTCCTCGCACCGGATGCGCCGATCGTGCTCGTGATCGACGACGAGGACCTCGTGCGCGATGTGCTCGCGCGGATGATCGAGGATCTCGGCTACCGCACGGTCACCGCGGTCGACGGCCCCACCGGGCTCGCCATCGTCGACCGCCAGCCTATCGATCTGGTGCTCGTCGACCTGACGATGCCGCGGATGAGCGGCGCCGACGTGGTTGCCACCCTGCGCCTGAAGCACCCTGCGTTGCCGATAATAGCGTGCAGCGGGTACGATCGAGATCACCGCGGGCCGCTCGAGGTCGATTCGTACCTGGTGAAGCCGTTCCGGATCGATGCGCTCGAGAAGACGCTCGCGAAGCTGCTGCGCCCGGCGTAGCTGCGATCAGGGGACAGGATCTCGACGACGGTCCACTTGTGTTCGACTTCGCCAGCGTCATCCAGTGTCGCCCCGTCGACGCCAAGCCAGCCACATCCAGGCGTCTGGCAGCGAACGCAAGTCCTCGAAGCGCCCGAGCTCGAGATCAGAGCACTGGCGCCTTCTCCAGATCGAAGATCTGCGAGTACTGATCCGGCGCACCCCGCAGCTCGAACGCTTTCGGGTACCGATCCGGCAGCAGCTGCCCGAGCTCACGCTCGCACGTCCGCGACCATTCGGAGAACCAGCCGAGCTTGGTCGACGTCGCGAGGCACGCCTCGTACGAATGCTCCGCGAACTCCTGCAACGGCTCCGCCATCTTCGTCAGCTCGTCGCAGTACGCCTGCGAGGTCTCCTCGGCGAACGGACCGGTGCGCTGGTCGGCCGGGATCTCCGCGCGGAACAGCTGGACCGAGAAGTTCTGCGAGATCGCGCCGAGGCGCGCGGCGGCGGCGATCGCGATCGCACCATCCTTGAGGTTGATGATGGTCTCGTACTCCTTCTTCATCGAGACCGCGAGCTCGCTCTTGCCGGCGAACCAGGTGCCGAACCGCTTGCGCGCTTGATCCCGTCGCGCGGGCTGTCGCTCGCTGAACGTCAGGTTGCCGGGAAGCTGCATCGCCAGGTACTGCTCGTACTGCCGCTCGAGCCTGCCGAACCGGGACTGTGCATAGTGGTAGAGCGCACCGCGGGTGTCGCCGGTGACGTTGCCGTTCTCGTACTCGGCGATCGCCGCCGCATACGCCATCATCGCCGCCCTGGCCTTGCTTTCGTCGCGCGGGACCATCACGAGCTCTCCCTGCGTCTCGTCACCGCAGCGCTTCGGGATGCCATCCGCGGCGACGCGCAGCTTGCGGCCGATCGACGCCACGCGCGTCATCTTCATACAGGTGCCGTCGATCAGCGGGACCGGGCACGCAGCCTGCCACTGCGCAGCGCCGAGCTTGGCGTTCGCGATCACGCGCCGATCCGCGCCACCGACCGCACCCCACTGCGTGAGATACGCGCGCAGGTGCGCGGCGAGCTTGTCGAGGTCGCCGGTCTTCTCGTGGATCGCGGTCATGCTGAAGAACGCGGTCGCGGCCTCGGCTTGGCGGGTCTTGCCGTACATCTTCACGAACAGCTGGGTGTCCGCGATCGCCTTCGCGTCGTCGCCGATGCCCTTGCGGAACTGCACGGCGTCGGAGAGCGCGGGAAACGCGTCCTTCTCGCCGGCGTACTTCGCCGCGTACTCCTCGAGCTTCTCCGCCGCTTCCTTGTAGAACGCGATCGACGCGTACGCGTTGCCGAGCCGCGCGATCGACTTTGCCGCGAGCTCCGATCTCGGGAAGTGCTGCTGGAGCAGCAGGTACATGCCCTTCGCCGCGCCGATCGACTTGCCGGACTCGTAACAGACGCCGGCGTTGTAGAGGATCTTGTCCGCGTCGTCGGCGAGCGGGTCCATGTTGTACGCGGCCGTGTACCTGGTCGCGCAGTCGATGTAGAGCGCGATATTGGTGTTTGCCTTCGCCTGCTTCTCGAGATCGTGACCCTGGTTCTGCAGCTGCTGGCGACGCAGCGTCTTGATCGTGGCCTCTGCCTCAGGCCACTGCGCGAGGACCTTCGCGGGCACCTTCTCGGCAAACGCGAACATGCCGTCGAAGTTGCGGAGCCGGTTGTAGCTGTCGAGCACGAGCTGGAGAGCCCACGGCGCGGCCTCGTGCGCCCCGTGCTTCAGCACGATCTCCTCGAACGCCGGGATGGCCTCGGCGAAGTGGTCGAAGCGTCGCAGGAGATTCGCGCGATGGAACATCACGTCGACCCGTTCGCTGCCGTCCGGATCCTTGACGTGCTTGAGGTAGCCGTCGAACGCGGCGAGGAGCTTGGTCGCATTCTCGGGCAAAGGCTTCGGTGCCGCGACCTTGTCGTACGCGGCATCGTCGACCTTCTCCTGCTTGACGCGCGGATCGATCTGCAGCGACCTCATGCGCGCGAGCATCGCGGCGTCGGCGGCGATCTGGATCAGCTTCGGCGAGAGCTTGCTGATCATTCCTTCGCTCCGCTTCGCGTCGCTGCGCACGCCGGCAGCGCCGCCGCTTGCCATGCCTTCGCTCCGCTTCGCGTCGCTCTCGATCACGTCGGTGAACGCGGTCGCCGCGGCATCCCACTTCTCGACAGCGAGCCGCCGATCCTTCTCGAGCTCGGCGAACACCCACGTGAGCTCGGCGTGGAAGTACTGGGTCTCGGCGTGATCGGCGTTGCCCGGGAAGCCCTTCAGGTATGCGCGATACAGCCGTCCCGCGAGCCGTAGCTGCTCGGGGTTCCTGGTCCTCACACCCTCCTGGTGATACGCGCGCGCGAGCTGCCCTGACATCTCGGCGGCCGCATCGCGACACTCGGTCGCCGCGGCGTTCGGCAGCGACTTGCCGACGGCAAGGTACAGCTTCACGAGCTGCTCGATCTCGTTGACGCGCTCGTCGACGGTGCCCGCCGTCATCATCGCGCGCGCGACCGAGTGCTCCCAGATGCAGACGTCCTTGCTCTTCGGCGAGATCGTCATCAGCTCGCGCAGGACGAAGATCGCCTTCTCCGACTTGCCTTGATCGAGATACAGCTCGCCGAGCGACGCGAGCATGCCGAGGCCATCGCCGTTCGACACCCGCTTGAACGTCAGCAGCGCCTTGTCGGCCTTTCCGATCTCCGCATACGTCCGCACGAAGTCGTTCTTCGCCGCGCGATGCAACACCTGCTTGTGGGGATCCTTCGCGGTCGCCTGGATCACGTCGTTGAACGCCTGCATCGCGTCGGCGAACTTGCCGAGGTTGTAGGCGACCCAGCCGAGCTTGTACTGCGCGTGGCGATACACCGAGCTCTGCGGGAACTTGAGCACCAGCTTGTACCTGCTCTCGGCGTCGGCGAGCTGCCTGGCCTCGAAGTACGCCTCGCCGAACGCGAGGTGCGCCTCGGGAACGAACCGCGACTTCGGATAGTTCTTCAGCAGCTTGTCGAACGCGATGCGCGCTTCCTTCTGGTACCCGGCGCTCTGCAGCGTGTACGCCATGTAGAACAGCGCGGTGTCGATCTTGGGCGCCGACACGAAGATCGGGTTATCGACGAACTTCTGGTACGTGGCGACGGTGTCGAGCAGCGCCTGCTTCGCTTTCGCCTTGTGATCGGCGGCTTCCTTCGCCCTGGCTTTGCGCTTGTTCGGATTGTGCTCGCTGCCCATCGCGATCTCCGCCTCGACGCCCTTGAGGCGGTGGAGCTGGTGCAACTTCGCGTAGATCTCGCCGAGGCGGAAGAAGTAGTCGGCCTTCTCGTCGACGTTTCCATCCGGCGTGTTCGGGATCAGATCATCCTTCAGGATCGTGATCTGCTCGGTGTGGATCGTGCCGAGCAGCGACTGCACCTGCAGGATCTGCGAGGCCGTCGGCGCGACCGGCGCCGCCTTCTTGGGGGGCGCCTTCGAGCGTTCGGTCAAGGTGACGGTCGGCTTGACGTCCGACGAGTGGGTGAACTTCTGCGCATCGGCGCGCCCGACGAGCAGCGAACCGAGCACGGCCGTGGCGAGAATCATCCGCATGCGGCCAAGGACGGCGCCATGCAACCGGAGTTGCGCGAGTGCCGTCACAAACACGAAACCATGACAACCGCGTGATCAGACGATCACCACCGGTCGCTCACTCGTCACAACTTCGCGGTCTGACAGATCTTCTTCGCCTTCTCGATCACCGCGTCGCGTTCCTTCGGGATCTTGTTGTAGTCCTCGTTCTTGTACAGCGAGCCACCGCAATTGATGCGCTTGTCGCCGGCGGCGATCACGTAGCGGAAGCCGTCGGCCGACTCGTAGTAGTGGCCGGTCGGGGTCTTCTCGTTCTTCGTGACCTTCTCCATCACGCCCGACTTCTCGAGCACCGCGATGTACGCCTTCGGGTCGGCCGGCAGGTCCTTCGCGTCGAGTCCGTACTCGAACACGAACACCGCGTTGTCGACCGGGAACTTCGAGTCGTTGACCGCCTCGAAGGTGTCGAGCTTGCCCTCGCCCGCTTCCCAGCCGTCCGGCAGCTTGTCGAACTTGATCCCGGGGTCGTCGATCATCGTGTTTGCGCTGCCCGAGCCCGATCCCGCCATGGCGGTATCCGAGCCCGATCCCGCCGGTGCGGAGCCGGAGCCTACCGCCGGTGCGGAGCCGGAGCCCGCAGCGGGCGCGGAGCCCGTGGCCGAGGCGGAACCGCTCGCGGTCGTTGCCGAGCCGGCTCCCGGATCCTTTTTGCTGCCGCAGGCGGCCATCAACACCACAGTCATCAACGCTAGCTTCTTCATGATCGTCCTCGTTCGGTGTCGTCGAGTAGCTCCACGAGGCGCTGCACGCCCTCCTCGGGAAACGCATTGTAGATGCTGGCGCGCAGACCACCGACGCTGCGGTGGCCGCGCAGATTCACGAGACCGCGCTCCTCGGCGAGCGCGAGCATGCGCTCTTCGAGCTCGGGGCTGTCACCGCGAAACGTGATGTTCATCAGGGAGCGACTGGTCCGCGCCGCGTGGCCGCGCCACTGCTTGCTCGCGTCGAGAAAATCGTAGAGCACGTTCGCCTTGCGCGCGTTGCGCTCCGCCATCTTGGTCACTCCGCCCTCGGCGAGGATCCACGCGCAGACCTCGGCGATCACGAAGATGCCGAACGTGTTGGGCGTATTGTGAAGCGACTGCTCGTTCACGTACGTGCGGTACTGCGACAGCGGCGGCAGGTTCTTCGAGCCGGTCTCGACGAAGTCCTTGCGCGCGATCACCAGCGAGATGCCCGACGGGCCAAGGTTCTTCTGCGCACCCGCGTAGATCAGGCCATGGTTCTCGAGCACGAGCGGCTTGCTGAAGATGTCGCTCGACGCGTCGCAGACCAGCGGTGCGGGCGCCTGCGGAGGCGCGGCCCACTGGGTGCCGTAGATGGTCTCGTTACTGGTGTAGTGGACGTAGCGTGGTGCGGCCGACCAGGTCATCGTCGTCGGCGTCGCCGTGAAGTCAGGCTCGCCGCTACACGCGATGTTCGGTGTGCCGAACCGCTTGGCCTCGGTGATCGCTTTGCCCGACCACACGCCCGTGTGGCAGTAGTCCGCAGTGCCTCCGGCGAGGAACTGCTCGGGGATCATCGCGAAGTGCTGCGTCGCACCGCCGGTGACGAACAGCACCGCATACCGATCGTCGACACCACCCACCTCGCGGACGAGCCGCTCCGCGCGCTCGAGGACGCGCAGAAACTCTTTCCCGCGGTGGCTATGCTCGAGGATGCCGATGCCGGATCCATCGAGATCCCACAGCGCGGCTTGCGCGTTTCTCAGAACCGCTTCGGGGAGAACCGCGGGTCCCGAGGAGAAGTTCAGCTTCGCCCTGGGCACGGGGCAGAAGCTAACCCGAGATCAGCGGTCGCCGTAATAGAACACGGTGATCGCAATGCAGTGAAACGCTTCGTCAGACGACTGCGTGATCACGATATCGGTCACCTTGAGGTGATGGTTGTTGGTCATCCACGCCGTGACCTTCTCACCGAGTTGCTCACGGTCAGCGACCATCGTGGCCGAGAACACCTTCACGCCGTTGAACTTGACGTCGCGTCGCAGGGTTAACTGACCCGACTGGTTAGCTAAATTCGCAGACATCGCACACAAACTATCCCAGTTCCGCTCACTCGGAAAGTGGTGTTCGCCGGGTATGGGGAGTGGGTTGTTTCCAACCCAGCCTCGGCCTAGTCCTCGTCGTCGAGCGCGCGATCGAGTGCGTTCGCGAGCTTCTCGGCTTCTTGCGGTGACATCGACGTCGGCGTGAACGCCTTGTCAGCGGTGTCGACCAGCGCCAGCATCCGCGCCTGCTCGACCGAGATGCCCGACGAGTCGCTGGTGATCCACTCATCGAGCTCTTCGGTGAGTCGCTTCTTCGGCGCGCGTGCTTCCTCACCCCGCGGAGCGAGATCGGGCGCCTGCGCGCCGTGACGGCGGTAGCTGATCGAACCGTAGGCGTTCGACAGGTCGCGCCGGAACTCCGTCATGTTCTGGTAGCGACGGTTTGCATCCTTCTCCATCGCGCGCAGGATCACGCCCTCGGCCATCTCGGTGATCTCGCGGTGCGGCGCGAACTCGCGCGGCGCCGGCGGCGCCTGATGGATGTGCATCGACAGCACCTCGCTCGACTGCGGTGCCTCGAACGGGGGGCGACCGCACAGCATGTCGAACAGGATCACGCCGAGCGAGTAGACGTCGGCGCGATGATCGACATCCTCGCCCCGCGCTGCCTCGGGCGACATGTACTCGGGCGTGCCGAACACCGCACCCTGCACGGTATCCGCCATCAGCTCGTCCTGGATCAGCACCTTCGCGATGCCGAAGTCGAGCACCTTCACGAAGTCGTACGATTCTTCGCGCTCGGTGATCCAGGTGTGGTCCGGGGCCATGCGAACCAGGTCGCGTCGCCCGGGCTTCTTCATCAGCATGATGTTGTCGGGCTTGAGATCGCGATGGATCACGCCGACGGCATGCGCGGCTTCGAGCGCGAACGCGATCTGGTTGGCGATGTTGAGCGCTCGGTGCAGCTCGACGGCGCCGTCCTTCTCGATCAGATCCTCGAGCGACTTACCCTCGAGGTACTCCATCACGAAGTACACCGGGCCATCGGGCAGGATCCCGAAGTCGGTGACGTCGACGATGTTCGCGTGGTTGATCGAAGTCGCCGCACGTGCCTCGCGCAGGAAGCGGTGGATCGCCTCCTGGTAGCGCGCGAACTGCGGGTGCAGCACTTTCACGGCCACACCCTTCTTGATGTAGATGTGCTCGCCTGCGTAGACCGTGCCCATGCCGCCGCGCCCGAGGATGCGGTCGAGCCGGTAGTTGCCGATCGAGGTGCCCAGTCGCGCGATGTCTTCTTCCTCGACCAGCACGGCCGAGTCGTGAAGACAGAACCGCTCCCCGTCGGGGAACCGCGTGTAGCAGCGAGGGCAGACCTTCACGAAGCCTAGTACCTCGCCTGGACGTACAGGTTCATGAACCGCTGATCGATCGGCGATGGCGCCTCGGTCGGGCCCTCCCCATCGGGATCGATCGGCTTGAGGTTGAGGAACTTGAACTCGAGGCCGATATCGAGCTTCTGGTTCGGCGAGAACTGGATCCGGGCGGTCGCCGGGATCGTGAACTGGTTGGTGGTGTCGAAGTCGCGGATCTGGAGCTGCGCGAACAGCACCAGGGAGAGCTGCGGGATCGGGTTCGAGGCGATGCCGAGCGACGGCGCGAGGTCGGGCTTGGCGCCGTCCTCGGTGCAATTGTTCGGGTCGACGCCTTTGCCGTTTGCAGGCACCGCGAAGCACGACTCGAGGTTGTTGCCGGCACCTCCACCGTCGCCGCGTTTGATCGAGTTGAAGTCGATGCTCATCAACGTCTCGAGCGCGATGATCGCGATCTGAGGCGTGGCGGCGTAGCGGAACGGGAAGCCGAGATCGACGGAGAACTGCGTACCGGCGCCCGCGGCGAAGTTGGTCGGCACGCCCGTCGTCCCTTCATTGGCACTCTCGTCGGGCTCACCCACGAAGGGCGGGGCGCCGTCGTCGAGGTCGGACACGATCGCCGCGCGATAGATCCGCGCCTGCAGGCGGATGTCGAACAGGTCGTACGCGAGCGAGCCTTCGAAGCCGGCGCTGATGTTGAAGCCCTTGAAGTTGTAGTCGCCGGAGAACCCGCCGAGGATCGTGAAGTTGTCCTTGTAGCCGTACCGCGCGTCGAGCGAGACGCCGAAGAACTCGAACGCGGTCTTCGCGCTGAGGTCGGTCCCGATCCCGAGCCGGAGTTGGGTGATCTTCTGGGTCAGCGTCAACGGGCGCTGGAGCTCGTTGATCGGGTATGTCCGCATCGTGAACAGGCCGCCGGAGGTGATCGCGGGCTGCTCCTTCGGATCCTCGGGCTCGTCGCCGGGGTCTTCCGGATCGGCGTCGCCGCCGTCGGCTCCGCCGTCCTCGGCATCACCGTCTTCTTCGTCCTCGGCCCACGCAACGCGTGGCGTTACAACGGTGACCACGCCGAGTGCCAGGAGCAGGAGTCGAGAGAGAACGCGCTGGCTCCCTCCGAGCGAACCAATGACTGGCTTCACCACCTTCGCGAAATGCTACCGCAAAACTTCGCGGCGATCGGGCTTTGGCCGGCATTTGGTTGCGGCGAGATGCAGGTCGCGCGCGGGTGCCACGATCGCTCGACACGCGCTCCGACTCGTGAGCGAACCGAAAACTCGAAAGGCCCGCCGATTTCTCGACGAGCCTTTCGCACAGGCAAACTAAGTATTCTGAAAACGCTCTGACCGGTGCTCATTTCAGCAGAGCTGAAGTGACAACCGTGCGCTCAGCGGGAGGTTTAACGGTGGGCTCCCCGGCTCGAGGACTCCCGCTACCCCGCTAGCAACTCGTTACTTCTTCTTCTTCTTGGCGGGCTTCTTGGCGGCGCCCTTCTTGGCCGGAGCCGCCTTCTTGGCCGGAGCCGCCTTCTTGGCCGGAGCCGCCTTCTTGGCCGCCGGCTTTGAAGCGCTCTTCTTCACCGTCTTGCGCTTGCTGCCGCCGACCTGCCGCTCCTTGCGGGCAACGTCGCCATCACCGTCGAGGTAGTACAGGTACGTGCTGTAATCCATCTCGACGCCAGCATCGGCGACTTTGCTCGCCTTGCCCTTCGGCTGCCCGGGCTTCTTCCTGGGGGTTGCCCAGACGTCGCCCTTCTTGATGTAGTACATCAAATCGTTGTCACGCTTGATACCGAGCTTCGCGATCTTCTCACCCATGTGATGAATCCTCCCTAGGTTCTCGGACGTTATCCGAACGATCTGACAAACGCAGCGCCTGTGCGCGCGAAATCGTCGTCGGAGACGGAGAGATCTCCGTCGAGGAATCGGATCCCACATCCACCGACCCGGGTTTCTCGTCGAGGAAACGCCTGTGGATAACTGGTTCCTCGTCGAAGATCCGAAACGATCTAAATCCTCGACGAGAAACAGGAATTCCTCGTCGAGGAATCGGTTAGCGGTGGGTTTTCGGTCGAGGAATTTCCGGCTCGCAGACGAGGATCTGGCTCTCCGACCCCGGTCCGAGGGGACCCCAAAAAAAATCACCGAATCTTTCGGCGACGACCATTCCGGCATGCGCCACGAGCGCCTCGAGCTCCGCTGGGAAGAACTTTCGCTGCGACAGCTGGACGACGTGACCGCCCGCGCCGCCCGCGCCGCCCGCGCCGCCCGCGCCGCCCGCGC
>Ga0105049_10002708_pt1 | contig 20986 bp, 17 predicted proteins | sample MAT06_FD_78087 | JGI IMG/M metagenome (GOLD analysis project Ga0105049, IMG submission 78087) | Freshwater microbial communities from Lake Fryxell liftoff mats and glacier meltwater in Antarctica - MAT-06 | ecosystem: Environmental > Aquatic > Freshwater > Ice > Liftoff microbial mat | place...
AGAACGGACTAAAATTCTAAAAGAAACTTTACATGAATTAGAAGCTTCAAAAGAAGAATTAAGCATTGCATTAGAAAGAGAAAAAGAGTTGAATGATATGAAGTCGCGCTTTGTTACAATGGCTTCTCACGAATTCAGAACTCCATTAAGTACTATTTTATCATCTGCCTCATTAATTGGAAAATACAAAACATCAGACGAAGAAGAAAAACGAATAAAGCATGTAGAACGAATAAAGTCGGCAGTTTCCAATATGACATTAATACTGAACGATTTTCTTTCTGCTGGCAGATTAGAAGAAGGGAAAATCTCTATTAATCTGGTTTCAATCGATATTCCAGAATTTATTTCTGAATGTTTGATTGAAATTTCGAATGTTTTAAAAAAGGGACAAGAGGTTGATTATCATCATTCTGGACCTAATTATTTTGTAACAGATAAACAGTTTCTTAAAAACATAATAATAAATCTTGTATCAAATTCAAGTAAATTTTCTGCTGAAAATAAAATAATACAAATTGTAACGAATAACTACATAGAAGAGCTCCAATTTCAGATAAAAGACCAAGGAATGGGAATCCCGTTTGAGGAACAAAGAAATTTATTTCAACGGTTTTTTCGAGCAAAAAATGCAATGAATGTTCAAGGAACAGGTTTAGGACTGAGTATCGTAGAAAAATATGTAGAATTGCTGCAAGGAACTATAACATTTGAAAGTGAATTAAATATTGGTACTACTTTTCACATTAATTTATCAAAACAAAATGAAGACAATTCTTCTAATTGAGGACAATACGGAGGTTCGCGAAAATACAGCAGAAATTCTTGAATTGGCACACTACAAAGTGCTTCAAGCCGAGAATGGGAAAGTTGGCGTAGAAATAGCGAATTCTAAGAATTTAGATTTAATAATTTGCGACATCATGATGCCAGTTTTAGATGGATATGGTGTGATACATTTATTAAGTAAAAATCCGAAAACCGTAGGTATTCCTTTTATATTTTTAACGGCAAAATCAGAAAGAGGGGACTTTAGAAAAGGGATGGAAATGGGTGCTGATGATTACTTAACAAAGCCTTTTGATGATATAGAACTACTGAGAGCGGTAGAAAGTCGATTTAAAAAATCAGAAATAATTAAAGATGAAATCTCAAGGGACAAAAAGGGATTAGATAATTTTTTGGATGAAGTTAAATCAATAAAAGAACTGAAAGATTTGAGCGCAGGTGCGAAGTCTAAAAATTTTAAAAAGAAAGAGACAATTTATATAGAAGGGAGCAGTCCAAACTTTCTATACCTCGTAGAAAAAGGGAAAGTAAAAATATTCAGAGAGCATCAATATGGAAAAGAGCTTATTGTTTCCTTATTGAATCAAGGTGACTTTTTTGGGTATACAGCACTTTTGCATGAGAATAACTATAATGAAAGCGCAGAAGCAACTGAAGATACTGTTGTAGTGCTGGTTCCGAAAGAAGATTTTTATTCTTTGCTTAATAGCAATCATTTTGTAATGAAACGATTTGTGAAATTACTTTCAAATGAGGTGCAAGAAAAAGAAGACCAATTACTGCAAATGGCATATAGTAGCGTTAAAAAAAGAGTAACAGAAACGTTGCTTAAATTGCACAAACAGAATCAAAAAGAACCTTCCGCAGTTTTTAATATCTCTATTTCAAGAGAAGATTTAGCAAACATCGTTGGTACTGCCACAGAATCTTTAATTCGCACGTTGGGAGACCTTAAACACGACAATTTAATCGAAATAAAAGGCAGTAATATTTCAATTACTGACTTCAAAAAACTTGAATCGTCTGTAAAAAAATATTATTAAAGAGGACCTCTAAAACCAGCCTTTCTTCGCTAAACTGTAAAATTAAAAAACTCACATACCCAATATATGCCACGTTTTTAATTTCTTGTTCGGCTCGACTTCTGACTTTTCAAAGGTCCCCTTAAATTAAATTGTTTCTTAGTTTCCAATTAGTAAAACAGTTCCCTTTTCAACAAATTCTTTGTCCTTTAAATCAGTTCCAGTAATGAGGTAAAAATAGGTGCCGTCGGTTATTTTCTCGCCGTTCAAAGTACCGTCCCAACCATTTTCAACATCATTCCAGAGGTACAATGACTTTCCCCATCTATTAAAAATTTGTGCATTAAAGGTTTTAACTGCGTTATGTTTCACTTTGAAAAGATCATTGAAACTGTCGCCATTGGGGCTAAACACATTTGGAACAATGATAGATAGTTTGTCGCTTTTTACTTTAATTATTTTTACTGATGTATCAGCGCAACCTGTGCTATTGGTGCAAATTAACTTTAGCTCATAACTTCCAGAATCTGGAAAATTAATAATTCCAGGTGAGCTAAAATCAATAATTACGCTGTCCAAATACCAAGTACAATTCTCCGCATTTATACTAATTGTATTCACCGAAACGGGCAAAATTGTGTATCCAGAATCTACATCTGTTGCTATTTCAACACTTATTGGTAATCCAGTAATTTCAATTTCATCAGTTGCTGTATTACAAAGACCAGTCCTTGTAAGGGTATAGGTGCCCGCAACAGTTACAGATATAGATTGGCTTTGTAGGCCGGTATTCCATTCGTTCAAATCTGCTTCATTAGACGAAAGCTCTATTGGAAGACCTTGACACAATGATGTTCCGTTAGCGCTTGTAATTTCAGCCACTAACAAATCTTCTTCTAAAATAATGATTTGTACAACTTCACTTACACAAGACCCAACTGTTGAAGTAATATATAATGTATCATTTCCATTAACAGATTGGAATGTATTGCCCGTATTAATTAAATTAGTAAGGTTTTGATCATCGTACCAATTGATTATTCCATCTGATGTAGCAGTTGCAATAGGTATAGGTTCGCCAATGCAATAATTGAGTAATGTATCTGTCTGCGGAGCAGATATGGTAGAAAACTCTATTGAAACCAAAACAGAATCTGAGGTACACCCATTTTGACTTTGATTTACATAATAATCTTCTGTTGAACTATTCTGAGGTAAAAAAGTACTTCCTGACTGCAAAAGATTACTTAAAGCTATATCAGAGAACCAATTAACAGTACTTCCACTATCAGAAGTCGCTTGCAAAATTTGGACTTCTTCATCTCCGCAATAAATTGTTTGTCCAGTTACTACAGGAACACTTAAATTTAAAATACTAAATAATTGCGTTTCTGAATCCTGACAACTTCCGCTACCTACTAAATAGGTTATAAAGAAGTCACCATTTTGTCCACTTACATTCAATTGGTTGCCACTAACACCTGAACCTATAAAGACTCCACCGGGAGTTCCTGTAATCAAAGTATTTAAATTAATATTTCCATTTTCCGCGCAAATTATTCCTGGATTAGTAAAAGTTGCATCTACCGAAGTTGATATAGAAACTGTTTGGGTGACACTCGCTGGCACTCCACCACATCCATTGGTCGGTATAACAGTATATGTAATTTCTACCAATCCATTTAAACCGGATGGATTAAAAATAGACCCGCTCACGCCCTGTCCAGACCACGTACCGCCTGTTGTTCCAGTGATGTAAGTATTCAAATCAACAGGAGCACTTGATTCGCAAAATGCTCCTGGATTGGTCCATTCTGCAGAAAACGGAGAAAATGGAGCTAGACAACCTGCATTAGAATACGATGGAATTCCGTCGTTGGTAAACCTAACAGTTGCACCATCTTGAGGATTATTTCCACCATTTACATCCACTAAATCTGTTCTTAAATAAGTTACAGATTCGAAACAAGGATTATTTCCATTAATCTGAATCCTAAGAGTTTGTTCTTGAGGTGCCCCAAAATTTTGATTTAAAAAATGCCCTCCTTGTTGACCAGAATGTTGATGAAAAATAATAAATAAAGTATCCGTTAGATTTGCGAAAGAATTAAAATTCACTTCTAATTCATAACTTGTGACTGCAAGAACCCTTCTGTTTGCAGGAATAATTCCATTTGGTGGTTCTAATAAATAACCACACCCTGAAGTAATGGTTGCATTCATTTCAATAGTTTTTGAAACTGTAAAATTATTCTGGACAAATCCTGCAAAGATCAAAGTATTTACTCCTTCTGATGGCCAGCCATTTACAACCTGGATATCCGAAATATTTATTGGGAAATCTCCTACCCTAAACCTAAACATTTCATTCAAGCCTTCTGTAGTTTGTCCTGAGGCGCAAGCGTCCACCAAGATACTTTCAACTTCGATACAATTCTGTGCTAAAGAATTATCAGCATTAAACAGGATAACAAATGCAATCGCAATTTTGAGAATAAATTTCATAGGATGATTTTTTATTTTTTACCAATTAAACTGAAAAGTTTGTTCCAGATCAGGGTGTAAACTTAATGCAACTGGACAAGTTTTTGCAGCTTTTTCTAATAATAACTTTTGATGTGCGTCCAATTGATCTGGAAAATTACTGAAAACGACTTCAATTTTCCCAATCTTTCTAGGGTTTGCAACCATGTGCTTGGTAATTGTTAGCTCCACATCATTTATATTAATACCATGCGTTCTTGCTGCAATTCCCATTATGGTTAGCATGCAACTTCCAAGAGAAGCACTCAACATATCTGTTGGTGAAATAGCTTTACCTTTTCCTTGATTGTCTACAGGAGCATCGGTAATAATTTGTTGACCAGAGGCCACATGAGTGAGTTGTGTGCGCAATTCTCCTTGATAAACAGTATGAATAGTAGGCATTATTTTAACTTTTAATGGATATGATTTGTATCTTTGACAGTTGTTTCCAAAAGTATTGAAAAATAGATTAAAATTACATTCTTGCTTGATTTTTTTGCGCAGTTTTCTTTCTGTGACTCTTGTATTATGCATTTCGATGGGGCAGTTAAAGGGGCAAGACGTGAAAGGCGTAGAAGAAAAAGGTATTCTTTATAAACATGTAAAGTTGTCAGGAGCAACAATTCATACGCAAGGTTTGGGAATTAATTATAGAATAGGGAAACATCTTACTGGATTTAGTTACAAATTTTGGGATTTTTCCATTTCAAGTATGAAACATCCTAAAGAGATTCGCTCTGTAAATCCGTTTAGCAGCAATAATGGTGGCTTTATTTATGGTAAATTGATTGGCCTTTCGATTGTGAGAGCAGGAATAGGAAAACAGAAAGCAATCAATAAAAAAGGTGACATTGGTGGAGTAGAATTAAGTTATGGTTATTATGGCGGCTTTTCTTTAGGAATTGAACGACCTATCTACCTAAACATCTTTTACATGAGTGACCAAACGGGTGTGAAACAAAGAGTGGAAAAATACGATCCTGCGATTCATTTTCCTGATAATATAGCAGGAAGAGCCTCTATTTGGCGTGGGTTTTCTGAACCTAAATTTCACCCTGGTTTGTATGCCTCCTTTTTATTGAGCGCAGAATTTGGAAAAGATCCTCAGAAGTTGCACGCATTAGAAACAGGTGTTACTATTGATGCATTTCTAAACCCAATTCAGATTATGGCGTTTAATAAACCAACAAACGCATATATTACTTTATTTATAAGATACCTTTTTGGAAAAAAATGGAACAGAGCATGAACGAAACAATTGAAAAACCGATTAGAGTTAAGAAACCGGAATGGTTACGTGTAAAATTACCTACAGGGCCAGAATACGCAGAAGTTCGTAAACTAGTAGACGAAAATAAATTACATACCATTTGTGAAAGCGGAAATTGTCCCAATATGGGTGAATGTTGGGGAGCAGGAACTGCTACATTTATGATTTTGGGTAATATTTGCACCCGTTCTTGTGGATTTTGTGCAGTAGCAACTGGAATGCCTAGCTCGGTTGACTGGAATGAGCCCAAACGTGTAGCCAGCTCTGTTAAATTGATGCGTGTGAAGCATTGTGTTATTACATCTGTTGACCGTGATGATTTAAAAGACGGTGGTTCTATTATTTGGGTTGAAACCATTAATGCTGTTCGGGCTGAGAGTCCAAGTACAACAATGGAAACCTTAATTCCCGATTTTATGGGAAAATGGGAAAATCTTCAAAGAATTATTGATGTAAGACCAGAAATTGTTTCGCATAATTTAGAAACAGTGAGAAGACTTACTAAAGAAGTGAGAATTCAAGCAAAATATGATAGGAGTTTGGAAGTGCTCAGCAGATTAAAAGCAGGAGGCTGTAATTCTAAATCTGGAGTAATGCTTGGTTTGGGCGAAACAGAAGAAGAAATTTACGAAACCATTACCGACCTCAGAAACGCCAAGGTTGACGTACTAACATTAGGACAATATTTACAACCTACGCCAAAGCATTTATCTGTTGCTGAATTTGTGCATCCCGACAAGTTTGCTCAATACAAGGAATTTGCCTTAAGTTTAGGCTTTAGATATGTAGAAAGCGGCCCTTTGGTTAGAAGTTCTTATCATGCTGAAAAGCATTTGTTTTAGGGAACCTCTAAAAACCTACCTTTCTTCCTTGAACTTTAAAATTAAAAGCTTCCCATACCCTAAGTATGCTGCGTTTTTAATTTACAACAGAACTTAGTTTTTCCTTCTTTGGAACACTAATTTGCAAAGGATTTTTTACTTTCTCCTCTAATAGAGCAAGTCGTAAAACTTCCTTCATATTAGAAACATAATGAAACGTCATTCCTTTTAAATAATCGGCATTAATTTCTTCAATGTCTTTTCTATTTTCTTGAGACAGAATTACTTCACGAATATCAGAGCGTTTTGCAGCAAGAATTTTCTCTTTTATTCCTCCAACAGGTAGCACCACACCGCGAAGTGTAATTTCGCCAGTCATGGCCAACTTAGTTTTAATTTTTTGTTGGGTGAATGCAGATGCAAGTGCTGTGAGCATTGCAATTCCAGCAGATGGTCCATCTTTTGGAGTTGCTCCTTCAGGCACATGTATATGAACGTTATAATTATCAAAAACTTCCGGAACTACACCTAAATATTCTTCTGAATGCGCTTTTAGGAACTCTAATGCAATTACGGCACTTTCTTTCATTACATCACCCAAATTTCCAGTTAACGAAAGTTTCCCGTTTCCTCTACTTAGCAAAGCTTCTATAAATAAAATATCGCCACCTACAGAAGTCCATGCTAAACCTGTTACCACACCCGCAACTTCGTTATTCTCATATTTATCGCGATGATATTGTGCTGGCCCCATGATGCGTGTTACATCTTTTTCATCAATTTTATTATCTATAACCTCTTCAAATGCTACTGATTTAGCAATAGACCGCATCACTTTTGCAATACGTTTATCTAAGCTTCTTACGCCAGATTCTCGGGTATAATCTTCAATTAACTTTTCAATACCTTTTTTGGTAAACTTCACATGTTTAGATTTCATGCCGTGTTCCAGCAATTGTTTAGGAATAAGATGCTGTTTAGCAATTTCAACCTTTTCTTCTTGAGTATATCCAGTAACTTCGATTAGTTCCATTCTATCTAACAAAGCAGGTTGAATGTTACTTAAATTATTGGCTGTTGCAATAAACATGGCTCTACTTAAATCGAAATCTTGTTCTACATAATTGTCATAAAACGAACTATTTTGTTCAGGATCTAGCACTTCCAACAAGGCAGAAGATGGGTCTCCATGAAAATCGCGGCCTACTTTGTCAATTTCATCCAACACAAAAACAGGATTTGCAGATTTAACCTTTCTCAAATTCTGAATAATTCTACCAGGCATTGCTCCTATATAAGTTTTTCTATGTCCACGAATTTCTGCTTCATCTCTTACGCCACCCAACGACATTCTAATGTATTCACGCCCAAGCGCTTTTGCAATAGATTTACCTAAGGAAGTTTTTCCTACACCTGGAGGTCCGTAAAAACATAAAATTGGAGAGCGCATGTCGCCTTTTAATTTCAAAACGGCGAGGTACTCAATTATTCTTTCTTTCACTTTTTCTAAGCCGTAATGGTCTTTATCTAAAACTGCTTGGGCTTTCTTAAGGTCAAAAATATCTTCAGAATATTCATTCCAAGGCAATTCTAAAAGCAGGTCGAGGTAATTTCGTTGCACGGAGAATTCTGCCATGTTAGGATTGATGCGACCCAGTTTGTCGAGCTCTTTAAAAAAGTGTTTTTTCACACTTTCGCCCCACTTTTTTGTTTCCGCCTTAACCTTTAATTCTTCCAATTCTTCCTCATAAACATTTCCACCTAGCTCTTCCTGTATTGTTTTAAGTTGTTGGTGTAAAAAGTACTCCCGTTGTTGCTGATCAATATCGATTTTTACTTTGCTTTGAATTTGATTTTTCAGTTCAAGCATTTGTAACTCTTTCGTGATGTTAGTTAAGACCAGTTCAGCCCTTGCTTTTAAATCAGACACTTCTAACATCTTTTGTTTATCAGCCATTTCGGCGTTCATGTTAGAAGAAATAAAATTAATCAAGAACGAAGGGCTCTCAATATTTTTAATGGCAAAACCTGCTTCAGATGGAATATTAGGTGACTGTTGAATAATTTGTAGCGAAGTATCTTTTAATGATGAAATCAAGGCAACAAATTCCTTATCGTTCTTAGCAGGCCGTGATTCTTCAAAGGTTTTTATTGTTGCTTTAAGATAAGGTTCTGTTTGCGTTGCTTTATCTAAACGGAAGCGTTTTTTCCCTTGAATAATAACCGTAGTATTTCCATCGGGCATTCTTAACATTTTCACAATCAATGCGATGGTTCCAACGTTGTTCAAATCATCAAACGTAGGATCTTCTACAGCAACATCTTTTTGAGACACAACTCCAATAATTCGGTCAGCTTTATAAGCGTCTTTAATCAGCTTTATACTTTTATCGCGGCCAACGGTAATTGGAATAACAACACCAGGAAAAAGAACAGTATTGCGTAGCGGTAGAAGTGCCACTTCGGCAGGAATTTGTTCAGTGTTCATTAACTCCTCGTCTTCACTAGACATTAAAGGAATAAACTCTGCATCATCTTCTATAATACTAGAAAAATGAAGGTTATTAAGAGAGGTAAGTTCGTTCATAAGCGGATAAAAAAAGTGACAATTCGTCTGAATCACCACCTCACTAGGTATTTATAAATTGATAAAAATAAAAAGTCAATTGGTGTGCCAACTAACTTAGCCTCCTTGTCGGAATGATTTTGTTAATTCGAATACTTTATTAAAAATATCTTGTTCTAGCCCATCAAATTTTTTGTTGCGTCGCTTCATTACAAGTTTAGCAGTTTCTGCTGCTTTTTCCAGTTGGTATTCTGTAGTTCCTTGGGCTCCACCCCAAGTAAATGAGGGAATAAAATTACGTGGAAATCCAGCACCAAAAATGTTTGCACTTACTCCAACCACAGTTCCTGTGTTGAACATTGTATTGATACCGCATTTACTGTGATCACCCATTATTAAACCACAAAATTGAAGTCCTGTAGAAACAAATCTTTGCAAAGGATAGCTCCAAACTTTAACTTCTGCATAATTATTTTTAAGATTAGAGTTATTAGAATCAGCGCCAATATTGCACCATTCACCTATAACGGCATTTCCTAAAAACCCATCGTGACCTTTGTTTGAATAACCTTGAATTACAACATTCGAAAGCTCGCCCCCTACTCTAGATTCTGGACCAACAGTAGTCGCACCATAGATTTTTGCTCCCATTTTTACAGAAGCACCTTCGCATAAAGCAAAAGGGCCACGTATAAGACTTCCCTCCCAAATTTCTGCGTTTTTACTTATATAAATAGGACCTTGAGATGCATTTAACACTGAGCATAAAATTTTAGCTCCTTCCTCCACAAAAATATCAGTTCCAATAATGGTATTGGTTTTATCAATAGGTTGTGAAACCCTTCCTTTTGTTAGAAGTTTATAATCTGAGGCAATTGCTTCTCCGTTTAAACTAAAAACATCCCACAAATCTGAAATTCTTGGAGAGTTTAACTCAAACACTTGAATTTTATATGCGGCGGTTATGGTTTGTAAGTCATTGGTAGTATTTCTTGCAGCCAACAACTCTCCTTGCCACACCAAAGCTTCTCCTGACTCTAAGGATAAAATGCTTTCCCACAATTCTTGCATGGGCAATAATGAACCTGCAATCAGAAAATTGTCATTTGTTTTTACGAGCGGGAATTTTTCTTGCAAATAATCTTGACTTAAAAAAGAAACAGGAAGGTTAGTAAATCGTTCCCATTTTTCTTTGATGGTGAGAATTCCGACGCGAATATCTGCTACAGGGCGCGTAAACGTTAGAGGTAGCAAGTGAGCTCTGCGCTCATCGTCAAATAAAATGATGTTCATCATAGTACAAAAATAAAAAAGCCCTCGATGTGAGGGCTCTTTTCTAAAAATATTTACTATTTCTTATTCTTGATTCACCTTACTTTGGTGGTTTTTGTAGCGATTACGGAATTTATCAACGCGACCAGCAGTATCAACCATTTTAAATTTACCTGTGTAAAATGGGTGTGAAGAAGCTGAAATCTCCAATTTTGCAAGAGGATACTCATTTCCATCTTCCCAAACGATTGTTTCTTTTGATGCAATACAAGATTTTGTAAGAACGGCTGTATCGTTAGACATATCTTTAAATACAACTAAACGATAGTTACTTGGGTGGATATCTGGCTTCATGCTATTTATGTGCTAAATTTGGAGGGCAAAAGTATTTTAATTTATTGGTTTATGCAAGTTCTAATTTAATAAAATTTTTAAGTTAAAAATTCAATTTTCCTCTAGCCTAAAGCTTCAATAATATCATATTTGGTAATAATATGCACTTCACTCAACATATCTCTCACAAGCACAGCGTCATTTTCTCTGTTAATTAATCCAGAAATATCTTCCAAAGTAGATTGGGGAGAAACAAAAGGAAAAGGTGCTTGCATCAACTTATCAACTGTTTCATTTTTTATTTCGGGTTGTTCAATTAAGGTTGCATAGAGGTGATTGTCGCTTAAAGAACCAACATATTCTCCATTTTTTAAAATTGGAATTTGAGAAATATCAAACTTTCGCATCAATGTAAAAGCCTCAGAAACAACAGCGTTACTTTCTAGGGTAACTAGTTTTTGATGTTTATGGCGTTCAATTAGGTCTATTGCTTTTGGAGATTTCTCTTCAAGGAAACCGCGGTCGCGCATCCATTCATCGTTGTACATTTTGCCTAAATAACGGGTGCCGTGGTCATGGAAGATTACAACTACCATATCATCAGGCTTAAACATGTGTTTCATTTGAATCAACCCTGCCATAGCGGAACCAGCAGAATTACCAGCAAAAATCCCTTCTTCTCTCGGAATTCTTCTTGTCATAATTGCTGCGTCTCTGTCGGTAACCTTTTCAAAATGGTCGATGATACTAAAATCAACATTTTGAGGAAGAAAATCTTCACCAATACCTTCCGTTATGTAGGGATAAATTTCATTTTTATCGAAAATACCCGTTTCCTTATATTTCTTAAATACAGAACCATAGGTGTCAATTCCAAGAATCTTGATGTTTGGATTTTTTTCTTTCAGGTATTTCCCAGTGCCGCAAATTGTACCTCCCGTGCCAACACCAACAACCAAATGTGTTATTTTCCCTTCTGTTTGTGCCCAAATTTCAGGACCAGTTTGTTCATAGTGGGCTTGAGTATTGCTCAAGTTATCGTATTGGTTTGGTTTCCAAGAATTAGGTACTTCTTTTTCTAATCGAGAAGAAACAGAATAATAAGAACGAGGATCTTCGGGGTCTACATTGGTTGGACAAACAATTACTTCAGCTCCAAAAGCCCTCAAAGCATCTACTTTTTCTTTAGATTGCTTATCGGTAGTTGTAAAAATACATTTATATCCTTTAATAACTGCGGCAATTGCCAGACCCATTCCGGTATTACCACTAGTTCCTTCAATGATAGTTCCTCCAGGTTTTAGCTTTCCGCTTTTTTCGGCATCTTCTATCATTTTTAAAGCCATTCGATCTTTAATAGAATTTCCAGGATTAGTAGTTTCAATTTTAGCAAGTACTGTTGCTGAAAAGTCTCTTGTTATTTTATTTATTTTCACCAAAGGTGTATTACCGATTGTGAATAGGATGTTTTCTGAATACATGCGACAAAGGTAGAAAATGTGCAACTTTGTACCATATTATTTTTATAATGAAACAACATTTAGAAAATGCTAGAATTAACAAGGCTTTAGCTATTACTTTACTCACATTATTTGGAGCATTTCTGGTATATTTACTCAGCGACTTTGTAAATGCTTTTCTTGGAGCCGTAATTTTTTACCTCCTTTTTAAAAGATTTATGGTTTACTTAATTGAAAAGAAAAATTGGAAACCGGGTCTTGCAGCAACCGTAATTATTATTTTATCATTTCTTATTGTATTACTGCCTGTGCTTTCCGTAGCCTTTATGATTTACTCTAAAGTGAGTGCAGTTGCAGCAAACCCTAATGTTTTATTGGAAATGTTCGAACATTTAAACGTTAAAGTTAGAACATTAACAGGTAGTGAATTATTGACAGCGGATAGAATAAAATCCCTACAACAATCTGCAACTGGTCTTGTTACTGGATTCATAAGTACCACTTTTGGTATCGTTGCACAAATAGGTATTATGTATTTTTTGCTTTATTATTTGCTTACAAATTATAATAAAACTGAAGAATCCACATCTAAGATTTTGCCCATAAGCGGACGAAGTAGCTTACTGTTGTATCATGAACTTCAAACAATGACGTTTTCCAATGCTATAACCGTTCCTGTTTTGGCAATCATACAAGGACTTTGCGCATGGTTGGGGTTTTGGATTTTTGGGGTCGACGAACCATTTTTTTGGGCAATTATCCTTGCTCTTTTTTCTATTATTCCTCTAGTTGGTACAGCAATTATTTGGGTGCCTGTTGCCTTGTTTTTAATTGCATCTGCTGAAACATGGCAGGGTTTAGGATTGCTGATTTACAGTGCCGTAATTATCACAAATATTGATAATGTGTTCAGATTTATAATTCAGAAAAAATTTGCAGAAGTGCATCCAATAATTACCGTTTTAGGTGTTATTATTGGATTAAATTTATTTGGTTTACCTGGATTAATTTTTGGACCATTGCTTATTTCTTACTTTTTAATATTTGTTAAAATGTATCAGAAAGAATATAATCATCAAGAAGAAGATCCGCTCTTGGCTGAAATAACTAAAACGGAATGATTTTCAAAGATCAGTTAGGGAGAGAAGTAGAACTTTGTAAATTCCCTCAAAGAATTGTATCCTTAGTTCCTTCACAAACGCATTTGTTAGTTGAATTAGGATTAGGTGATAGAGTTATAGGAATAACAAAATTTTGCATTCATCCTAAAACTTGGAGCAAGACAAAAACTAAAGTTGGCGGCACCAAGAATGTAAATATTGATAAAATAATTTCACTTCAACCCGATTTAATCATTGGAAACAAAGAAGAAAATACCAAAGAAGATATTGAAAAACTAGCCGCATTATTTCCCGTTTGGATTTCTGATATTAATAGTGTTTCAGAAAGCTTGCAAATGATTGAACAAGTATCTGAAATGCTAGATTGCAAACAAATAGGAAAAGGAATTTTAGATAAAATTGAAAATGCATTGACACGCCGAATGCAAATTCAACAGCAAAATTCTGTGCTGTATTTAATTTGGAAAAAACCTTGGATGAGCATCAATAAAAACACTTATATATTTGACTTATTGATGCACTTTGGGCTACAACCCATCGAATTTAATTCCACAGAAAGGTACCCAAAATTAAGTGAAGAAATGCTGGCGGCACTTAACCCATCTCTAATTTTGCTCTCTTCAGAGCCTTTTCCCTTTAAACAAAAAGATATAGAAACATTACAACGCATCGTTCCACATGCAAAAGTACTTTTTATTGATGGGGAGAGCTGTTCTTGGTATGGCTCTTTTTTACTAAAAAGTATTGCTTATTTAAATACATATATTGTTCAGAATAATTTGTAGGTTTCCCATAATCTAAAAATAATACGATTTTGAGCAATTTTAAAAATAAATTACTGGATTATTAAATCGTTAGCATATCAAAAGATGCACCCATAAAAGTTAAAATAACTTTATATTTGACGCAATAATGCTTCCTTAAAAGAAGTTATAGTCGCTTGTGAAACTCTTACTCAAAACAGCAATCTTCTTTATTTTAATTCTAAATACCAATTTCTTGAATGCGCAAAAAGTTGGTATAGTTTTGAGCGGTGGCGGGGCGAGTGGCGTAGCACATGTTGGTGTGCTAAAAGCATTAGAAGAAAATAATATTCCTATTGATTACATTGCTGGAACATCTATGGGCGCCTTGGTCGGCGGCATGTATGCAATGGGCTACTCTCCCAACGAAATAGAAGCAATTTTAACCTCAGCAGATTTTCAGAAATGGGTTTTCGGAAAACAAGACGATAAGTATCTATATTACTTTAGAGAAAGGGCTGAAAACAGTTCATGGATAGGTTTAAAATTCAAAATAGACTCCACTTTTCAAACTAAGATTCCTACAAATATCATTTCACCCATAAACTTAGATTTTGCATTTATGGAACGTACTTCTGCCGTGAGTGCGGCTGCAAAATATAATTTTGATAGTTTATTTGTGCCCTATAGAGCAGTAGCAGCAGACATTTACAATAAAAAAGAAGTGGTGTTCAATAAAGGAGATTTAGGGCAAGCAATACGCGCATCTACTACTTATCCATTTTTCTTCAAGCCAATTGTAGTAGATGACAAATTGTTGTTTGATGGTGGATTATACAATAATTTTCCCGCGGATGTAATGTATAGAGATTTTCTTCCTGACGTAATTATTGGAAGCACCGTTGCATCAGAAATGACACCGCCCGATGAAGATGATATCTTTTCGCAAATTAAAAACATGCTTATGGAAAGAACGCTTTACAATGAAGTATGTGAGTCAGCAAATATGCTTATTATTAGACCTCAAAATGCAAAAATCTCCATTCTTGATTTCAGTAAAAATGAAGAAGTAATACAAAATGGGTATAACAGCACTTTAGAAAGAATGCCTGAAATTTACAAAATGGTAAGTAGGTTTCAAGATAGTACGAGTTTAATTGAAAAGAGACGAAAGTTTAGAGCTCAATTGAAACCAATGATTATAGACGAAATTGAGATTGTTGGCCTAACGAAAAACCAAACTTCTTATGTAAATGGTGTGTTGGGGAAAAAAAAATTCCCTGTCCAACTTTCAGAATTGAGACCTTCTTATTTTCGATTGGCGTTTGATGATAGAATTAAAAAAATTTACCCTTTGGCTCAATATGACTCAACTGACCAACATTTTAAGCTAAAGTTGAAAATGAAATTAGATAAAGATTTGTATGCTCAGTTTGGAGGATTGTTTTCGTCTCGCCCAATCAATACTGGATTTGTTTCATTGCGGTACAATAGAATTTCGAGAATTGGAATGTCTTTAGATGCGAATGCTTATTTTGGTAAATTCTATGGTTCTTTGCAAGTAAAAGGAACTTTCGATTTCCCTTTTAAAACTCCTTTCTTAATCGAAGGAGATTTTACAACCAACAATTTCGATTTTTATACAAGTGCAAGTACATTTTTTGAAGACATTAAGCCTTCTTATCTAATACAATACGACAGATATTTTACGGGTGGCTTAAGCGTTCCTCTAGGAAATCATAGCAGAATTAGAACTGGACTTACCGGTGCACGTGTGTTTGACGATTACTATCAAACGTCTCAGTTTTTAACTTCCGACACAGCAGATAGAACAAATTTTAACCATGGTTCTGGTTGGTTAAATATTGAAAGAAATACGTTGAATAAGAAATTTTACGCTAATGCGGGAAGCAATCTTATCGTTAGATTTAAATATTTTGCTGGACAAGAATTTAACATACCAGGCAGCACCTCTCTGGTAAAGGATGAATTTTCTAAAATTCACAATTTTTTTCGTGCACGTCTTATTTACGACACTTACTTTAATAAAAGAGGACGTTTCAAAGCTGGTTTTTATGGCGAGGCTGTGGTTTCAAATCAACCTTTTTTTAATAATTACACGGCAACTCTTTTGGAAGCTGCAATATTTTCTCCTGTTCCTGAAAGTAGAACACTTTTTCTACCGCAATACCGAGCACATAATTTTATAGCCGCAGGATTAAAAACAGTTACAAGTTTTACTAGCAGATTAGATTTGAGAGTTGAAGGCTACATTTTCCAACCGCATAAAGAAATACTACAAAACGAATTCTTAGCTGCTTATTATGGTAAACCTTTTGAAAAACGTTATTTCATGGCGAGCGCAGTATTAGTTTACCATACACCTATTACTCCAATTGCCATTAGTGTCAATTATTATGACAGAATAAAAAACCCAATTTCTGTAATTTTCACAATGGGCTATTTGTTATTTAACAAAAGAGCTATAGACTAGTAAAAATCAAATGTCCCGCCTGTATGAATGTAGAGAATCTTTGAATTTCTTTTAAATTGTCCTTTTTCAATTTCTTCTAGTAGCCCATAAATAGCTTTTATGCCATAAATTTTGTCGAATGGAATTTGAGTAGTTTTAAAAATTTCTCGTTGAAAATCTAAAAGCTCTTTGTTTATTTTGGCATAACCTCCAAAATGATATTCTGCATTTATAGTAACGTTGAGAAATGTTTTTAAATCAAGTTGCGCCGATTTCATTACTTCGTTTTGAATAATATTATCACCCTTTAAAACTTGGAACCCTAAAACTTTAGAAGTCTTGTTTTTCAATGCAATTCCTGCTAAAGTAGTTCCTGTGGCACAAGGCAAAACAATACAATCATAAGGCTCATTTTCTTTCACCATTTCCTTGGATCCCGAAACCCCAAGAGCTCCTGCACCACCTTCGGGAATAATTAAACTATTGGGAAACTCTAATTGCAAGCCTGCCAAGAAATCAATTGCTGTCTTATTGGAATATTCTAATCTGGAAATGAAAATTAACTCCATTCCGTTTTCTATCAATGCTTTTAAATACCGATTAAATGAAATTGGTTTTTCGCCCCGAATAATTCCAACAGACTTTATTCCTAACATTTTACAGACTGCCGAAAGTGCCAACAAATGGTTTGAAAATGCTCCTCCGAAGGAAACAATTGTTTTAATATTCGGAGAATTGTTGATCCAATCTTGCAGCTTAAATAATTTATTTCCTCCAGCTTGCGGGTGAATGCTATCGTATCTTCTTACTCTTAATTCGATATTGGATGCAGCTAGTGTTGGATGATTCAATAACTCATCCTGAACTTCATCCAAATTAAATAATAAATTCAATTTCATAGAAACGTTCGCAAAGAGTCATATCGATTAAATAATTGCTTTGAATTTGGTAAATCTAATCGTTTCAAAACAATTAAGTGATAAGTGTTTTATATTGATGCAAAATAAATGAACTTTGCACCAACAATGAGCAATTCTGAGTATTCAAAGTTTTCAAAATTAGATACAGATGAATATTATTATTCACCTGAAGGCTATGTAGTATTTACTGAAAAATACCTCTTAAAACGAGGATATTGCTGTCAGAATGGTTGCAGGCATTGTCCTTATGGCTTTAATAAAAGTAATGGACGATTTGATAAAAAATAAACGGATGATTCAAGAAATTAACCCAGAAACGATTCAAGATTTTAAGACTTTTATAATCAGAGGAATTCCATCAGAATTGCCCGAAAAAAGGGAGATGGATACTTCTGTAAGTCATGCTCCTAAAAGAAAAGCGATATTAACTAAAGAAGAACAAAAGCTAGCGTTAAAGAATGCTTTGCGCTATTTCCCTGCATCTTTTCATACGGTGTTGGTCAAAGAGTTTTATGAAGAATTACAGAAATACGGTAGAATTTACATGTATCGTTTTAGGCCGAAATATGCAATGTTTGCAAGGCCTGTAGACCAATATCCAGCCAAATGTAAGCAAGCCGCAGCTATAATGTTGATGATACAAAACAACCTCGATCCTGCAGTTGCACAACATCCACATGAACTTATAACATATGGCGGAAATGGGGCTGTTTTTCAAAATTGGGCGCAGTATCTTATTTGCATGCAGTACCTCAGCGAAATGGAAGAAGACCAGACGCTGGTAATGTATTCTGGGCACCCCATGGGATTATTTCCTTCTCATAAAGATGCGCCTCGCGTAGTTGTAACCAATGGAATGATGATTCCGAATTATTCTAAACCAGACGATTGGGAAAAATTTAATGCCTTAGGTGTTACGCAATATGGACAAATGACCGCAGGTTCCTATATGTACATTGGTCCACAAGGAATTGTTCATGGCACCACCATTACAGTAATGAATGCTGCGCGAAAAATATCTGGAGGAAACGATTTTAGAGGAATGCTCTTTGTAACTTCTGGACTTGGAGGCATGAGTGGAGCACAACCTAAAGCAGCCAAAATTGCAGGATTGGTAAGTATTACAGCAGAAATAAACAGCACTGCAGCCCGCAAAAGACATAGTCAAGGTTGGGTAGATGAAATTCACGCTGATGTTAACGAGGCCATAAATAGTGCTGAAGAAGCCAGAAAAATAGGAGAAGCACGCTCCATTGCTTATGAGGGTAACATTATAGAATTGTGGGAAGCACTTGTAGCCAGAAATATTTTAGTAAACTTGGGTTCTGACCAAACTTCGTTGCACAATCCATTTGCTGGCGGGTATTACCCAATGGGATTTTCTTACGAGCAAGCAAATGATATGATGGCGAATGCACCCGAAAAATTTAAGGCTGAAGTTTACACAAGTTTAAAAAGACATACTTCTGCCATTAACACACTGACTGCAAAAGGAATGTACTTTTTTGATTATGGAAATGCGTTTTTATTAGAAGCATCACGCGCAGGAGCAGATGTAAAAGGTGATACTCAGGAATTCAGATATCCATCTTATGTGCAAGATATTCTTGGACCCATGTGTTTCGATTATGGTTTCGGGCCGTTTAGATGGGTGTGTTGTTCAGGAAAACCTGCAGACTTAGCTACCACAGATAAACTTGCGGCAGAAGTTTTAGAAGAATTGTTACAAGATGCACCTCCAGAAATTTATGGTCAAATAAAAGATAACCTGCAATGGATAAAAGCTGCACATCAAAACCAATTAGTTGTTGGCTCACAAGCAAGAATACTTTATGCTGATGCAGTGGGAAGAATGAAAATTGCGCAGCGGTTTAACCAAGCAATTGCTTCTGGTGAAATTACTGGAGCGTTAGTTTTGGGCCGCGACCACCATGATGTTTCTGGCACAGATTCACCTTACAGAGAAACATCTAATATTTATGATGGAAGTCGTTTTACAGCAGATATGGCAGTTCAGAATTTTGCTGGCGATGCCTTCAGAGGCGCTACTTGGATTTCCTTGCATAATGGAGGCGGTGTTGGTTGGGGTGAAGTTATAAATGGAGGTTTCGGTTTGGTAATAGATGGTTCCGAAGACAGTGAAAGACGCTTATTATCTATGTTGCATTGGGACGTAAATAATGGAGTAGCCCGAAGAGCTTGGGCTAGAAATCCGGGTGCATTAAATGCCATTAAAGCGGCAATGAAAATTGAACCAAAGTTAAAAATTACTCTTCCTAATTTAGTAGATGAGGCTGATTTGGAAAAGTTGGTATAATAAACTTCAAAAAAAACGTGAAATAAACTCTGCCTTCATTTTTACGTATATTTGATAATTGAAAACTGACACCACTTAAAATAGATACTATTTGATAGGTGTTGCTTGAAATAAAATCATTGAAATGCGTTTAAAATAAATACAATATGTAACAAGTTATATACGTAATGAGGAGTTAAAAAAATCAGAAAACTCAAATCAGAATTAAAAAAAATAGTATAATTATTTACTCCATTGAACATGATACAAACTGTAACCATCGATATTATTAACGATAAAGCAATGAAGCTTTTGCTAGATTTAGAACTCTTGCAACTTATTCGCTTGAATAAAGAAAAAGAACTTCCAAATTCTTCTAATAGGGTTTTACAATTTAAAGGGACAATGACCAGACAGCCAATTTTAGACGTTGATAATCAACTTAATGATCTTAGAAAAGGATGAGAGTGAAATATATTTAGAATACCAATACTGTAATTTATTATTTACAACAATTGTTACCTGTGCTAAAGATTTTAATAATATTGATGGATTAAATTGATTGGTCCTTTTAATTTATAAAAGTGGGAATAAAGAAACCAAATTATATATCACCCAACCGGATCTACATCAATCGGAGTTTTTTAAAAGGAACTGCTCGAAAAAGAAGAGATCTTGGGTTCTAATCCATATAAATAGACTTCTTAAACGAAACCTAAATCATAGTGGCATGAGGAAGTTGATTTAATAAACTTCAAAAAAAACTTGAAATAAACTCTGCCTTCATTTTTACATATATTTGATAATTGAAAACTGACACCACATAAAATAGATACTATTTAATAGGTGTTGCTTGAAATAAAATCATTGAAATGCGTTTAAAATAAATACAAATGGAAACATTGCTTATCCAAGTAACTAACCGCAAAGTCTTAGGACTTTTGCATGAGTTAGAAGAGTTGAATTTGATCAAGGTACTTGAAAAAAGTGTTCCCGAACATGAAAAACTATCTGAAAAATATGCTGGTAAGCTGCCATCTAAAGTAGCTGAAGAACTCCAAAATTATGTAAAACAAAGCTGGGAAGAATCGTAATTTCACGCAATACGAAAGATTTAACAAATTCCAAATAATCCATCACCCAACCGGATCTACATCAATCGTTAATCGAAAATTTTTTAGCGGGAACTGCTCAAAAAAAGCAGCAATCTGTTGCCTCAACGTAAGTTTAAATTTCTTCAACGAAACCTCGTTCTCAATTTTAATTAAAATCCGCTTTTGAAACATGTTTCTCACCTTCATCATTGCAGGATATTCTGGTCCTAAGATGCGCGTTCCAAAAGTTGCTCGTAAATAATTAGCTAAGGCTTCCGAA
>Ga0105049_10002709_pt1 | contig 20986 bp, 16 predicted proteins | sample MAT06_FD_78087 | JGI IMG/M metagenome (GOLD analysis project Ga0105049, IMG submission 78087) | Freshwater microbial communities from Lake Fryxell liftoff mats and glacier meltwater in Antarctica - MAT-06 | ecosystem: Environmental > Aquatic > Freshwater > Ice > Liftoff microbial mat | place...
AACCGGTACTGCTAGAATTGCCTTTGGCGCTGAACGCCGAAACGACTGGTTACTCGGGGTAAAAATCATTCCCGTTGGGGTCAGTTACGATGCCCCCAGACTTTTCAGAAGCCGGACTACCGTAGAATACGGAGCTCCCATCGACCCGAAATTATGGGTAGAGGCTTTTCAAAAAGATCCGGAAAAAGCCGTGGAGGACTTCACCATCGAGATTCGGAAAAGCGTAGCCTCACTTACGCTAAATTCTGGCAGTGAAGCCGGCGACGAGTTTGTGAACCAGACAGAAATTATGGTTCGAAATAGCCTTCCCAGCCTCTCTGAGCGAGATCAATACTTGCGCCTAAAAGCCTTTTTGGCAAAAAACATTGAAAACCAGGGACTTAAAAACATAGTAGCCACTTATTTCACCGCGCTCGAAAAAGCCAGGCTAACCGATGCCGGGCTGTCAAAACCCGTTCATCCATTATCGTTCATCGCGCTCCTACTAGGCTCCCCGTTTTTCCTGCTGGGCTACGGATTTTGGTTTTTGCCCTGCTGGCTGCCCTGGCTACTCTGCAAAAGGCTGAAACTTTACCCCGGATACGATAGTAATGTAAAGGTATTGACAGGGCTATTCACGTTTCCGCTTGCCCTATGGGGCGGCTGGAAATTAGCTTTTTGGGTTTTCGGGCACACGCTTTGGGCCTGGGCAGCATTGGCCGTGCTAGTACTTTGTGGTTACCTGGCGGAGGTTATTATGGATAAAGCAATGGCCTGGAAAGAAGGGCGGGCCGCACGTATGTTTCAAAAGAAAAACCCTGAAGCATGGGCCAATCTTAATGCGCAACGAGAAATAATTTTAGCACAAATATCTAACTATTGAACCTGTTTTATGCCAAACCTGGAATTGCTCCGCGCCGACACCCCGGCTTGTGCCCATAAAATCCACCTAAATAATGCCGGAGCAAGCTTTCAACCAGCACCAGTGCTGGCTGCTGTGCAGCGCCATCTTGAACTTGAATCACAATTGGGCGGCTATGAAGCGGGCGATGCAAAAGCCGCTGAAGTGGCTGGTTTTTACACCGCTGTAGCAAGGTTGCTTCATGCCCAACCGCGCAACATTGCCTTTGCAGCAAGCGCGACAGACGCTTATGCTAAAGCACTAAGCTCCATTCCCTGGTGTGTTGGCGACGTGGTTTTGACCACAGAAAATGATTATTCCTCCAACCAGATCGCTTTCCTCGCGCTGCAAAAACGCCTTGGCGTTCGGCTGATCCGAGCACGTGACCTTCCTTCCGGTGGCGTTGATGTCGAAGATTTTGATCGTCTGATGCGCCAATACCGTCCGGTGCTTGCCGCGGTGACCCATGTGCCTACCAACAGTGGCCTGGTGCAACCAGTGGAAGCCATCGGTGAAATATGCCGCGAACTTGAGGTGTGGTATCTCGTAGATGCCTGTCAATCAGCCGGACAAATGAATTTGGATGTAGCAAAAATCGGTTGCGATTTCTTGACCGCCACGATGCGCAAATACCTGCGTGGGCCACGTGGCACAGGTTTTCTTTTTGCCTCCGATCGAGTATTAGAGGCAGGCCTGGAATTGCTCCTACCCGATATGCGAAGCGCAGATTGGACTGGGGCAGACGAATATCGAACCGCCGACACGGCCCGGCGGTTTGAATATTGGGAAATGCCCATCGCATTACTGTTAGGCAGCAAGGTGGCTGTGGATTACGCGCTCGATGTAGGCCTGGATTTTGCCGAAACCCGGATCAATCAGCTTGCATTACTTACCCGTCAGTTGCTTTCTGAATTGCCTGGCGTTCGAGTTTTGGACGAAGGAACACACCTGTGCGGCATCGTAACGGCACAAGCCAAGCATTGGGAATCCAAGGTCTTGATGGAAAAACTTCAAGCGGCAAACATTAACTGCCGCTTGTCTCCTCGGGTGGCTGCGCAAATTGATTTTTCCAGAAAAGGGGTCGATTGGGCTTTGCGGGTGTCGCCACATTATTACAATACGGAGGAAGAAATCCGGCAATTCATAGGCGTTTTAGGTGGGTAAATTCAAACTTCTTTTTCCCCAAATAGCCACTCCAAACTGTTTTTGAAAAACACCCGCTCCAAAGTTTCCTTTGGCAAACCCAGGTCTTCGATGAACTTCCCAATTTCAAGGTCGCCAAGCGGAAACGGGTAATCTGTACCCAGGCAAACCTTTTCTTCCCCGACCACTTCCAAAATATACTGAAACAGTTGTGGATCGTGCGTTGCAGAGTCATACCAAAACCGTCGAAGATATTCACGGGGGGAGATCGGATTGTCCATCGCTACCAGATCTGGCCGGCAATTGTATCCATGTTCAATGCGCCCGATGGTGGGCACAAACGAGCCGCCTGCATGCGCTAGACATACCCGCAACTTGGGTAGTCGCTCCATTACTCCGCCAAAAACGAGTGAACAAGCTGCCCGGCTTGTTTCGGCAGGCATGCCCACGAGCCAGGGAAGCCAATATTTGCGCATTTCAGCCTCGCCCATCATTTCCCAGGGGTGTACAAAAACAGCCATGTTAAGCCGCTGACAGGCCTCAAAAATGGGAAAAAATTGGGCTTCGCTCAGGTTCTTCTGATTTACATTGGACCCAATTTGAACCCCCGGAAACCCAAGACTGTGCAGCCGCTCCAACTCCTGAATGGCCAAATCCGTGTCTTGCATCGGAATTGTGCCGAGCGCGATGTAATGTTCCGGGTAATCGTCCACAACACCGGCTAAATGATCGTTGAGATACCTGGAAAGATCCAAACAATCCGCAGGTTTTGCCCAATAACTGAACATGACCGGGATGGTGCAAACCACTTGAACGGGGGTTCGAAAATGCGCGTATTCTCCAATGCGCACCTGAGGATCCCAGCAATTAGATGCGATTTCGCGAAAAAACGTATCGCCTTTCATCATTCGTGCAAAGCCTGGAACGTGGTGCTCCAGGTGTATAAATTCTCCGTACCCGAATTTTTCTGCAAAATTGGGCAGCCGCTCAGGCAGGAGGTGCGTGTGCATGTCTATCTTTTTCATCGGAGCAATGATAAGGAAGAGTCAAGTGTAGTCAACCCAATTATCCAAAGTCTTTTTTTGACCGAATTGAATCTGAACTTTCTGTCTTTATTTTATTGCTGTAGTGCCCCTACCTTAGCCTTTGATAAGTAAATACTTTCATTTATCTCACCCTATTTTTTCACCAAAAATTTTTAACTTTTGAAAAACTTCATTCCAGCCGCGCCATGCACCACTCAATTCCTCCTCGCCTGCCTTCTGAGCCTTCTCGTGGGCATAGGTCAAGCACAAACTACAAGCCCCTGTGAAAGCCTGACCACTGGCTTCGAAGGGCCGCCAGGTAACAATCCGCTCTGTGAGCAACCTGTGCAGATGGGCTTCGATATCAAGATTGGCAAAGGCACACCTTACCCAAATTCGTCCAACCTGCCGATGTTGCCAGTCAACCCAAGAATAGAGGTAACAGGCAACTTCAATGTGAACACTCACTTGAATTGGGAGGGTGTAACCATTCGGATCAATCCGGGTATTGCCATCAATATTGGAACAGGTGTTCTAGGACCTGCAAGCCTTACGCTTGACAACTGTCACCTTTATGCCTGTACTGGCCTTTGGAATGGGATTTTTATGAACAACGGCACAGCCGTGAAAACATTTAACGGAACCCTAATCGAAGATGCGGAAGGGGCCATACAAGCCATACATACCCAAAACGCCACCCTTGATATTGAGCATACGACCTTTAACCGGAACAAAAATGGTATAATTCTTGAAAACACCCCGAACGCAACAAACAAGCCAGTATTCATCAACTTCACTCACAATTTATTTCACTGTACATCTGCGCTCAACGGTACGAACCAGACCTCTTTTGCTGGTATCCAATTAAAAAACGCAGATCTACTTTTCTATCCATCGGGAGTCAATATTTTCCGTGACCAACAATACTGGATAAATGCTACGGGGATATCTTCGCACATAGGTACGCAAGGTCTCTATATGCAGCGAATCAAAAAAGACGGCATCTGGATGGAAGAAGGCTTCCTTAACTTACTGAAATCAAGTTTTATTGATTGTAACGAGAAAGGCATAAACATTGGAACTGCAAAGATCGTAGATGTAAGAAGTAACACATATTTTCTAGTCACATCATCGATCTCTTCCAACCCTGCCTTGTATCGCACAGGAATTTATATCAACAAGTTTTCCCTCAACTCCACTGTTCGAATAAAGGAGGTTGGTTTTGTAGCAGACATGGGAGGAACACAAAATCTAGTGCGGGGGATTCATCTCAAAGGAGGCAATGTGGGTGCCGGTACAAAGATTTCGATTTCTCAAAACCCATTTAATATCCGATCACTTGCTTCAGATTGCATTTTTCTCGAAGGCGATTTTCCAGCGACTAGTGAGACCCATATTTTTGGCAATAACAGATTCACGCCTGGAAGCGTCGCGTTTGATATTTCAACAGGGATACATATTGATGGCAACATGAACAACCTGGACATATCCGGCAACCATTTTACCGGAGGAAATGGCGTCGCTAATATTGCAATCAAAGTTGTTGGATCTTCAGGAGTTAACAACTTCATTAGCGACAATCAAATCGAAGGTGGGTTGTTTTTTGCCAAGGGGATTTACGTCGACGGTTTCCAAAGTACAACTTTTTGCTCTAACACCGATAACTTCGGCTCTAACACGGCGTTTGAGTTCTGGAATACCAATACCGGGACTATTTTTACGGAGAATAAACTTTATGCAAATGGCATAGATATTCGTGCTAATTCGTTGATAGGCGTTCAACCACACATGGGTAACGAATGGCATCCGTTCTTTGTGGGTTCAGCGACATTTCGGGCAAATAACATGCAATATGTCGAACGCCTGGCTTGGCGGCATCAAACAAATTCACTGTACACACCAACCAGTCTATCTGGATTGACGACCCTAATGGCTCGTACTACGATTTTTTTTCCCCCTTCTATCCAGAGAATATTGACCCTGCCGACCCAATATTTGATTTTTTTGGAATGCAAAATAGTACGCCAGCTAGTGGGTGTTCCCAGTTAAACGACCCCGACAACGGGCTGGACAAGGATATTGCGGACGGACTGTTGCCTATCCTTGTTGATAACCCATCGATGGCATGGATAACAAAGGGCTATCTTTACAAAAAGTTAAAGGGTAACCTTTCACTCGCCAGCAGTTACCCGTCCTACCTCACATTTTTGAGTAACAATTCCAATACCAACATCGGAAAATTCTACGAGGTCGACAAAAAAATAGCGGAAGCCTTCAGCACGACCGAAATGATCAACCAGCAAAGTACGCAGATGCTGAACGACATCGTTCTGCTAATTGATAACCTGGCCGAGACCGATAGTATGCTTGAAAGCACAATTGAGGCAAACACGCTCGCAGTTCTTACACAAGAAAAATCGGGCTACCTGGAGCAGTTGATATCGCGCACGACAAGCTACAACAGTATAAGTGCCACATATAAGACCCAAATGTTAGCCAAGATGCAGGAGGCGCTGACGCTTAGCCAGCAAATAATGCCCACCGCTCAACTGGACGCCAATCAAAAAGTTGTCAATGAGATTTACCTGCACTCCTTGGTTGCTCAAGGCGGCACCTTAACAGAAGCCCAAATTGCCTCGCTAAAAGACATCGGTCAGCAATGCCCAGAAACGGGGGGGCTTGCCGTTACCATGGCATTGTCCCTTTTACCTGACTGCGAAAAAATTAGTTTGGATATTTGCGCACCCGCGCTTACGGACGACGTTTCCCCCATCTCTTCTTATGCAGGTCAGGGCTCGAGGGGTTCCGTTTCATCGAAGAGCAATACATGGCTTTACCCCAACCCTGCGACTTCGTCTTTTTTCGTTACCCTTACCGAAGGCAACAGGGGTACATTTACCATCGCCGACCTTAGCGGGAAAACATTGTATAACTTAATATTGGACAATCCTGGTGTGCCAACGGAAATCAGTCAACCGCTATCGCCGGGGGTGTATTTTGGGAGTATCCGGACTAACAGCGGGGTGGTACATCACGGAGAAACTTATTATCCAACCCAAATAAATTTTCTTGTTCAATCTTGAGGCAAGGGGCAATCACGCTCCTTGCCTTTTCCTATTTTTTGTCAAACGAATAATCATGAAAACTTCTTGTTGGCTCATTCTTTTCTCCATCTTCTCCCTAGGCTTGGCATTCGATGCCCCTGCACAAAGCAAAAGGGACTACCAATGGGTGATAGGATATGATACTTCCTTACTTGATGTTGGCGGCAATGCAATATCCTTGAATTTCGACTTCTGTCCAGTTGATATTTTTAACATTTCAACTATCCATAATTTTTGGATGGAAGGCTCAAACACGAGCATGAGCGACAAGGAAGGAAACTTGTTGTTCTATTCCAATGGGTGTTATATCGTGAACGCTTCCGGGGAGAAAATGGAGAACGGCGATACCATCAACCCCGGCGTGATGCAAACTGCCTATTGTAAGGGGGGGGGAAGTATCTGGGCACAAGGTGTGATTTCAATTCCTGCGCCAGGAAGCGACAGCCTGTACTATGTGTTCAACCTCGACATGGATCTGCCTTATTTTATGGTGGATAGTTTCATCGGCATCGCTCCTCAAAGGCTTTATTATCAGGTCGTGGATATGTCAAAAGCGGCAGGCTTAGGGAGTGTAATTGCAAAAACACAGATAGCAGTGCAGGATACTTTTGGGAGGGGGAATATTCAGGCCGTCCGGCACGCCAATGGGGTGGACTGGTGGATTATCACGCCTAAGTCCCATTCCAACTGCTATTTTCTAACTTTGGTGACAGCAGAAGGAGTACAGCCTTCTTTCCTTGAATGTGAGGGAAAAGTATGGAACGACTATGATACCCAAGGACAAGCGGTTTTTACACCAGATAGCAAAAAGTTCATCCGATTTAACCCTGACAATGGCCTGCACATTTACGATTTTGACAACGAAACAGGCAGCCTCTCCAACTCAGTGTGGATTGATTTCCCTAATAACCCGCTGACTTTTCATGTAGCAGGAGTAGCAGTTTCCCCTAACTCCCGGTACTTGTATGCTACGGCGCTTAGAAATGCGTATCAGCTTGACCTGCAAGCCCCGGACATCGCCGCAAGTAAACTATTGATCGCCGAATGGGATGGGTATTCAAACCCTTATCCGACCATATTTTACCTTGCGGCCTTAGCCCCAGACAATAAGATATACATAGCAGGCACCAGCAGCCATAGATTTTTGCACGTGATACACCATCCTGACAGTGCCGGAATGCAGTGCGGGTTTGAGCAGCGCGGTCTGAGCCTGCCTTCTTACAATTTCGCTACTATTCCCAATTTTCCGCAATATCGAAGTATTCCTACAGCGGTGGATTGCGACTCTCTGATAACCTTGAGCGAGTACGTTCAACCCCAATTGCCCATCAAAATCTTTCCCAATCCCGCCACCGACCAACTCCACATCAGCGGCCTCGAAGGCAACGCGGTCATCACAATCACCGACGTAAGCGGCAAAACGGTTTTTCTTAAAAAAGGTGCTTGGCCTTTAAAAAGTCAGGAGACGATTGAAATTTCCAGGCTTGCCCCCGGATTGTACTTTGTTTCGGTGCAGCAAAACGAGTCGGTGCAGCAAGCCAAAATTGTGAAGCACTAAAACCTGCGGCACAAGCCCCTTATCACCAGCTCTTGTGTTGCGGGCGGATTTCTAAATCCATCCTATTCGGGGGTTTCTTCGCTTTTGGGCGACATGCGGCTTTCCCAAAGCCCCAGGCTCATTTTATCTCAATACCTTTGGGCAATTCAAAAAAAAAGAAATTTACATGAAAAAATTATTTATAACGCTGACAATCAGTGTTTTGATGCTAAATATTGGCCAAAGCCAAAGCACTTTGGATTTCTCGTTTCTGGGTAATTGGGACGACAATGCCCTACCTATTGCTTCGCCAGGAAACCTCAATCTTCAATATAGCGGTTGCTGGGGCTTAGCCGTAAATGGACGCGAATACGCGGTATTGGGTGGTGCAGAACACGTCTTATTCTTTGATGTAACAGAGCCTACCACACCTGAATTGGTAGGCAAATTCAAAGGCACTGGCAATACCGTCTGGCGAGAGTTTAAATCTTACAAAAACCGCATTTATGCGGTATCTGATGGCACTACAGAAGGCCTCATGATTTTTGATCTAAGTCATGCGGAAGATACGATTGTGCGGACTTACTGGAGTAATGAGCTTTTTAATGCTGCCCACACCATCACGCTGGATACCGTTTCAGGGCGCATTTATCTGAACGGCGGCAGTGCTACTCAAGGCATTATAGTACTCGATATTAGCCAGAACCCCGACCTCCCGACGTTCATTACTCATGCTACATTTCAAGGTGGAGGGCTGCATGACTCTTATGTACGCAACGATACCATATATGCCTCATCAGGTTACAACGGCTACTACATTTATGACATGAAAGCCCCGCTTAGCCCCGTGTTACTTGCTTCCATAAATACGGGTGGATACAACCACAATTCCTGGTTGAACAAAGCGGGCACACATGCTTATTACACTGAAGAAATACCCGCCGGTCGGCCTGTACAAATTGTTGATTTGCAAAACCTTGCCTTGGGCGAAATTGAAATCGCCGGCACGTTCTTAGACAAGTTTTCTGTGGATGCAGGGGATCAAACAGCCATCCCACACAACGTGTACATCAACGAAAACATCCTTTTTATCTCGCAGTACGAAGACGGACTGGTAGCTTATGACATTAGTAATCCTACCCAACCGGTTTTGCTGGCAGAATATGACACGCACCCTGAAAACACCACATATACGGGCTATTATGGCAACTGGGGTAACTTCCCATGGCTCCCTTCAGGCAACATCATCACTGGAGATATGCAAAATGGCCTGTTCATGCTGAAGCTCAACGACAATTCGGTAGGCACAGCAGCGCCTGAAAGCCAACTTACGGTGCAAATCTCGCCCAACCCTGCGCATGATTTCCTGAATATCCGATTGAAATCAAGCTCCCCCGGAACCTGGTCTTGGAAACTTTGCACCACAGCAGGCCAAATCTGCTCCCAAGGCGCGGAAACCGCTTCTGAAGCTTCTCTTCAGCTCGCTGGCCTGCCTCATGGGCTATATTTTGTGGAAATCCGAACCGCAGATGGGAAATCGGCTGTGCAGAAAGTGGTGGTGGAGTGAGTCGTTGTCAGGTTGTGCTGCTGCTGCTTTTATTCCTCCGATGACTTCATGTGGTCAGATGAATAAGAGCAGCAGCAGATCAACAGAATCCTAAAAACGATTCGATAAATATCCCCAGCCTATTTTATAAAATTCCGGGATGAACGCAAACGCCCGCAAAGCATTGATTTTGAAATGCCTGTGTAGGTGGGTTTGCATCAGTACAAAGCTCAGCGTATATCCAGTAAGCGTGGAGTAGGCCGCTCCAAACAAGCCAAATTTTTGAATAAAGAAGTAGCTCAAGCCCAGGTTAAGCAGGGCGGTGAATAAGGTGTAAACGAAGTTCACTGCGGGCTTTCCCGTCGAATCCAACACGGTGCCAAATTGAACGGCGAACGGCATAAACAGCCCAAAAAAAGCGGTCAGTCGTAGCACGTTTGCTGATTCCATATACTGAGTTCCAGCAAAAACCCGAATGATTGGCTCCGCAAATACCAGCACAAAAACTATAAAAGGCAGAATTACGGCCAGCGTGGCCCCCACACTTCGTTCGTACAAATGCTTTACTCCGACAGGGCCTTCCAACGCCATCTTTTCTGCACTTTTTGGGAACACGATGGCGGCTATGCTAAACGCGGGTGCTTCGACCAATTGGGTTACCCGACCAGCCGCGTCGTACACCGCAAAAGCCGCTGGACCGAGCAATTGACCCAAAGTCAGCTTGTCGATGTTTCGGTAGAACATTGTGCTTAAATTGGTTCCCAAGACATATTTTCCGTATCCAACCAAATTTAGCACCCACTGGAAATCTATATTTTTCACAAAAAACAAAAAGGGTCTGGCATAGCGCCAAGTCGCCAGGGTAGCCAAGCCAATGCCTACAAAAATGGCAACACTGAATTGCCACAGCAGCAAGGGGGCTTCTGATACCCAACACCAAAATACCCAAACAAAAGGTATTCCCCGATAAAAAACGGAAGTCCAAAACAGCCCACGAAACTCAAAATGAGCTTGTTGGACAAAGTTGCTGTGTGAGCAACACGCCATCAAATAATTGCTTAAAAAATAAACTGGTAGCATCTCCGCCAATTGTGGCACTTGATAATACCGACCTATCCAATCTGCGCAAAACCATAGGATTAGATTCGACAGTGTGGAATAGGAAATATTGAGCAAGAAAGCCGCCGTTGTAATATTGGCTTGCTCAACCGGATTGTCTTTCTGCATGGCTAGCGACCGCACCAGTCCGTTTTGCAAAAGACCACTCCGGCCCATTTCTACAAAATAGGAGACCAGAATAAAAATGCCCCAAGCTGCAAACGCCTCCTTGCTGAGCAATCGCAGCAGGAGCATGGCTGTCCCGAGGTTGAATGCCATAGCCGCTACTTTTTCGGAGAGCGAAAGTAACCCTGATCGAAGCCAATAATTTTGTGGGGGAGCGGCAGGTTTTTCCATACGGATTTGTCCAATAAAAAACGGGGACGCGATTTCGCGTCCCCGTTTTTTAAATATTTTTCCCAAAAAATTAATCGTAGCGACGATTTTGTTTTTTGCGTCTTCCTTTAAAGAAGTGTCCATCCTTATCGCCGTTGCCAGTTACGGCACCTTTGCGAATCATGGCACAACGGAAACCAACTGTTCTGCTGGCTTTGTCTTCTTCGAGGAAACGACGAGCGCCAGGCGAAAGCCAGAACGCGCGATCCGCCCAGGAACCACCTTTGATCACACGAGCTTTGTCGCTGATCAGTGTGCTGATGCCATAACGATATTCTACGTTTGACTCTTTGTCACCATCCAGGAAGTCATACACTTCAGGACGTTTGTAGTTGTCGCGAAGTGCAGTGGTTGTGGTGTCCATCAGTTCGTATTTCAGCTTGCCAAGGCTATCTTTCTGAACTGGAGCACCTGTTTCTGGATCCACCGACTTGGTCATGAATACGTTACCACGGTATGGGTTAAGATCTTGGCTTTCCGTATCTTCCAAATCAGAAGCGGTAAGTGGGCGATAAAGGTCAAAAGTCCATTCGTTTACGTTACCGGCCATGTTGTACAAGCCGTAATCGTTTGGCCAGCCAGATAATACTTCAGCTGGGAAGAATGCTTTGTCATTAAGCGCACCTGCCATACCACCAAAGTCACCTGCGCCACGCTTGAAGTTAGCAAGCATTTTGCCTTGGTTTTTGTTACGCTTTTGGTAGCGGACGGTATTGCCATTCCAAGGATAGATACGACGATCTGTAATAAGTTCGTCTTTAGTAGTTGCTTGGTTGCCGAGCAGGCCAAGTGCTGCAAACTCCCATTCAGCCTCCGTTGGAAGGCGGTAAGAAGGCAGAAGAATACCATCTTCAAGGCGGACTTGACGCTCACCACCAGTTGCCTGGTCTTTAAGCAACTTCCGTGGAGAAGGCTGATACTGACCAACAAGATAAGCTTCAGTGTTGAAGTTGTTATCGTCTTTTTGATCCGGCGTAGGCTCAATGATACCACGCTTGATGAGAATCATCTCATTCACGCGGTCAGTACGCCATTTGCAAAAATCGTTTGACTGATTCCAACTTACCCCAACCATTGGATATTCGTAATAGTCAGGCGTACGGAAGTAGTTCTCTACCATTGGCTCATTATACGCGAGTTCTTCGCGCCATACAAGTGTGTCTGGGAGTGCACGTTTCCATACTTCAGGGTAGGTTTCACCGTATACCCGCTTGACCCAATACAAATATTCTTGGTAGTCAATGTTGCGTACTTCGGTCTCGTCAATATAGAACGAACCTACGGTGACGCGGCGCTCCATGTTGTTCCATTCGTAGGTAACATCTTGCTGTACTTTACCCATTACGTAAGTACCGCCTTCAACTAGCACGAGGTTAGGGCCCGTAGCTTGGCCTTCGTAGTCGGTCTTTTCGAATCCGCCCCATTTCTGGTCGTTGTACTTCCAGCCTGTGGTGGAGGAGCCTTCGGATTTGCGTCCGCAGCTGGCTAGAACGAACACCAGAAGGGCAAAATTCAACCCGAGAATTAGTGTTTTCTTCATTGTATTAAAATACAGGTTTTGAAAAAAAATGAGTGGCAAATGTAGAAAAAGTAAATTTCTTGGAGGGTGTGTTCTCGTTAAATTTAACTATTCAGACTAAAATCATTGAAACATCCTGGTGCAATCATTGATATCAGGGCGTTTTTTGTTCTTGAAAATGAATCCCATGGTCAGTTCAAAGGTTCCTCCAGCATTGCTCGCCAGTCTAGAAATAGTGGCATCGTAGCTAATTCCAATCTTAAAAGGTCCCTCTCTGAACCCCACTAACAAAATAACTGCGTCTGAATTGCGAAAAGTATGCCTAAACCAGGTGCCTGCAAAAATTGGTCCCAAACTCGCATAGGCACCGATGTTCAGTTGTTTGTATGGCCCCTGTGCAACAAACAGGAAATTTGGCGAGACAAACGAGGCCTCTTGACGTTTATTGCCCTTTTTAACTATCCACTCTGTTCCGCCGTGAAAAGTATAGCGAATGGGTAGCCCAGGCACAAGGTTATTATTCAAGCGAAGAATGCTCTGGCTGGGCGTGTTAAGATGTTTTAGTCCAACCCCAAGGTAAAACTTTTCACTCAAAATAAGCAGGCCACTCGAAATGTCAAGGTCGGCGCGGCTGGTTACGTCCGGGCGAATCTCTTCTGTATTGTAAGTGATGCCATTCATAGCGTCTAGTTGATCAGGAAATAAAAGTTTATCCCAGTTTAGATTGACTTGATGAACGCCCATTTCGAGCCCGATTTTGAGCGCGATAAAATCATTCACTTTCAACCGATAGGCATAAACGGCTGAAAATCTATTGGTTTTAAAAATTCCATCGCCAGCATTATCGCCTTCCAAATTGAAGCCGATGCCGCTATTAAGCCGATCAAAACTTTGTTCGTAGTAGGCACCATAGGTACGGTAGGCACTTTGAAAGCCCGTCCATTGGTTGCGATAGGCGATGCCAGCGCGTGGTGCCATCGCAGTACCTGCAAATGCCGGATTGAGCTGTAGTGGCATAGCATAGAACTGCGAAAAAACAGGGTCCTGAGCCAAGGCTAGCGTTGGATAAAACAAACCCACAGCCACGAAGGCTATGGCGGACAAAAGTGGAAGTAGTTTTTTCATGCCGGGAAGTTCGTGGTTTGCTTGAAATATGCAAGTTCTAACGCATCAATTTGCAAGGAATTGCCAAAAAAAATTAATAGATTTAACGTGGCAAGTTACAAGTAAGCTCAATCATTTTTACCCACCGAAGCGTTCTATTTTCGTCAAGCATCGGCAGATGGGGTTCTTAAAATAGACTGACGTATCCAAGGTGAAATTTTGTTGCCCTGAAATCCACCGGTTGGCCCACATCCCGTCTACCCACAGCCGCAGAGATACCAAAAATACCTGCTCGTGTTTCAAAGTTCAATCCAGCACCCAAGCCCAAAGGGCGGAGAAAAATGCGGTTTTTAGCGGCTATGTTTTCCAGATAAGCCCAATCTGCAAAAGCCGAAAGAAAAGAATTGGGTCCAATAAGTAGCCTCCATTCAGCGGTACCCACCACAAATCGAGTGGCAAGTAAACTTTCTTCATCAAAACCCCTCAGCAGTTTATTCCCACCCAAGCGGTAGTTTTCGTTGGCAAAAATAGGTTTTTCTGAAAAAATACCGCCCCCACGCAGACCGATCTTTACTGTACTCCGCACAAAAACCGGGACAAAAACTTCAGCACGCAGTTCAGCGCGATAGCGTGCTGCCCGACCTACCACGGAATCGTATAGCGTGGAGAATGAAAAGTCCGGATCGCCAGCGTCGCGTAGGTTTTCAATTTGTGTGTTGCGCCGCACGGAATTGAATCCTGCCACAGTCTTCAACGTGAGTGACCAGCCTCGTCGGGGGTTAAATCGATAATCCAGCCGGGAGAAAGCGGTTTCGAGGCCAAACCCGTTTTGTTGAAAATCAAGATTGGAAGGCAATTGCCGAGAAGCGAGCACAGCTAAAGTATCTACTTTTTGAAGTGAAGAGGTTTTGTTTTCCCAAAAGAAGCGTACAAAATCTGATCCTACAAAGAGGTAGGAAATGCCTGCTTCCCCTTGAGCATCCGTCCAGGTGCTGTCCCGGCGGAAAATACCCAGTCGCCCCTCTACGCCAAAGGCAGTACCCAAAAGGTAAGGTACACTTGCCTGAATATCCATTTTTTGCGTCTCTGGCCGCAGCCGCTCCAGCTCTGCAGAAAACCGTTCGCCCAGATTTAATGCGTTTTGAAAGGCAGCGCTTAGCGAACCCGTGAGGAGGAGTTTGCTGTTTGTTGCTGCTGGCTGAGGGAGCAAGCCGATGAGGAAATCAAACCTGCTTGCCCGTTTTTTTTTCAGAAACAAATTGATGGTGGCATCGCCAGTACGCGCACTAGCCCCTCGGTGGGTTCCGGCCCCCCCCGAGGTGTTAGTGGGCGTAATGCCCGAAAAAGTAACACTAGGATTGGAGCTTGACTCCAAAAACACCAGCGAGCGCAATTGTTCACGCAAGCGCAATACCCGAGCTCTGCTGTATGGCGTGCCCGTTTTTATGCCCAGATAGTTGGGTAAAAATGATTTCGGCAATCTTATGTCACCGTTAATTTTCAAGGACTTAAAAACAAAAAAACGCTTGGGATCTATTTGCAAAACGGCAGAAACCAATCCATTTTCTCGAAACTCAATACTATCGAGCCATACCGCAGCGAACGGATACCCGTTATTTTCTGCCTGCTCCAGAATCGCCTGCTCGAGCTTCAAAATGGCTTCATGCCTCAAAGGTTTATCTGCAAATTTTTTTGGGCTATACCCTGCGGCATCCAACCAGGATTCATTTTCAAATCCAGTCCCTGTACGAAGTGATACCCAACGCATAGCAGGGCCAAGCGTTAAGACGCCTGATGAATCAATGGAAACCAGTAGAAATGATTTTTGGCGAAAATGGGCGAGTAGTTGGAGGCAAAATGAATCGGATGAAGCTTGGAGGGGGATTTTAAAAGTAGCTGTATCACCTTGATTTTCAAGCGGATGAGGACTGAAAACTTTGATGTTTTCCCAAAAAACAGCTTGCTCGCTAGTGTCGAGTGTAAATCGAACAAAAGGCGTTTGGGCGGGTAGAGCACCACTATAAAAGATGCACAGAAGCCAAGGGAGTACAAAAATCTTTGTCACATATTCAGACATCACCTTCATGACGGTTTTTGATCGGTAAGGTTGTTTTTAGGAACGGGTAAATAATAACTTGTTACTTTCATCTGATCCCTTTCCGCCTATACCGCCCATTTTTTTGATAAAAGAGCCCCGCTATTCGCACAAAAAGATAGTTGTCTGAGTAAAAAGTAATCTACCTGAAAGTAATAAGTTAATATTTACCCGCTCCTTAAAAGAAAAATTTGCAATTCAGGTTATATTGCAATACATTTATCCAGCAAAAACAAAATATTATGCTTAAAGTCAGTAAAATCTTAGCCGCTAAATCTCAAGGTGCCGTTTACGCCGTTGCGCCCACTCAAATGGTGATTGAAGCCCTCGAAGTCATGGCTGCCCGTAACATAGGGGTCGTGATGGTCATGGAAAACGAACGCTTGGTAGGTATTTTCTCGGAGCGAGATTATGCCAGAAAAGGCATTCTCAAAGACCGAAAGGCCAAAAGCACTCCGATAAGTGAAGTTATGACGTCCCATGTTATTACGGTCAGTCCACAATCCAGCATCGAAGAGTGTATGCGGCTGATGTCGGAGAAAAAATTCCGTCACTTGCCTGTACTTGAAGATAATCTGGTGGTTGGCCTAATCAGTATTGGAGACGTTGTGACGGCCATTATCCATGATCAAAAAGACAGAATTCAGAGCCTTGAGCAGTATATCACGAGTTGAGCAATGCCCTATTCGGATATTTCTTACTCTTTCATCGGCAACAATTTATCGGCAGGAGCCTCCGCCAAAACGGGTGCTGTTTCGTGAATTGGATGTCCATTGAGTACCTGTTCGTAAAGCCGCAAATAATCCTGTGCCATCCGATCGGCGGAAAAGTGCTCGAGCGCGTGTTCGTGGCAGCGACGCGGGTCAAAAGACCCTGCATTTTTGATGGCTTCCACGAGTTCTGATTTTTTTACAGAAAGGCATCCAAAATCTGAATAAAAGGCATCTACCGCGCCATTCCAGGTGCTTTTTTTTCGGCTGCTATTTTCTTTTTTTCCCAATAACTCGGGCAATGATCCGTAAGGTGTTCCAAAAACAGGACAGCCAAAATAAAGGCTCTCTACGATAGCCAGACCAAAGGGTTCATTCCACAACACCGGGGAAATCAAGCCTTTGGAGCTGTTGATGATCGCATTTTTCCCATCGCCGCCCAGCATTCCGTGAAAACGAACGTGGGGGGTGAGGGTGATTCTGAGCCCCATCCGAAAGTTTACTCGGGTACCACCGATGACGTGTAGTCGTTCGCCTGCTTTTCCCGCTAGATCAATGGCCCCGCGCACGTTTTTCACGCGCCAGGCGGCATTACCCAGAAAGTGGAAATACATTCGACGGTTGTTCAAATCGGGCTTCCCATAATCTTCAAAGTCTAGGCCATTGTGGACAAATACTGAACCTCCGTGCCGTTGGGCATGGTTGTGCGAAATGAAAACCGTATTTGGATCAAAAGTTTGCGGCTCGGAGATATTGCCATGGAGGGTCGTAATATGGGGTTTGGGCAGCTCCTCTTTCGTTTCATAGTGCATGTGCACCACATCGCAATCCTCCGGAACTTGCGCGGCCAGGGGCTTTTTATCGTTGATTATCAAAACCTTGGCAAAAGGACAGGTAGACCCCGCTTTGACCAAATAGGTAACCTCATGTCCCATACGAACGAGCGATTTACCTAGCCACCAGATGACACGTTCGGTGCCGCCATAGAGATGGACGGGAATTTTGGTGTTGTTTACTAGGAGGATTTTCATGACTTGCTATAAATCCATTCTGTTGTCGAAAAAGGCAATGATTTCAATATCGTTCCCTTGAATCTGATAATAAGCAGAACATTGCGGGGTGATGACGCATTTGCGTAAGCCAAGAAATTTTTCAGAGTGTGGAAATGCAATTGGGAACTGCTGCAAAACAGTAAGCGAGCGTTCGAGTTTTAAAAGAAAACCATCACGTATTCGAGGCGACCATTCTAATTCGAGATAGTCAAGCAATGCCTGCAATTGCTCCGCGGCGGGTTCGGAGAGGACAATATTCATGCTGGTCGGCTGCGATATTTTGTCATAAATTCTTCGAAGCCAATTTTCTGACCGTTCTTTAATGCTTCTACGCCACGTTTGATTAATGCCTTTTGAGCATCTGAAAGTTCATCCCAAATGTCAATCGAAGGCCTAAGCAAGTTTTCAATTTGCAGCAAAATTACCTCATCTTGAGTTTCAGCCAGATATTCAAGAATTGCACGTTTGCGTGTTTCGACAGCAGTAAGTGTCATGGCAGATATTTTTGACAAATGTAGTATGAAATCAGCTTGACCCAGCAATCCTTTCCAAAAATTCCGCTTCCGTCCAAATCTCCACCGTCTCCAAAGCCTGCGCTTTTTTAAGTTTGGATCCCGCTTTTTCACCCACCACCAATATATTTAGGTGTTTGCTCACTGCACTCATCAGGCTGGCCCCGGCTGCTGCGGCCATTTTTTCAGCCGTTTCTCGGGTCATTTGGGAGAGTGTTCCCGTGAACAAAATGCTTTTCCCAAAAAGTACTCCGTCTTCATTTACGTCTGCTTTTTTGTCCTCCTCGGTCTGACGCAGGTTTACGCCGAGGCGTTCCATGGTTTCCAACAGTTCGACATTGTTAGAGTTCAAGATAAAGTTGGAAACATTTTTGGCAGCCACCGGACCGATGTCTTTGATGGTCTGATATTTTTCCAAATCCCAGTCTTTCAAGTCGAGTACATGTCCAATTTCAGCCGCTAAAAGTTTGCTCGTGCGCTGCCCCAAATGGTGTACGCTGAGCGAATGCAACAGCCGGTAAATCGGGTTTAGTTTGGCCTTTTCTACGGCGGCTTTCATGTTGGCCGCTGATTTAACTCCGAAACCTTCGAGCTTTGCAATCGCCTCGTAATCAAGACGATAAAGGTCAGCTATAGAGTGCAGCCAGCCCAATTTATAAAATTTTTCGATCGTGCTTTCGCCCAGACCTTCGATGTCCATGGCGTGTTTAGAGGTATGGAAAACCATGCGCGCCAACACCTGCGCTTCGCATTCAGCATTTTCACAGCGCCAAATCGCCTCCTCCTCGGGCTTCACCAGGACGGAATGGCATACTGGGCAATTTTTCGGGTAAAGAATCTCCCGCTCCGAGCCATTGCGCAGTTCCGGAAGGCTTTTGACAATGTACGGAATCACGTCGCCAGCCCGCTCCACGAGCACCTGATCGCCCATACGAATGTCTTTAGATCGGATAAATTCTTCATTGTGCATGCTGACATTTTGTACGATCACGCCCGCCAAAGCCACGGGTTCCAACTTAGCAACAGGCGTGACAGCCCCCGTTTTGCCCACCTGAAATTCGACATCGCGCAACCGTGTAGTGGCCTGCCGGGCTTTAAATTTGAATGCAATGGCCCAACGTGGGTGATGGCTCGTGAATCCGCATTTTTCCTGTAATTCCAGACTGTTCACTTTTACCACAATGCCATCCAATTCATAGGGGTATTCATCCCGGTATTCCTGCCAATCTGTGCAAAACTGAGCGACTTCTGTAATATTTCGGCAGACTTTACTGGCTGGTAAATGTTGTTGGGTGCCTCCTTTTGCCAGGGGGGTTTTGAAGGAAAGTGATTCCAATAATTCAATGCTCTCGTGGTGGCTTTTGAACTTCCCAAGCAGGTTATTCCCTTCACGATCAATGGCATATCCCAACTGATAGAGGAAGGCTTCTAACCCACGTTCGGAGGCTCCTTTGGGGTCTTTCATACGCAATCCGCCAGTTGCGGCATTACGTGGATTGGCAAAAACGGCTTCGCCGGCTTCTTGCCGAGTCTTGTTTATTTTCTCAAAAATATCCTTTCTAATGAGTGCTTCGCCGCGTAGTTCTACTTTAAAAATGCCACTTTTTGAAAACTCGGCCTGAAGGGGTACAGATCGAAGGGTACGAATATTGGCGGTTATTTCTTCGCCAATGTAGCCATTGCCTCGTGTGGCTGCCCGAACGAATCGGTCATTTTCGTACACGAGGGCGATGGTGCCACCATCATATTTTGGTTCTACGCAGTATTCGATGTCAGAATCTTTTTCTAGGCCACAGAGCTTTTTTACGGACTCATCGAAATCATTTAGGTCTTCTGCATTGTAACTATTGTCCAACGAAAGCATGGGGGTGAGGTGGGCAACTTGAGGCGCGTTTTCTGTCAGATCTTTGCCCACGCGCTGTGTTGGCGAATCAGGCGTAACCAAATGAGGATGAGCGGCTTCTATGACTTCGAGCTGTTTGTAAAGTTGGTCGTACTCAAAATCACTGATCACTGGATCATTGCCTACATAGTACCGCCACTCATGATAGCGGAGTACGCGGCAAAGGTCTTCAACGCGTTCAGCAGGAGGCGATTCAAATAGCGATGCCTGTGAGGTATATAGAAGTTTTTTAGATAGTTCGTAAAGGCTGCGTTGTGCTGCTTGGCTATACACGATGGATTGAATTTTGGACAAAAGTAGTGGATGGTTTTAGAATCGAGGCATACCAAATTGGAGCAAAAGCTGTTCTATAAAAATAGCTTGAATCAGACCGCTTTAGCAGTACCTTCATCCTGAAAATGACACTCAAAAATATTTTACAGGCAGGCATTCTACTGGCACTTTGGCTTTTTCCCAGGGTCACAAGCGCACAAGATACCTGTGTGTTCCTGTTTGCAATTCCTCAAAATGCCAATTTTGCTACTGCGGATCATCTCGCCAATACGTATCTTTTGCACGGATTTGAGGTTGAAAAATATGATTCTACGGGCATATTCGTTGCCAGATACTCCAACAATCGCCTTGGCATGCCTGGGTTTGTGGATGTTTCTAACCCTTTAAAAATTTTAGTTTGGTACTCAAGTTTTCAGACTGCCGTTTTCCTTGATCGCAATTTGACGGAGCTTGGAAAACTAAACCTAAATCAGGCAGGATACCCGGCTGTCCGCTGCCTCGCCAGTGCTGCGGATGGCAATTTGTGGGCTTATGACGAGGCGACTTCCCACTTGCTCAAACTTTCAACTGCCGGGGTAAAACTATTGGAAAGTCAGCCATTAAATTTGGAATTTTCGCAGCTTTTTACGCCAACCTGTATCCGTGATGACGGAGGGCAAGCCGTGTTTTTAAGTGATCCGGGACAAGGTGTGGTGGTTTTTGATCCCTTTGCCCAGTTAGATAAAGTATTGTTATTCAAGGGTGTAACACAATTTGAAGTGGAAAACGGGGTTCTGTTTTTTCCAGAAAAGGATGGTTTTCGTATCGAAAACTGGCGAGGGCTTTTCTCGAAAAAAATTCAGCTACCCATAGCTGTGCAGGCGGAAAACACGGTGTTTTGGATCTCTAAAAAGCGGCTTTTTGTTCGAAGTGAACTTGGTGTGATGGTGTACAGATTTTGATCTAAGGAACGGTTAAAAAACTAAGTTCACGATTTACGTTTACTAAACCTCCAAGGTTTAGTAAACGTAAATCGTGAACTTGGGAACTTGTTTTTTAGTCCGCATTAAGGTGCTAAACGCTCAATTTTCCACCCATCGACTTCCCGAG
>Ga0105049_10002710_pt1 | contig 20973 bp, 15 predicted proteins | sample MAT06_FD_78087 | JGI IMG/M metagenome (GOLD analysis project Ga0105049, IMG submission 78087) | Freshwater microbial communities from Lake Fryxell liftoff mats and glacier meltwater in Antarctica - MAT-06 | ecosystem: Environmental > Aquatic > Freshwater > Ice > Liftoff microbial mat | place...
ATTGTACAAGCGTTGGGGGTCAAATGGGAATTCAAGGTGGGATCTATAGTGGTGCTGGTGGTTGTGGTAATATAACAGAATTGGTATGCCAAGGAAACTGTTCTTTAGCCCCTATAACACTGACAAGTGGTGGCTTTATAGTAGGTGAAACTTACTATTTCATCATTGATGGTTGTGCGGGTTCAGTTTGTGATATTACAATTGATGTACTATCCGGATTTGCCCCACCTGCTATTGGCGCATTGGGAACCATATCTGGCCCAAAGAAAGTATGTACAGGTGGTACATTTAATTATTCAATACCTGTGCCACCAGGTGCTGCAGATTGGCACTGGACCTTGGATGGTACATTACTAGAAGATCCTACAACTGCCAACAACAATATAGATATAACATTTAACTCCGCAGGTGTATTTGAATTGTGTGTCGACGTTTCAAACTTTTGTATAGACGTAGGCGCTCCCCCACTTCAAAAATGTATAGACATTACTGTTACGGATGTTGTTGGGATTGATCCACCTGTGAAATATGTGTGTGAAGATGAAGAAGCAAGTTATGGCGGCCTACTATATGGCCCTGGAGATTATGAAATCACTTTGCAGTCTTGGCAAGGGTGTGACAGCGTAATAACCTTGACGGTGGAACCAATTATTGTACCTGAAAAGGATTTAGGCGATATTTACCTATGTCAAGGTAATTGCCTTACAATTAAAGATACCAAAGGAAATGAAGAGATACTTTGTGATGAAGAGGTTGGCGGAAGTGTTACACTTGAATCCTACAATGGCTGCGACAGTGTAATAAACTTCAACCTCTATATCATGGAGATTGAAACTAAAATTGTTCCTCCTTTTGAATTGGGATGTTTAACTGATTACACCCCTCTTGATGGTAACATAACTGAAAATCCTGGTGGGTATGACATAGAGTTTTTGTGGCAAGCTTTTAATGGTGGTATCATCATTGGAGACCCAACTGAACCACAAGTAGATACAGAAACTGGTGGCAAGTATTGTTTAACAACTACAATTACCTCACCAGATGGATTGACATCCTGCAAGGACAGTGCTTGTGTGATTGTAAAAGTTGATCCTACTGCTCCAACTGCAGCTATAATTGGTGATACCCTAACTTGTACAAAGGATTCAATAACAATAATTGGAGTTGGAACACCCGTAACTTCCAAATATTCATGGGTTATTCCTGGTGGAGGTATTTTAACCACTAAGAATATTAAAGTAGGTCAACCTGGCGTTTATACGCTTACAGTTACAGCTCCAAATTTATGCACTGCAGTTGAAGATATAACCATCACAGCTGATTTTGCCAAACCAAATAATTCAGTTTCAGGTGCAACATTGGATTGCAATAATTTAAGTAAAGTCATTTCTGGTTCCAGTAGTACACCGAATGCAACATTTGCTTGGTTTGATCCAAGCGGTAACCCAATTTCATCAAACAACAATGCCACAGTCAGCATACCAGGCAATTACACTTTTAAGGTAACCAATCCGAAAAATGGTTGCACAAAAGATAGTGTCGTTGCTGTAATTGGTGATTTCTTGAAACCGCAGAATGTCACAGCAACTGGTGGTACTTATAATTGTTCTGTATTTCCAATAAAAGTAAATGGAAATAGTTCTTCAACACCTGTCACTTACGTATGGACGGGGCCAAATTCGTTTAATTCCAACCTTCAAAACCCTGATGCGCCTGGAGGAGGTAATTACCAGTTGATCGTTACTGGACTGAATGGTTGTAAGGATACTGCAATAGCAACAGTGGTAGCAGATACATTGTCTCCTAATCTTACTGCAGCTGGCGGAATAATCGATTGTTTCACAGGCTCAACGGACCTGAGTGCTAATTCGGCAACTCCAGGTACCACATTCGCATGGAGTGGACCAGGTGGAACTGCCACAGGAGGCGTATTCAATGTAAACGTGTCAGGTACTTATACAGTTATAGCAACTGGACCAAATGGTTGCACTAAAACAACGACCGTACAAGCAATTGACGATACGGCTGAGCCAATTGCCTTTGCTTCAGTAACAAGTCCAATAACTTGTGATAGCGTATCGGTGACTCTTCTGGGGTCAACAAATCTAAATTTACCAACAATAACTTATACTTGGACTGGGCCAGTTCCATTTGTTACATCGAACACAAAAAACACAAAAACATTTGTGCCCGGAACATACACTTTGCTTGTAACAAACTCTGCCAATGGTTGTACTGATAATATAACTATTGACGTTCTAGAAAATATTGTTCCTCCGCAAATTGCTGCACTAAATGATACAACCGATTGTATTTCAGGTCAAGCAATATTAGTCGGCTCTTCTACTACTCCGAACACAAGTTTCCAATGGCTGAACTCCTCTGGACTTGCACTCTGTCCTACAGCAAGTTGTACAGTACCAGGAGCAGGAACTTACACTTTTGTAGTTACAGATCCAGTTAATGGTTGTACTTCAACAACAACTGCCGATGCGGTTCCCGACGATCAAACTCCAACATTAATAGTTCTGAAATCAGATGACTTAGACTGTAATGTTTTATCAGTTGACATAAGCACTTCTACAAATACACCAGGAGTTAATTACAAATGGACAGGTACTGGTGCACCAATTACATCAATATCTAACTTTTCAACTACGGCTCCTAGTATTTATACTGTTACTATTACAAATCCGATTAATGGCTGTATTAATGTTCAATCGATAGAAGTACTGCAGGATATTGTAAAGCCTATAATCAGTGCTACAACGGATACCATTAGATGCAATACTCCAACTGCTAATGTTGATGGTATATCTAACGTAACAGCCAACACAGCAGTGACTTGGACAAATGCTGGCGGAAACCCAGTCTCCAATTTCCTTGATTTCTCAACTACAATTTCAGGTATTTATACGCTTTTAGTAGTTAATAACTCCAATGGTTGTTCACAAACCATCAATCTAAACGTTCCTGAAAATACTGTTAAACCAAATGCTTCAGCAACAGGTGATATTATCAATTGTTACGAACCGTTGGCTGTTGTTAATGGCGCTACCACTACAAAAGGAACCACTTACCTATGGACAGGACCGGGTAATTACAATCAAACAAGTCTAATTGCGGGTAATATAAATGTGGCTGGTATCTATAATTTGGTTATTACTAATGTTATTAACGGCTGTACTCAGGATATTACTGTTTCTGTTACCGAAGACATACAAGCACCACAATTGACTGCCACTGGTGGCACATTGACTTGTACCAATAATTCTCAAACAATTATTACTTCAAACTCAACAACAACTCCGGTTACATATTCTTGGTCTGGACCAAATAATTTTACTAGCAACCAAGCAGCTCCTCTTGCTTTGGATCCTGGTACTTATATCGTTACAGTTCAAGATACTGACAATGGCTGCACATCTACTCAAAGCATTGATGTATTGAGTGATGAACAAGCTCCAGATTTAACAGTAAATGATTTGACCTTGGATTGCGTTTTCAAAAATGGTGACCTGAATGCAATATCAAATACTCCAGGAGTAACATACCAATGGACTGGGCCAATAACTGGTTCAACAGCTACATTAAATGTGAACCTGCCAGGATCATATATAGCTGTGGTAACAGCTCCCAATGGATGTACCACACAAAAAACATCTACTGTGAATTTGAATGCAGTTTTGCCATTGGCATTTGCTGCTGCCGAAGATGAATTAAATTGTACCAATACAACAGTGGATGTAAATACAAATGGAAGTTCATTTGGCACCGAATACAGTTATTCTTGGACAGGTCCTAATAACTTTACATCGACCGCAACAAAACTAACTGTAAATACTCCAGGTATCTATCAGTTAACAATACTTAATACAATTAACGGTTGTATCAAAGATGTTACTGTGGAAGTACCTATCAATGACAATCGCCCTACAGCCCTGACTTCATCGTTGTTGAATCCAAAATGTTTTGGATCTTCTGACGGTTCTGTTGGGATCACTTCAGTTACTGGAGGTACACCTCCTTATTTATATTCAATAAACGGTAAAGCATTCTCAAGCACATCACAGTTTGCATTTTTACCTGAAGGAATCTATAACCTAACCGTTCAAGATGCTGCAGGTTGTGAGTTAGATACAATTATAAATTTAATTCAACCAGAAAAGCTTACAGTTGATGCGGGTAAAGATACCATCATCAGCTGGGGTGAAGGTTTAACATTGGGTGCTGTCAGCAATAATCCAAATGCTATTATTACTTGGACTCCTGCACTGGATTCATTCTGTGTATCCTGCCCCAACCCTAAAGTTCAATTATTCAATGAACAACTGTTCACAGTCACTGCTATTGACAGCAATAATTGTAAAGCAATTGATCAAAAAATAGTATTGGTTAAAAAGGAAAGGTTGGTATATATCCCTAATGCTTTTTCGCCAAATGGCAGCGGAGCTAATGATCTCTTCAAAGTTTATACTGGTAAAGGAGTTGAAGAAGTTCAACAATTTGAAGTGTTCGATCGTTGGGGAACTAAAATATTTGAAACCAGCGATTACAGACCAAATGGAGATATTGGAGAAACTCCAGGATGGGACGGAAAGTTCCGTGGAAAAAAACTTAACACAGCCGTATTTGTATATTGGGCTTTGATTAAATTCAAAGATGGCGAAACCATTTTGTACAAAGGTGATGTTACATTAACCAATCCAAAACAATAATCAAGTTTTAAGAGACATATTTAAAAGCCCCTTTTTTATTTAAAAGGGGCTTTTTTTTACCACTTTCTTATAGTGGAACTATTCGTATCAAGATCCCTGTATAGCCGATTGTTTTCATCAATAGTAAACTCTTCTGGGATATAAATTTTTACATCTACAGTTTCAGTTACTTCACCAGCTTTAGATTTTAATATTCCTGGTTTCATTTCTTTTGATCTGATTACGATTCCATCATCGCCTTCTGGCTCCATAAGTAAAGCATATCGCTCATTTTCGATGATGTATTTGAGAACCGCTTCTGATGCGTACATCAATTGTACTTTTGTTTCAATAAGGATCTGGGTACCAGCCCATTTTTCAATTTTGTACTCCCTTGGCATTTCGAAAAGTATGCTCTTTACCTGATCAACATTAAAATCCTGATAAAGTGTTTTTTCAAGTTGTGAAAATCCAATTGGTAAAAATGCAATGAACGAAACCAGAAAAGAAAAGAAGTATTTCATGAAATCAATTTTAGATATAACAAAATTCACACGGTCAAAATTACCTCAATAACTCATTTTTTTATGATCCAAATAAAATTCATCTGCTTGAACCTAAAATTTTAATAAGAATTAAGCCAATTAATATGAAAAATAGATGTTAAATACTAGTCTAGCTAAATATAGACGATATTGAAATGTGAAATCATGTATCTTTGCACCCTATGAAATATATCAGAAATTTCTGTGTAATTGCCCACATCGACCATGGTAAAAGTACTCTATCTGACAGGCTACTGGAATTTACCAAAACAATATCTGAACGCAATATGCAATCTCAGGCATTAGACGATATGGACCTTGAACGTGAAAGAGGTATTACCATTAAAAGTCATGCTATTCAAATGTATCACACTGACGACGATGGTCAGAAATATACATTGAATATGATTGATACTCCTGGCCACGTAGATTTCTCTTATGAAGTTTCAAGATCTATCGCTGCATGTGAAGGTGCGCTGCTCTTAGTCGATGCAACGCAAGGTATTCAAGCCCAAACAATTTCAAATCTATATCTAGCAATTGAGCATGATCTTGAGATAATCCCAATTTTGAACAAAATTGACATGGATAATGCAATGATTGATGATGTCTCAGATCAAATCATTGATTTAATAGGCTGCAAGAAAGAGGATATCGTGCATGCGAGCGGTAAAACGGGACAAGGAGTTCCAGATATTTTAAAGGCTATAATCAAAAGGATTCCACCTCCAAAAGGCGATCCAAATGCACCGCTTCAAGCACTTATTTTTGACAGCGTTTTCAATAGCTTCAGGGGTGTGATAGCCTATTTTAGGATTTTGAATGGTACCCTACGTAAAAATGATACCATACAATTTATATATACAGGCAGTAAATACAATGCTGATGAAATAGGAATTCTTCAGTTAAGCCAAGTCCCCAAGCTGGAATTACAAGCTGGTGATGTTGGCTATGTTATAACAGGCATAAAAATTTCAAAAGAAATTAAGGTAGGTGATACGATTACTCTTGCCAACAATCCTGCAAAAGAAGGTATACACGGATTTGAAGATGTAAAACCAATGGTATTTGCAGGGATTTATCCAATTGATAATGATGACTTTGAAGACCTCAGGGATAGTCTAGAAAAACTACAATTGAATGATGCCTCTTTGGTATTTGAACCTGAATCATCTGTAGCCTTGGGATTTGGATTTCGTTGCGGATTTTTAGGTATGCTTCATCTTGAAATCATTCAAGAACGCCTGAGCAGAGAATTTGATCAAGAAGTGATCACTACAGTTCCCAACGTGTCTTATCAAGCCTATACCACCAAAGAACCTAATAAAAAATTGGTGGTTAATACTCCCAATGATCTACCAGAACCAACATATTTGGACCGAGTAGAGGAGCCTTATATATCAGCTCAAATTATTACAATACCTGAATATATCGGTTCAATCATCAATCTTTGTATTGACAAACGTGGAATCCTTAAGAAACAATCTTATTTAACAGCCGATCGTGTAGAACTTACATTTGAGTTGCCTTTAGCAGAAATAGTTTTTGATTTTTATGATCGCTTAAAATCTATATCCCGAGGATATGCTTCTTTTGATTATCAACCTTTGGAATACCGTGAATCTGTTTTAGTTAAACTTGATATCAAACTCAACAGCGAGCCAGTAGACGCACTTTCCGCTTTGGTTCATAAAGACAAAGCCCAGTCATTAGGAAGGCAGATATGCAGCAGACTTAAAGAACTCTTGCCTAAACAACAGTTCGTAATTGCTATACAAGCTTCAATTGGAGCGAAAATAATAGCCAGAGAAACCATATCAGCTATGCGGAAAGATGTAACTGCCAAATGTTATGGTGGTGATATTACACGTAAACGAAAGCTTTTGGAGAAACAGAAAAAAGGTAAAAAGAAAATGCGCCAAATAGGATCAGTAGAGGTTCCTCAAAAAGCTTTCTTGGAAGTTTTGAAATTATAAAAAAGGGCGGTTGAAATTTCAACCGCCCTTTTTTTTATTGCTTTATTACCCTTTTGTGTAAAAGAACTTTGTCTGTTTTCAAGACTAAAATGTAAGTACCTTTAGCAAATCCACTTGTTGTAACAGTAATTCTACCATTAATTGTTTGATCTACAGTAACTGAAAATTGCTGTCCGGTCATTGATATTAAATACAACTCAGGAACTTCATTTAATTCCCAAGTCACATTTAGATATTCATCGAAAGGAACTGGGTACGCATTTAACTCAGCTGAATGTGCTTCATTGGTTGAAGAAATCAATTGAACCTCAAAACATTCTTCCTTCGTGCACCCCTGATCGTCAGTAATTATAACACAATAATTTCCAGCAGATAAATTCTGAATCAAAGGTCCAATAGCGCCATTACTCCAATTAAAGAAATATGGACCAAATCCACCTGATGCAACTACATTAATAGAACCGATGTTACTACCCACCTGAGTATTTACGATATTTGGAGTCAACTGAATTTCAGTAGGAATTGGTATATTAATAAAGAAAATACTTGGACAATTCTTCGAATCTGTAATACTTACTGTATTGATAGAACTTTGAGGAGCCGTAACCGTTGAGGTTGTAGCACCGTTTGACCACAAAAATGAATAAGGTGGAATACCACCAATAATATTGGGTATTCCAACAGTAATTGGCGAACCAAAACAATTTTTTCCTACATCAAAATTTGCACTTTGTATTCCAAAGCTGTCACAATCGTAATCAGGGACATTAAGCTGAAAACTCTTAATACAATTATTGGAATCCGAAATTGTAACAGTGGATAAACCCGCAGGCAATCCAGTACCAGACCCGCCATTCTGAAATGAATAAAGATACGGCCCTACTCCACCCTTGGCATTCAGGGTTATTGAGCCATCTGAGAAAACTTTCCCGCTTACCCCAATAATTACAATTGAGCTGGAGTCTATGCCAATTTCATCGGGTTCCGTGATTTCAATTTGCCTTATTTCAAGACAACCTAAGGCATCTGTTATTGTGACTGAAACTATACCGGCCATCAATCCAGTCAGCGCATTGGTATCCAATTGACTGTTGGACCACTCATATTTAAATGGTTGGTTTCCACCCTGCAAATTTATGGTTACAGATCCAGTATTTCCTCCATTACATAAAACTTGGGTAGTTGATAACCCAACATTAATATTACAATCAAAAGGATTGATAAAGGTGTTGATTGAGACAGTACAACCAAGCGTATCTTTTAGTTGAGCTGTATACCCCCCTGCGCCTAAGCCAGAAATAGTAAATGTAGTGTCCGAATTACTCCATAATACAGAATAAGGAGCAGTACCGCCATCAGGAATCAAAATTGCAGAACCATCATTACTACCTGGTCCAGATAAATTGGTACTATTGATAATACCGCTGAGCGTGTCAGGCTGGGAAACATTAATACTGACTGTATCCCTGCAAGACCCAGAGTCAGAAATAATGACAGAATAATTGCCAGCTGGCAAGCTGTCTATTAAGGCAGATGACTCACCATTACTCCAAATAAATTCATAAGGAACTAAGCCACCAACTGCAGTTGCCTGCAAACTTCCAAGACTATCACCATCGCAAAAAATAGGTTTAATAAGGTCTATTTTTCCAATAAGCGGAGTTGTTCCAGTTACGATAACAGTTTGTTGCCCTGTGCAACCATTTGAGGGATTCGTTACCGTTAGCGTATAATCACCTGGTTTACCTATCAAAGGCTTGAGTGTAGCCCCACCACTTATTATTTGTCCGTTTGTAGTTGTCCATTGATACAATCCAGCTGGTGTGGCAGATGCTGAAAGTGTTAAAAATTGAGTTCCACAATTAAAAACGCCAGGTTGCTCAATTTGGATAACTGGCTCAGAATTGTCTATTGTCAGAGTTGTTAGGTTCTTGGTGGTAGTACAGCCATTTGCATCTGTAATAGTAACCGAAATTGGTAAAATTGCCTGTGAAAATGATATGGTCGAACCTACCAAACCATTATTCCATTCGAATTCATATGGAGCAGTACCACCGAACGCTGATACAATTATCGAGGGATCGGGATTAGCACAAGTTACAATTACATTGTTAAAATTGCCAATTAAGGCCTGAGGTTGAGTAATAGTAACTTGTCCTGTGATGGTTTGCCCACCAGAATCAGATACAGTTACTGCATAGCTACCTGCTGCTAAATTACTAATAGACTGTATTGTAGGGCCGTTTGACCATTTGTAAGTGTAAGGAATAGTTCCGCCAAATGGGTTAGCAGTAGCAGAACCAGTATTATTTCCAAAACAAGTCAGGTTGCTACTTGCTATAGTCAACTCCAATGGAGAAGCTCCAGCTGTTAAGGTTCCATTGGCAGTAGCATTTACAACATTATCACCATTGGGTCCATTGGCACCATTAGCGAGGAGTCCGGAAGTGTACAAGGTGATACTTGTTCCATTGGGTCCTGCAGGTGCCTCCCATTCAAACATCCATGAGACGGTTTGGCTACCACTAAACGATTTGCCACCCTGCCTATGATCAACGTATTCCTTCGGTCCAAGAAATGTTGTACCATGATCGGTACTCAAAGCTGCCAGATTTCCTGTATTTGTATTGTCCCCTTTTAGTGCTACTAATTGGAAACCAGCCAATGATGCAGCACTTCCGGCTCTATCTACTGTTACGGTGATATTGTATTTTGTACCCCCAACTATTGTAGCTGGCAAACCTGATATCGATACGTTACCTGCAAAGCTTCCCCCATTGTGGCAACTTGATTGTCCGCAAGTATTTTCACCTGGAGCTCCCGTTTTTCCATCTGGTGGATTCGAAGAATTAAAGAGAAAGGAATATCCTGCTGTGACTACAAATAAATTTAAGACTAAGAATTTAATATGCCTTGTGCCTACTTTCATACTCTAGCTGTTTTGAAATTTAGATAATTATCCTCAAAAATAATCAAATAAAATTTAAGAGGGTTGGAATTTTAGACAAAACTCAGTAACAATATGGAAATCAGCTAGACTTTCTAAATTATTTGAACAGAGAGTTAACAAAAGCCTGTTTATTAAATACTTGTAATTGCGTAATCGACTCGCCAACTCCTATGTATCTGATTGGAATATTAAACTGATCAGATATACCGATGGCTACACCACCTTTGGCCGTTCCGTCGAGTTTGGTCAATACGAGCTCTGTTACATCAGTAACTTCAGTAAATTGCTTACATTGTTCTAAAGCATTTTGACCTGTTGTAGCATCAAGAACCAACAATACATCATGTGGAGCACCAGGCATTGATTTTTCAATAGACCTTTTAATTTTATTCAATTCTTGCATCAAATGGGTCTTGGTGTGCAATCTACCCGCTGTGTCAATAATTGCCATGTCCAAATTATTTTGGATAGCATATTGAACAGTTTCATATGCCACAGCAGCTGGATCGGTATTCATTCCTTTAGAAAAAAAATGACAACCAACTCGATCAGCCCATATTTTCAATTGATCTACGGCAGCTGCTCTGAATGTGTCTCCAGCTCCAATAACAACTTTATATCCTTTGGCATTGTATTGATAGGCCAACTTTCCTATTGTGGTTGTTTTGCCGACTCCATTCACACCAACTACCAGCAAAACATATGGTTTTTTGGCAGAATCCAATTCAAAATCCTGTAATTGCTTACCATCCTTCTCATCCAACAAGCCAATAATCACGTCCCTAATAATGACTTGTAGTTCGTCAGAAGAGGTATATTTTACGTCAGCTACCTTTTCTTTAAGTCGATTGATTATCCTTACTGTAGTTTCAAGTCCTACATCACTTGAAATAAGAGCGTCTTCAAGTTCATCCAAAGTGGCTTCGTCAACTATAGATTTGCCAGTAATTGCTCTTGAGATTTTACCTAAAAAACTTTCTTTGGTTTTTTCCAAGCCTTGATCGAGATCTTGCTCTTTTTCGCGCGAGAAAAACTTTTTAAAAAAACTCATGATATTATTTCATATGAGAAAGGCTTATCCGGTGAATACCAGATAAGCCTTGCTTTGTATTAAAAATCCAGACCTATTTATTGCCAAAGAAATCTTTGACTTTATCTTTGTGAACGATTGAGTCCTTATAGGTATACTTCCCTGTCACAGGATCTTTGACACTTTTGATTACGCGAACGTGATCCTTACCTGAACCTGCATTTGCAGCACGTTGAGCAACACGGGCGTTTTTGGAAACTTTAGCCATGGTAATTGGATATTAGTTGATTATTTAATTTCTTTGTGGACAGTCATTCTTTTCAAAACTGGATTGAATTTCTTCAGTTCCAATCTGTCAGGTGTATTTTTCCTGTTCTTTTGAGTCACATAACGAGAAGTGCCAGGCATGCCACTGGTTTTGTGTTCGGTACATTCCAAGATTACTTGGATACGATTACCTTTACTTTTCTTTGCCATTGCAAGAGGTGATTAATAGTTGTAGTTATACATTAGGCAATTTGCCTTTTTTGTTCAATTTTTGAAGATAAGCATACAAACCCATTTTACTTATGGTGCGCAATGCTGTAGTAGAAACACTCAATGTCACCCACTCTTGCGTTTCAGGAATGTAGAAACGTTTGGTATGGATATTGACATGAAATCTTCTTTTCGTTTTCACGTTCGAGTGGGAAACATGGTTTCCTACCATCGATTTTTTACCGGTCAACTGACAAATTCTGGACATAAGTTATTCTTATTGTGGTACTTAGCTTCTTAATGGTATGAAGTAGTGACTTCGGAAGGACTCGAACCTTCAACCTTCTGATCCGTAGTCAGATGCTCTATCCATTAAGCTACGAAGCCCAATTACTTCAATTAGGCTGCAAAAGTAAGCACTCTTTATGTAATTGTAAAGTATTTTTTCACTATATTTTCAAAATTCTATTTTAAGACGGGAAATACTCTGCTCCAAGGCTTAGCATCTCCTTGACTTATTGACAAAACATACGCACCAATTGGGTATAGACTGAGATCAATTACTACGGTAGGTTTAGAAAATGCATCATTCACAAAGCCTTGTGTAAAATAGCTAATCCCATTCATAGCAGTAACTCTTAATGTGTAAGCTCCATATGCAGCGGTTGATGGCTTCACGATCAACTGTCTGTTATTGAGAAGCAATTCAAATTGTGTTTCATCAGGATTGCCCAAAGGATTGCCACATTCTTTGATCAGTTGTTCCATTGCCAATTTGAAGTCGGTGCGACCACCAGTTACCGTTTTTCCTTTCAAACTTTCATTAGAAACAACACCATTCAAAATCCAAGTTCTAACTTTGGTTGCTGCTGCGGCAGGATCTGCTTTAGCCAATTGCATTAAGCTTTCACATTGGGTGCTGTAAAGCAAACCTATCAATCCAGCTATATGAGGTGTTGCAGCTGAAGTTCCACTAAATTTTCCAGAAGTATTATTCAACCCAATCGTCCATGTATTTTCACCTGGTGCTCCCAAGTCAACATTTTTAACTCCATAACCAGCTGAAAATTCTTTGGTATCTTGTTGATTGACATTGGTAACAGTAATAAGATAATTGCTTGGACAGGTACTTGGTATGTCTCCGAGCACATCAATATTGTCATTTGAATTGGTTGTGGCACCAGCTATCAGTACACCTGCAAGTCCCAATGAATCATAGGTATTACACCATATTTCATGACCATCATCTGGAAACTCTCCAGTAATTCCAAACGAATTATTGACTGAAACAACAAACGCTCCTTGGTTGCCATTTGAGGCATTGTAACGACGCCTTTGATCCAAAATATATCTGAGTCCCTTAACCACAGCAAAGTCGTCAGGAATGTAAGAAACCTGCATAATTTTGCTACTCCAATTGATTCCTGTTCCACCTATTCCATTATCACCCTTGGCGCCCATGATGCCAGCTACTTTTAAACCATGTGAATTTCGAAGATGGTTGTCTGTATTGGTGTCAGAATTTAAGCCATTGAAATCATCGATATAACCATTTCCGTCATTGTCAATTCCATCATTTGGAATATCATATCTATTGTGCCAATAATTGGGAATCATTTCAAGGTTGGTTGAATCAAAACCTGCATCCATTACCGCCATAACGATTGTATCACCTGTTATGGTAACCCCTCCAGTTCCATACACCCAAGCATCAGTTGCATTGACTAAGTCATATTGCCATTGCGATTCAAGCTCGGGATCATTTGGAATTTTATTTCGGAGTTCTACAGATTTTACTTTAGAAACATAATCTATGCCTGCAACTCTGGTCAAAATAAACGCTGCATCAATTCTTGACTTTTCAGATACTTTGACTTTGTACAATCCCGTTCCTGGAATATGATCAATTATTGTAATTCCAGAGTTTCCAATTGATTCGCCTATTTTTAATGACTGTTTATTGGCACGAATTGTAAAATACTCTTGACCGTTAACTGATGACGAACACAGACCCAAAAGCAATAAGAAAACGAAGAAAATTTTATTCATAAGATTTTTTAAGTCCAGTTATATATTCACTAGCAGCAATCATTTTACTACCATACCAACTAAACATTTCGCCGTCAATTAGGCTCACCTTGGTGTTGGGTAACATTGTCTTGAAATAATTAACGTGTTTTTCTTTAAATGGATATGGTTCTGAAGATAAATATAATTCTTTAGGGTTTAGCATCTTGAGGAGATCTTCAGATATAATAGGATATCTTGATCCAGATGGAGCTAAATTCAACAATCCAGTACGTCTCAATAAATCATCGATGTAAGTATTCGCGCCAGCTGCCATAATTGGGTTCTTCCAAATTAGATACAAACAAGAGATTTTTTTATATCCTTCCGCTGCATAATCAGGAAACTTTATCTGCTTGATGATAGTCTCAGCTTCATTATCTTTTCCCGTTAGAGCACCTATTTGTTTTATCATTTCAAGCCCATCGTCAACATTGTTGATGTCGCTCACATAAACATGAAATTTTTGCTGCAAATATTCAACATCTTCCTTGCGATTTTCTTCTTTATTGCAAATAATTAAATCGGGATTGAGTTTTGTTATTTTCTCAAGATCGGGAGTTTTGGTCCCACCTATTTTGGCAACTGATTTCACAATAGATTGGGGATGAATACAGAATTTTGTTCTACCCACTATATAATCAGTTAAGCCTAAATCAATCAAAAGTTCCGTAATAGATGGCACAATCGAAATGATTCGTTTAGGATATTCTTGAATAAGCAATTGATTTCCAATTTGATCTTTTACCTTCAATCTCACATTTTAGAGTTTATATATAGGATAAACCATTTTTCACGTTATGTTGTTATAAGCAGACAAAAAAAAATTTGTCGGGCATGATTTCTCATCGTACCTTAACACTCTAATACAAACACAAAACGTAAAAAATTATAGCTATGCTTAACGAAGCCGTATCATCCATCATGACTTCTCCAGTTTTGACGGTTAGTCCAACTGACAAAGTTCAAAAAGTCTATGACTTAATGGTAATCAACAAAGTGCATCACGTACCTGTTGTAAATGAAGCCAACATCTTACTTGGCATCGTTACCACTTATGACCTGGTAAAAAACAACGTAAACCAAGAAAGCCTAAATAACGTTGATGTTGCCGATATTATGACAATAAAGGTAGCAACACTCGAACCAACAGCTAAAATTGGAACAGCAGCAGAAATATTTTTAGAGCACCGTTTTCATGCATTACCAATAGTGCTGGAAAGCAAAGAGCTTGTTGGGATTGTTACAACTCATGATGTTTTGAAATACGAATTCCGCAAAGAATATCCGAATAATCCTTGGTAATAAATTATTTCAGTAATAAAGACAATTAAAAAAAAGCCCGCTTCAATTAAAAGTGGGCTTTTTTTATGTCGAATACTAAACCCAAATTCAGCGTTAGACGCTGAGTCGACTAAATTTTTGATTACTACCCAAATTTGTCTGGATTTAACCTCGACAAAATCAAAGATTTTCGTCGACCCAAAGGGCAAAATCCGCCAATGCGGATTTTGGGTTAAACGGATTCTATTTTTTGGTCATAGTGCCACTGCAACTGACTAATGCCAGATTATCCTTCGCAGTGTAACTATAGGTAATTTTCCCATTTGTCTCCAACTTCAAATTCCCTTCCACTTCATAAATTGTTCCAGCAATATCCACATTTTGCTTGATGATGGCAACATTGTCATTAGCAGTCACTGTACCTTCATAGGTAACTCCGAAATCACTGATATTTGTAATGTTCACTTTATTCACTTGTCCAGCTTTTGAAGTGATTGCCACCATACTCATAGCGGCTCCTGTAAATATGCAGATCTCTGAAGCAGAGTAATTGGCAATAAACTTTGCTCTTTGTTCGATGGTGCACTTGCCGTTTGCATCCTTTTCGTACCCAACATTGCAATTACAAACACTGTTGACACAATCTCCATTTACGCAATCTATGGTTGCACAAGGGTCATTGGGTTCGCATTTGCCAGATGTCGGGTTGACGGTATAACCTGCATCACAAATACAAGCACCATCAACACATTTTCCATTTGATCCACAATTCTTGTCTTTACAGGCATTAGAATCACTTTTAGAACACGCGAAAGCGAAAAAACTGAGAAATAAACTAAGGCTTAAAATTCTTAATATCATGAGCGGTATGGGTTTAGGTTTACAAAAATTCTATCTCATTCAAAGATAGAGCATGAAATTGATATTTTGATTGATCCCAAAAAAAACTACATTCTGTGGGCACTTGTGAATAAACGATTCCATCGAATTCCATGGCTCATTGTAGCATCTTTGGTAGAGAACCAAATGAATAATGGCTTACCTACAACGTGAGTCTCGGGAACAAATCCCCAAAAGCGTGCGTCTTCACTATTATGACGGTTATCCCCCATCATCCAATAATAATCCAACTTGAAGGTGTAGTTGGGGCTTGCCTTGCCATTAATGATGAATTGTCCATCCCGCTCTTGAAGTTTATTTCCTTCATAAACGCTTATAGCACGACGATACATATCAATATTGTCCCTGTTTAATTGTATTGTTTCTCCCTTTTTGGGAATACGGACTGGACCATAATTGTCAACTGTCCACTTTGCTGATGTAGGGCTGTAAGGCCATACCTTCATGTCGCGATACAAACTATCCGGGAACGGGGTTACTTTGATGCTCAGATCCATTGCTTTGACCTTATCTATTTGTTCTTGATTGAGCACCATCACTTTTCCTATTTCATATTCGCCCATGTCTTCAGCTGAGATCCCCCAATCATAAAATGAAGAGGTATTTAAACCCTTCCCTTGATCATCAACAATATACTTGTATTGCAGATTAGCTGGATTTCGGGCAGGTTTTCCATTTATAAATACTTGTCTATTAACAATCTTTAATTCATCACCAGGCAAGCCAACACAGCGTTTGATATAATGGTCCATTTTATCCAAAGGTCGAACTACCAACTTCTTCCCTTGAACGATTTGCGCGACACCTGGGTTCCTTCGTTCATCGTAGATGCTAAATGTTCGTTCCGGATCAAAATATACACTATCTCCTTCAGGATAATTAAATACTACTGGATCATTGTGTTCAATACTTTGAAACTTAGGTAGTCTGAAATAAGGGAGACCCGGCTCAGCCAAATAAGATTCTCCATCAAAAAAAGGCATTCTGTTGTGTACTAATGGTGCCATCAGCAATGTTTTAGGTGTTCGAATGCCATAATGTGCTTTGCTGACAAACAAGTAATCACCTATTAACAAACTTCCTTCCATTGAGGAAGTGGGAATTTGATAAGCTTCTATCAAAAACATTCTAATAAAACTTGCCGCGTAGATTGCAAAAAATGCTGCCTCAGCCCATTCTCTTAAGTGGCCCTTGTGGTATGGATTATTTGCTTCCAATTTCCTTATTGCAGCTTTGTCGCCTTTGGCATGAGCCTCATGAAATTTATCATGAAAATCCTTCTCAAGCGCAACTGTTGGACCTACATACTTATCACTCTTATTTTTGCCAATCATCCAAAAGATAATGGGAGCATAGAATACAGCCAAAGCGCTGTGCCACAGTCTATATTTTCCGTAAGATCTGACCATATCTACACACAAGCCACAATAGACAAAAATGTTATAAACAGGAAATAGCAACCACCATGCTCTTGAGGGATTCTCCCCTACGATACGACACATTGCTCTAAAGTTACGGCCTGGTATCCATGCTAACTTTGGATCAACACCCGCTTTTACAAAAAGCGGAGCTAAGGTAAAACACAGCAACAAATAGAGCACAATTAGAAAAATCAAATAGAACACAAGCAAAAATTTATGGTGATTAACTAAATAATGGCAAAGATACTTATTCCATGCCATTTGTGAATCCCTATGCTTTGGAACACAATTTTAAAACGAACATTCCTTTTAGATCGGTATCATACCTGCTATTTGATAGAAGAACAATACCAAATATCCGACAAATATCAATTGACCACCCAACCAGATATGCTCAACTTAATAGGTTTGTGGACGTTTTTCAAAAATACGGTTACTTTTTTATCAAAATAACCTAGAGTGTGGGCGTCAAAAGTAACGTGAATAATGGCCTTCTCAGAATTTGACAATATTTTTTCTGTCCAAGTTGATTCTGTGCACCCGCAACTTGTTCTTACTGTTTCAACTTGAAATTCTTCGCAATCCAAGCACCGAATTATAAAATCATGATTGACGACAATATCTATTTCAATTTCACCAAAATCAAAAGTAGTAGAATCAACTACTTCAAATTTCTTTTGAGTAAATCCATGTATAGAAGTTATAAAAATAATGAGGCCACAAAAGAAAAGTTTCCTTTGTGGCCACAAATATTGGAAGAACATCTTCACTATTTTAATTTAAAGTTACCTTCTCCGCACTTGTAACCCTTATTAAAGATTTCAACTTTATAAAGGCCTTTCGCCAATTCTTCCGTTTGATCCCAGTTCAAAGAAACTTCCGTTTTGCTGTTTGCATAATTGATCTCTTTCATGGTTGTGTAGCGCACTTTTTCCTTTGTATCAGTAGTTGTAAGTGTACCACTGCCCATATCTTCACGGGCTAAGGACTCTCCAAGTGGACTGATCAAGCGGATATAAAATGCCTCTGTTCCACCATCAGTTATTTGGTTTGCTGCTGCATTAAATGTTACGCGCAATCTGTTGATATTCTTGGCATACTTCTTCTTTTTTTCACGATCTTTTTCGTCAACTTTGAATCCAGTAATTTTCACTTCACTCACACCAATTACAGACGCTCTCGTTACTTTTCTGTTCAAGTTTTCATTTTGAGACGTAAGATTTTGTTTATCACTCACTAAGGCAGCTTTAGCAGTTGATAAATCAGCTGTTGTTGACTTTTCAGTTTGCAAATCTGTTGTCAATTGGTTGTTCTGCGTATTCAGATTTGTATTATCAGCTGATAACTTTTCATTAGCAGCTTTTAACTGGTCTATCTGACTACGGTATTCACCGAGCAAATTATCAAGCTTTGCTTTAGCGGCAGAGATGTCAGTTTTGCTTTTTACAAGCCCAGCAATTCTTGATTTTTGGGTTTGCAACTCAGTTTTTTGGGTTTCAATTAAAGTGTTCATTTCAACATTGTCTGACTTCTGTGTCTCTAAATCTTTGATGGCCATATCGTATTGACCTTCAAGTTCAGCTTTTAAGCGTTCAGTCTCAGTCAATTGAGAAGTTAATTGGTTGTTTTGTGAACTTAGTTTGGACTTATTATAAAGCAAATAAGCATTCACGCCCAATAAAAGGATGATCGCTGCTACAGCAACTCCTAGTACTTTATTTCGGTTATCTGATGACAAACTCATACTTTTGATTTTTGATTGTGATAAATAATGTCTTACCTTAACGCAAATGTATCAAATTAAATTATATCCTCATATAAAAACTGTTGAACAATGTCAACTTTAACATCAAATCTTGATCTTCGCAATATTTTATTCTTTGATATTGAGACTGTCAGTGAATACCAAAACTATACTGAGATGCCTGAGCATTTTCAGAAACTTTGGACCATCAAAGCTAAAAATTTGAGTAGAGAGCTGGAGCTGGATAAAGATCAAAGCGCACATTGGTATAACTCCAAAGCTGGAATTTTTGCAGAATTTTCCAAAGTCGTCTGTATATCAATGGGTTACCTAAGGAAAGAAAACGATGCTTGGGTATTGAGACTGAAATCAATTTCTGGTCATGAAGAACTTGAATTACTCAAAGAATTTTCCCAGGTATTGGACAAAAACTACGATCACGCAGATAAAAGCTTGATTTGTGGGCATAACATCAAGGAGTTTGATGTACCTTTTTTATGCAGAAGAATGGTAAAACATAATCTACCTCTTCCAGCCATTTTGGATGTTGCTGGCAAAAAACCTTGGGAAATCAAACAATTCTTAGACACATTAGAGTTGTGGAAATTTGGTGATATGAAAAATTTCACCTCATTGAACCTACTTGCGGCTGTGCTAGATGTGCCAACTCCAAAAGATGACATAGATGGAAGCATGGTTGGTCAAGTTTATTGGGAGGAAAATGACTTGGACCGAATAGCTGTGTATTGTCAAAAAGATGTTGCCACTGTAGTTCAAGTATTATTTAGATTATCTGGAATGCCTATTCTAAGCCCAGATCAAATTCAAATTTTATGAAAAATCCTATCATTGCACCATCAGTGCTTTCTGCCGATTTTGGTAACCTGGCTCGAGATGTTGAAATGATCAATCAAAGCGTTGCGGAATGGATTCACATTGATGTAATGGATGGTCATTTCGTACCCAACATAAGTTTGGGCTTCCCTATTATCAAGGCAATTCAGAAAACTGCAAAAAAAATAATGGATGTGCACTTGATGGTAAGTCACCCGGACCCTTATATCATCCAATTTAGAGAGGTAGGTGCTGACAATATTACGGTTCACATGGAAGCATGTACGCATTTACACAGAACAATACAGTTGATACATTCAACCGGAGCTAAAGTTGGAGTTGCGCTCAATCCGCATACACCTGTAGATTCTTTGCGTGAAATTATTGCGGATATTGATCTGGTTTGTTTGATGAGTGTCAATCCCGGTTTTGGTGGACAAAAGTTCATCACTTCAACATTAGATAAGATTAAAAGAACGAGGGCATTGATTGAAAAATACAATTCGAACGCTTTGATTGAAATAGATGGTGGAGTTACCCTAGAAAATGCCGGTCAAATACTGGCTAGCGGTGCTGACGTTTTGGTAGCCGGAAATACCGTATTTGGGAGTTCTGACCCGAGAGCTATGATCAGTCAATTGTTTGAGATGAACGCCGTAAATAGTTAGTGATAAGAGTTTTTAGCAATTGATTGAACGAGGTAGATTTTACTGCTTACCAACAAGCTGAAAGACGATAAATGTGGCATTATCAAACCAAAAAATTGTGGCATCATCCTACAACTAAGTTCAGCAACTCGGCTTATTCTTGAAACCAGTTAAGATATATAAAACGATTGCATGCCTCTTTATCACATTTCCTTCCAGAAAAGCATTATTTTGGGTTTGAGCTTAAAACCATAAATCTCACAGCGGGTTATGGCTTAAATTCTTAACCGGTCCTTTGAGCCAAAGAGTCAGATCAAAAGAGCCAATAAACCAGAGCTTTCATTAAAAACTGAAGCTTATATTGGCCCAAATCATTTATTGTATTGTGACTTTAGATTAGG
>Ga0105049_10002711_pt1 | contig 20973 bp, 19 predicted proteins | sample MAT06_FD_78087 | JGI IMG/M metagenome (GOLD analysis project Ga0105049, IMG submission 78087) | Freshwater microbial communities from Lake Fryxell liftoff mats and glacier meltwater in Antarctica - MAT-06 | ecosystem: Environmental > Aquatic > Freshwater > Ice > Liftoff microbial mat | place...
AGGAAGACAAAATAGGAAAGAGCGTAAAACCGAGAAAGCCGATGAGCCAGGGGGACGCAAAGAGCAGCCCAACCAGCATGTCACGGCGATCGCTGCGCGTCAAGCGGCGCGCTTGGGTAAGTAAACTCATAGGGAATTCCTCACATCAACAAGAGATTGCCAGCCAAGCTGTGCGCCTATGTGCCCAACGACGCACAGCCCGATCATCGACCGAACGGGATCAAGCAAACCCAGCCTGTTCCCACTCATTGACGGCCTGTTCCTGGAGTTGGGCCGCGGCCTGCGCGCCCGTCATCTCGCCGCGAAAGACCGCTTCGCGCGCCTGTATATATTGCGTTTCAATAAACGCCTGGATCTCATTGCGGATAAAGGGTCCCCAATAGGTTGCCTCTTGTACCGAATCGAAATAGAACTTTAGACCAGGGTATTTCTCCTGATCGGCATTTTCAAAGTAGGGCAGATAGGCGGGCAGCCAGCCGATATTGTCATAGATCAAGTTGCAGACATAGTCACTTTGGATCCACTCGGCAACGGGCCAGGCTTCATCCTTATATTGGCCATCCTTGAAGATCTGAGCCATGTGGCCGCCACCAAATTGGATCTTTGTGCCGCGGCGCGCTTCGGGCACGGGCACCCAGGTGGCCCGATTATAGGGCGCGACTTCTGGTTTTTCGTTCACGGTTTCGCCAGGGTGCCAATAACCCTCAATGATCATCGCTTGCACTTCCGCATTAAAGGCAGCACCCCATGTGCCCTGGCCTTCCACCGAACGCAGACCCGCCAGGTTGTCGGGGCCGATAATCTTGACGAACTCGCCCATTACCTCTAGCCCTTCGGCCATCAGTTCGTTGTCCAAGTTGAATTCCTTGGTATCTTCATTAAAATATTCAAAGCCCCAGTTCTCGGGCAGGAACCAGCCATCATTGCCGGGGCCGGTGCCCCCTTCGGCATCATAGGGATCAAGGCCATACTGCACCAGATTGCCCGCGCCGTCGAACTTGGTTAGCTTCTCGTGCCATACCATCAATTCGTCCCAAGTAACAGGTGGTACCTCTGGATCCAGACCGGCTTCTTCCACCAAGCGCGTATTATAATTCAAGCCGCGACGCACAAAGCACTCAAAGCCAGGAACACCATAGACCTTGCCCTGGTATTGGATCACATCCCAGTTGCCAGAAATAAACTTATCGGGGCTAATGACACTGCTAGCCGCAATGTAATCGTCCAGGGGGATCACGGCACCGCGCGCCATAAAGTCGAGATAGCTGCCCCAAATCCCAATATCGGGCGGGGTGCCGCTGGCCACGGCAGTCAGCCGTGCTTCTGCGGTAAAGTCGGCTTTGAATTCGATCTGGTTGCCCGCGCCAATATAGCTCTCAAGCGCCGGATCAGCCAATAGTTCTTCGGCAATCGCGCTGGGCGAACCCCAGAAGACATAGAACTTGATGATCTTGCCTTCGGCATCCGGCGCAGCTTCGCCACCCGTAGCCGCGGTGCCAGCAGGTGCGCCACCCGGGGCGGCACAAGCAGCGACCATAGCACCAACACCCAGCGTACCGACACCACGCAGAAAATTGCGCCGGCTTAGCATCCCCGTCTTTGGTTCAGACATAGAAACCCTCCTTATTCAATTGTAATATTCAATAATAGCAAAGGTTGAACACGAAGTTTTTGAGAAAAGCAAATCATCTTCGAAACGAAGACCTGTAAAGCTTGGGAGAATTACGACAACATAGGGCGGTGTTCGTAAAACACCCAATCTATATCGATCTGCTCAACGCAAGGTATACAATTTTAGAATGGTGAAAAACGGGACAGTTGTGTTCATCAGGCCAACGTATGTAGTAATGTATACGTTGGTGAACTGCTTTAGGAAGCAACTGTCAACAACTTGCCTTTACGGAGAGGAGCATACCATATCCTATGCAGATCAGCAAATGCCTTTTTTTAGCGTAGCGAAGTGGCTGCCCAAGCCCATTAGGCGGCTACCCCAGCCATCAACAGGCCGAGTTGTTCCGCCGTGGCCGTAGTCCGATCGACCACACCCATAATGCGCCCCTCGTAGAGCACGGCAATGCGGTCACAGAGCGCCAGAATTTCGTCCAGATCTTCGGAGATCAACAAAGTGGCGGTACCGTGTGTGCGCTGGTCGAGCAGGCGCTGGTGAATATATTCAGTGGCCCCAATATCAACCCCCCGCGTTGGTTGCGCAGCCACCAATATCCGCGGCTGGCGTGCCAATTCGCGCCCCATGATCACCTTCTGAATGTTGCCCCCCGACAAACTTTTGATCTTAGTCTCAATCGTCGGCGTCTTTACACGAAAGTCGCGCACCAATTGCCAACTGCGTTGAAAAATCGCCTTGAAATCCAGAAAGGTGCGCCGGCTAAAGGGCGGACGCGTATGATCTTGCAAAATTAGATTCTCGGCCACCGTAAAATCCTGAATCACGCCATCATGCATGCGTTCTTCGGGGATGTACGCCAGGCCAGCTGCCGTGCGCCGGCGCGCACATCAAAATTAACATGATCACAGGCGAGGACGCCGGGAAAGCGTTTGACAATCTTACGCATTTCCATGTGTTCAATGCGGGGGCGACCGGTAGGCAGCAGTTGAGAGGGTGGTTGCATAGGTTTTGTCATTCTTTTGTACCCCCTGACTATATCCAGTACCTGGTGGGTAGCAGTGGAGCGTGCTATGATGGGTTATAATTTATGTGCATTTTCAGCTGTTCAGGCGATGGAGCAGTTGATGATGCACGCTATGGAATAGTTGTTCAATTGCAAGGAAAACAATATGTCAAGCAATGCCTATGATTCTACGACTGCCCAACGCAACAGCGCCTACGCGGGCAACGCGTCCAGCAGCGATATACTTCGCCAGATTCTGGTTGTTATTGCGGTCGCGATTACAATCTTCGTCAATTATCTGGCCACCGCCCTACCCTTGAATGGGCGCGATACCGGCGCAATTTCCGATAGCTTTCCCGTCCGCTTTACACCCGCGGGCTATGTCTTTAGCATTTGGGGAGTCATCTACCTGGGGTTAATTGCCTATGCCATCTATCAGGCATTGCCCGGTCAACGTGCTAACCCACGGCTACGCGCAATTTTTGGGCCGTTTATGCTCAGCAGTATTGCCAACAGCAGCTGGATTTTTACCTGGCACTATGGCCTCTATCCACTTTCTGTGCTGGTGATCTTGCTGCTCTTAGGCTCACTGATTACCCTCTATGCTCGGCTCTACCCCAGCTTTGCCACTGTAACCAATGCCGAACGCTGGACAACGCATATTCCCTTTCGCATTTACCTAGGCTGGGCCACGGTGGCCACCATTGCCAATGTGACCATCCTGCTCTATGATCTGGGTTGGCGGGGTGCGCCGCTGACCGCCGAACTTTGGGCAGTGATCTTACTTGTGATTGGAAGCGCCATCGGCCTCTTCTTTGCACTGCGATTGCGCGACGCCGCGTATACGTTGGTTCTTGTATGGGCCTTTGTTGGGATTTATGTCAAGCAAAGTGACGCCACGGTTGTTGCCTATACAGCCCTGGGATTGGCTGCCGTACTCGGCCTTGCAGCCTTGGTTGCCTTGTTCTCTGGCAACCGTCAGCGTGATTCGCTGTCTGCATAATCGCGCTGGGCCAAAGCGTTAGGGCGTGACAGACCCTAACGCTTTGTTTTTATTCAGCCGGTAGGGGGCTGATCTCGCCACTTTCGATGCCAGCAATGGCGGCATCGGCTGCCGCGCGAATCTCGTCGGTCAGCGCCGCGTTATCGCTGAGGGCCAGTTCCAGACCATCAGTCAGGGTCAACACATAGACCTTGTTCCCCAATGTGCCACTGTTGTGCAGGTCGATCATGTCCTTTACGGTAGCTTTCCAATCATAGATCTGGTTGGCTACGACAAATTCGGGGGCCAGCGGTGTCTGATCAGATTGTGTGCCCAGCCAGAAGACGCCATTCTCGGCCGCAATGCCAATCGCGCCCACCACCTGTTGCGCAGAGCCGGTCAGCACATCGGCACCGGCTTTGATGTGCGTATTGGCGGCTTCGGCAGCCAAGGCAGTATCGCCAAAGGAGCCAGTGTAACTAATATTGACCACAGCCTCGGGTTTGGTCGCCATAACCCCAGCGACAAAGCCGTCAATGTAGAGCTTGGCGTCACCCGCTTCCACCGGACCGACCACACCGATAATATCCGCAGTGCTCAGCATGGCGGCAATCACGCCGTTTACATAGCCACCTTCCTGGGCATTGGCCTCATAGGCAAAGACATTGGTAAAGCCTTCGGCCTCGCCTGTATCGGTGGCCGTACCCTAGGCAAAGCTGGTTTCGGGAAAGTCTATAGCCACTTCAAACATAGAATCGCCATATTGTGTGCCATGGGCGATGACCAGGTCGTTGTCGTCGGCAGCATAGCCGCGAATGGCTGCGGCGGCATCGGCAACCTGAAACATGTTCTCGGAAACCGCAATTTCCAAGGCACTCTCGCCACCCATTTCGGTCTGCACCGCAACTAGAGCGGAATACATGGACTGGCTCCAGGCAATATCATCTTTGCTGCTGGGCATGACAATGGCAATGCGGAAGGGTTCATCGGTTGCGACTGCGGGTGTCGCCGCAGCGGGCACGGTGCCACTCTCGGCGGGTGGGGCGGCGGGCACGGCACACGCACTGGCAAAAACGGCCAGCAGACCGCCCCTGCCAAGCCAGCAAACGCGCCACTCAATACCAGTGAAAGCGTCAAATAACCTGCAACAGGAATCCCTGCATAGCGCGACGCGGCGGCATTCAGCCCAACGGCGCGAATGCGATAGCCAATCGTCGTGCGCCAGAGCAAGAGATAAACCAGAATCGCCAGCACGACGGCGAGGATCAGACCGCTGTGCAGCAGCGTGCGCGGGACAAGGCGCGTCAGCCACACGGCTTCGGGCAACGCTGCGCTTTGCGGAATGTTGGTGCCCGCGGCCACCTGCTTAGGATCCAGCATGGGGCTGCGCAGCAGAAAGTTCATCAATTGCAGCGCGATCTGGTTGAGCATGATGGTGGTCAGAATTTCATTGACATTCAGGCGCGCCTTAAGCAGCCCAGCAATCCCACCCCAAATCGCCCCGGCCAGCGCACCACTTGCCAGGGTGATTGGCAGTAACAGCCACCCCGGCCATGTGCGTAAAGCAAGCGCTACGGCGGTTGCCAACGTCGCCCCAACAATAATCTGCCCTTCGCCGCCAATATTAATCACACCGCTGCGGAAAGCGCTACAAATGCCAATGCCTACCAGCAGCAACGGCGTTGCTTTGGTCAATGCTTGGGTAATACCACTGACGTTGCCCAACGCGCCATGAAAGAGCGCGTAATAGGCCTCATAGGGATTGGCTCCCAAAGCCAACAGGAGAAATACGCCAACCAAGAGGGCCAATAAGACAGCGGCGACGAGCAGCAAGAGATCAGCTAATAGATAAAACCCTTAAAAGTCGCACAACTTCTCTCGTGTATAGACGGTCTCATAGGTGCGACTTTTAAATGGTTTGTCCATAAGGTTGAGAATAGGCGCGCAGATAGCGAAGAGGTCCGCATGAGTTGGTTGGCAGCAGGAAATCAGACGATGGTTGTCGGCATCACAAAAACTTGATAAGTATATTTTATCAACAAATGTTCAGAGGAGATATGACATCTTGCACGAAGAGCATAGCGAATTTATTGGGTATTAGGTAAACTTTGTGCAAATTGCCGCAAACCGTTGGTAGCTACGATAGAAAGCCTCCCGCCACGGCTCAGGGGAAAGCGATTGCACCGTGGCGGGCGATCATTATCAGTTACGGTATGGGCTCTCGAGGCGACTAAACCAACTGTGACAAGCTACTCATTCGGTGGCAAGCGTTACAAGACTGTCCACCAGAAAGTCCACATCGCGCTCCTGGATGAAGGCCGCCAGCGAAATGCGCACACTTGTGCCGCGCAGGGCCGGGCGTTGAATCATCTGCCAGCGCTCGCGCAGGGCAGTAGAGAGAGCAATCCCGTCCATTCTATCAAGCGAGATGGTGGCAATGCCCGTTGTGTCGCGCAGATTAAGTGGGCTGTGAATATGCGCACCCGGCACCCGCGGCAACTGCTCGTGCAGGTAGGCAGTCAGCTGCCGCGCATGCTCTGCAACCGCCACAACGCCAAGCTGTTCGACATAGGCGAGACCAGCGACCATGGCCGTATCATACGAATAGGTGCGGCCACCATACTCAAAGCGGCGCGCGCCGGGAATCCAGTTCAAGTCTTCGACACCCATAGTTACACTGCCCGTTTGGGTCACATTGCTGCCACACCAAGTCACCTCGATTTGCTCCAGCCGATCGCGCCGGATATAGAGCGCCGCCGAAGGATAGGGTCCCAGCAGCCACTTGTAACCGACCATAGCGTAGAAGTCACAGCCCAGCGCGTGGAGATCAACCGGAAACTGACCTACAGAATGGGCACCGTCGAACAGGACATAACTGCCCCGTTCATGGGCCAAACGGGTCATCTCGGCTGCGGGCAATACGGTCCCGCTGTCGGTTGTCACATGGCTGACGGCGACCAACTTTGTGCGGTCGGTCAGCACGGCTTGAAAACTCGCCAGCATCTCATCGGCGTTGTGCGAAACCGGGATCCGGTGCACGGTCAAATCATGGCGCCGGACCACGTTCATCAATGGGATCAGCAGCGCCGGATGCTCCTGATCGGTGACAATCACTTCATCCCCCGGCTGCCACGCCAAGCCTTCGACAACAATGTTCATGGCTGTCGAGAATTGGGTCGTAAAAGCGACCTCATCTGCATCCGCGCCAATAAAGGCGGCGAGCTTGGTTCTGGCTTTTTCAATGCCAATAAATTCGTCGTCACGCGCCAGCAAACGCGCGGGTCCTTCGGCAATAATCGCGGTGGGAACGCGCAGCAATTCGGCCCCAACACTCGTCGAAAGCGGGGCCATGCCGCCACAGTTAAAATGCGTATAATGCGCCAACATGGGGAAATCGTCACGAATCCGGCCGATGGTCACAGTAGATCTTCCTTTCGTAGCTGTTCCAGGTAAGGCGGATCGATTCATCGATCCGCCTTGCCTCATCAAGATTACACTTTACCAACCGACCGCGTAGCCATCACGCCGCGGGTCGCCCCCACCAGAGAAGGTCCCGTTGTCCGGATCGATCATCACGCCCTGCGCGCCGCCGAAAGCCATGGAAAAATCGGGCTGGGGATCGATCAAATGCCCACGCGCGCTCATCCCTGCCAGAACTTCCTTGCTGATGCGGCCTTCGGCAATCACACGATTTGCCTCCTGTGGCCGCACACGGGGCGCTTCGATGGCGGCTTGGATTGTCATTTCAAAATCCATCAGGTTGGACATAAATTGGGGTGTCGTCTCCATAATGCCATGGCTGCCTGGTGTGCCCATACAGGCAAAAACCTTGCCATCGCGCCAGATCATGCCGGGCGAGAGACACATTTCGACTTTCTTGTGCGGCGCGATCACGTTTGGGCTATCGGCATCCAGATCGAACCAGTAGAGAAAATCGTTGAGCAAAATGCCGGTGTCGGGCACTACCACGCCGCTGCCAAAGCCGCCCAGGCTTTGTGTACAAGAGACGGCATTGCCTTCTGCATCCACCACATTGAAGTGGGTTGTACTCTCGCGCATACCCATCAGATCGCCGGGTTTGACAATGCCCGTGTCCATGGTGGTAGCGTAACGTGCGCCGCCCAGCCGGGCCGCCCGCATGGGATCAACAAGTTTGCGCCGCGCTGCACAATACGCATCAGAGAGCAACCAATCCACGGGCGCACCGGGCCGCACGTTGTAATGCACTCGATCGGCAATCGCCAGCTTCTCCAACTCAATCAACGTATGCAGGTGCTCAACCGAGTTATGCCCCATAGCTTTCAGATCGTAGCCTTCGAGCAGCTTCAGCGTCTGCAACCATTGAATGGCACTAGACGGCGGTGGCGGACCGTACACAGTAAAATCGCGGTAGCGGATACTGATAGGGTCCACCCACTCAACCGTGAGATCGGCCATATCCTGTTTCGTCAGGAGACCGCCATTGGCCTGACAGAAATTGACGATCTTGTCGGCAATCTCCCCCTTGTAATAGACATCGGGGCCACCCTCGACCAGCGCGCGAAAAGTACGCGCCAGGTCGGGTTGCTTGTGCAACTGCCCCACCCGCATGGGCGCGCCTTCGGGGAAGAAAAAGGCCATGGAGGATGGGTAGTCGCGCATCCACGGCTCATAGGTATTGACAATGTTGGCGGCGTGGACCGTGACGGGATGCCCATCTTCGCAGATTTCGATCACATGCTTAAAGACGCTGGCGCGATCCATGGTACCGAAGCGCTCCAACGCCGCGCACCAACCGGCGGGGGAACCGGGCACCATCAGCGACTTGATGCCGCGGAAAAGCTGATCGGGGCCGGTAAAGACGCTACGTTCGGCGGCGTAGGGGCTCCACCCTTGATAATCCAAACAGGTATGGGTGTTGGTCTTGGCATGGTAAATCTGCATCCAGCCGACCCCGGCAATGCCAGACAGGCCCATCTCGGTTGCGCCCAGGCAGGCCGCAACGGCGACCGCTGCGTCAATGGCATTGCCACCTTCCATCAACGTGCGCAACCCCGCCACCGAAGCAGCCGGATGCGCCGATGAGACCATGCCGCGTCGTCCCGTCACCGTTGGGCGGTATTGAACCCCGCCATAAGAAAAGCTCATTTCCCCTCTTCTCCCTATTCATGTTAGCCGTTCCAGCGGCATTGTTTATTGACACAATCGAGTTGTACCTATGCTTGCTGCACGGAGCATTCCGCAATAGCACCAAGCGATGCTACCTGTCTGGGAATCGGTCTGGTTCTATCCCGGAATGCGTCTGCACCTAGCGCCTGCTTATTGCAGACTCAGCCTTTGATGCCGCCAACGGTAATGCCCTGCACAAAGTAGCGTTGGAAAGAGAAAAAGACAATCACCTGGGCGATTGCCATATAGGTGCCAGCGGCCATCAACGCGCCATAGTTCACGCGCAGTTCACGGTTGGCCAGCAGCGCAAAACCGACCGTCAGTGGCATCATTTCGGATGAATTGATGACGATCAAGGGCCAGAAGAAAGCATTCCACTGACCCATAAAGACAAAGATCCCCAGCACAGCCAGCCCTGGCTTGGACAGCGGAAGAATAATATGCCTGAAGACGCCAAGTTCCGAGCAACCGTCAATCGTCGCCGCTTCGATCAGCTCGGTCGGCAACGTCTGGATAAACTGGCGCATGAGGAAAACCCCAAAGGGGGCCGAAAGACCGGGCGCAATCAAGCCGAGGTAACTATCTACCAGCCCAAAGCGGGTCATTAGTGTAAACAGCGGGATGATCAGGGCAAAGCCAGGGATCATCATCGAACTCACATAGATCCAGAAGAGTGCTTCGCGCCCGGGAAAGCGTTTTTTCGCAAAGCCATAGCCAGCCATGGTGGCAAAGAGCAGCTGGAACCCCGTCACTGACAGGGCCATAAAGAGACTGTTGACCGTCCAGCGCGCCACAGGCGAATTGGCAAACGCTTCGCGAAAATTGTTCAAGGAGACGCTTGTTGGAATCCACTCTGGTGGCAGGCTCATGACGACAGTTGGTGGTTTTAATGCGGTCGTTACCATCCAAAAGAGTGGGAAAATGCTCACCACGGCCCACCCCGAAAGGATGACATAGGAGACGAGCATGAAGATACGTTCGGAAGGGGTCGCCTCTCGCCAGCCACGACTAGCCCGGGCAAGCAAATGTTTGGTGCGAATCGAAGGGGGGACGACAGTGATACTGCTAGACACTTGGCTACCCTTTCTAGTATTCGACATTGGAGCGCAGGAGGCGGAACTGGGCGACAGCAAGCGTCATTGTCATCAGCAACAGAATGACCGCCACAGCAGACGCCCGCCCGAAATCAAAGCGGATAAAGCCATATTCGTAAATGGAAAAGACCAGATTGGTCGTCGCATAGTTGGGTCCACCACGCGTCATCACGAAGATCTCGGTGAAGATTTGCAGCGAAGCAATTGTCCCGAGGATCGAGACATAGGTCAGGGCCGGTTTCAACAGGGGCACGGTAATCGACACTACCTGGCGCAGAATCGACGCGCCTTCGATGGAAGCAGCCTCGTACAACTCTTTGGGAATACCGCCCATCGACGCCGTCAGCAGAATAATGGAACCACCCCAGTGGGAAGCATGGTACATAATGACAATGCTCATCAAACTAAAGGTAGGGTCCGCCAGCCAAAGCACGGGATCGATATTAACCCGGCCCAGCAGATAATTGAGCAGGCCAAAGGCTGGATCATACAGGTAGAGCCAGACGACACTGAGTACTACACCAGAAGTCACGACGGGCAGATAAAAGGCCGATTTGAAGAAGGTCTGTACAGGGGTGGGCAAGCGAAAGATCAACGCCGCCATGGTCAGCGAGAGAAACACACCGAGCGGCACAATCAGCAGCGCATAGAGAAATGTATTGAACAAAATGGTAAAAAAAGCCGTTTCGTTCAGCAGGCGTTCATAGTTCTGGAGGCCGAACCACTCCCGTCCGGTCAGCTTCAAGCGCTGAAAACTCAGCACAATCGAGTCTATCATTGGATAGAGCGAGAAGATGAGGAACATCAGCAGGCTGGGGAACACAAAGAAGTAGCCCCACAATTCGCTTCTGGTTTGCCGGCTGAGCAGTCGTCGCGTCATAGTTCATCCTAACGAGGAGTAAGTGGGATGTTGGTTTGTGGAAAGGATCGATGCCGATATCGGCGATGCGCGCAACAGCCGGAACAGTCGTTGCCGCGCGGCCCGAGGTCATAGGTCAGATCGCGTAAAAGGACATGGCTCAACCAGCAAGAATGCCTTTGAGCCATGTCCATCAACGCTTAACCCTCCATCGCCTCTTGAATGAGTTTATTGCCTTCGACTGCAAATTCATCGAGTGCCTGTTGCGGTGTCAACTGACCGCTGAAGGCTGCCTCTAGCATGCGCGGTGCGAGTGAGAAGGTAATGGCAGCGGCACTAGCACGCCGGCCAAAAGTCGCCATCATGTCCGTAAAGCGCAGACCGACTTTCATATTCTCATCTTCGATTGCGCCCCACAGCGACTGGAGCGCTGGCGGCATACCAAATTCATCCAGCGACATCTTGAGCGATTCTGGTCTGACCAAGAATTGGGTCCAGCGATGCGCCGCTGCGGTGCGGTCGGCATCCTTCTGTTGGAAGACATAGTGACCATGAATATTGGTCATCACAACGGGTTCTTTGTCTGGCACATTGGGTGGCGGTGCCCAGAACCATTTCACCTCGGGGCGTTCCGCAAATTCGGGTGGGGTCTTGCCGGAGCCTTGCGAGGGGAAGGTGGCTGCTTTGCCCTCGGTGAAAAGTTGCCCAGCTTCTTGGGCTTTGCGAATGGCCGTACCTGGGACAGCGACTTTGTGGACCTTTTCCAGATCGACCAGCCACTGCAAGCCGGCAACGCCTTCGGGGCTGTTGAGAATCACCTCGGTCTCCTCCTCATTGAAGAGGCGGGCACCGAAACCGAACATAAACTGGGTAATTTGGTAGTGGATGTCGGTACATAAAACCGTGCCATAAACATCCGCCGACGTGTTGGCCTTGGCCGCCTCTAGGAAGTCGTCCATTAACCAGCGGCGCGTCTCTCCCGCGGGCAAGAGGTCGCCCACGCCATTTTTCTCCCACATGGCCGCGTCGATGGCAATGCCGCCACCAAAGGAAAGCCGCCAGGGCCACAGATACTGATGATTATCAAAACTAGCCTCAGCAGCGACCGCCGGGTGGAGATCATCTTTCATCTCCTGTGACATATAATCTTCAATCGGCGAAAGGGCCCCAAGCGGAATATACTTGGCGGCTTCCGAAACAGGGCCTTGGACCACATCCGGCGGCGTGCCAGCCACCAGCGAGGCATCGAGCTTGGCGAACCAGGTTTGATCATGGGGCAAATACTCAAGCTGCACTTCGGTCTCTGGCTCGCTCTCCTGGAACTTCTCGACATTCCAGTCGAAGTAATTAATCACATTCTCTGTCTTATCCGCCGGGACACTTTTCAGCGTAGTTCGATCGATCGGCAACGTGGAATAGGCCCAATGCACCACAGTAGCGGCGGCAGCGCTTGGTGCCCCAGACGATTGGGTTGTAGTAGCCGACGGCGCGGCACAAGCAGCCAATGCCGATGCGCTGACAGCGGCTGATAATGCGAGAAACTGTCGACGACTTAACGGGATCTTAGCCATATTGCTCTCCTATACTGATTCTGGTATTCACAATGCGGTTGCCACAGACTGCCCCTACCAATGGGCTTGCGCAAATTATAACGCACCTGACCCTGCTGTCAAATGCCCAAAATCGAGCCGATCCCCCACTTGTGCTACTGATAGGCCAGTGCCCCGTCTGGCCCGTAGGTAAAGGCACGGTGCCAGCTCTTGAAGGGGTAGTTGCCCAACACATCCTCGTTCAAATCAATCCCCAAGCCCGGCTTCTCTGGCAATTCCAGGTAGCCATTGACCAACTTCATGGGTTCATCGACAATCTCACGGCGCGCGCCTTCATCGTCGGCATGATATTCGAGAATTAGAAAATTGTGGGTGCTGGCAGCAAAATGTACGTTGACAGCCGTCGCAATCGGACCACATGGATTGTGTGGCGCAACGCTCACATAATGGGCATCGGCCATGGCTGCGATCTTTTTCATCTCCCACAGACCGCCCATCAAACAAATATCGGGCTGGATAATGTTGACGGCCTGCAATTTGAGCAGCTCGCGAAATTCGTGGCGCGTGTAGAGCATTTCGCCCGTCGCCAGCGGCACATCCACCTGCTGACTTAGCTTTTGTAGTGCATCATAATTTTCGGGGCGCAGCGGCTCTTCGACAAACATGGGGCGATAGGGCTTGACCACTGCGCACAGTTCCATGGCGCGCGACACTTCAAAGAGGCGCGCATGAGGATCCAGGCCGATGTCAATGTCGTCACCCACAGCGTCGCGTACCTTGGCCATGCGCTTTTCCGTCTCGCGCAGGGCTTTGTTCCAGGGCATGGCTTGCCAGTTGGGGGGCAATGGCCCCATCTTGATGGCCGTGTAGCCATACTTCTCGATCAACGCCACGGCATTTTCGGCCAGTTCCTCGGCAGTGCCACCACGTGGCGATTGATAGACGCGGATCTTGTCGCGACATTTGCCGCCCACCAGCCGATAGACAGGCAAACCAGCCGCCTTGCCGGCAATGTCCCACAGCGCATGTTCAATGCCACTGATCGCCGCGTTGAGCACCATGCCGCCCGGAAAGCGCGAGCCAGCGTACATCAATTGCCACAAGCCTTCAATGTCGCGCGGATCGCGGCCGACCAGCCACTCGGCAAAGTCGCGGATCACTTCAACGGTGGCTTTGTCTGGTCCACAGGAGTACGCTTCGCCCACCCCATAGATGCCTTCATCGGTATGCACCTTGACATAGGGAATGTTGCGATGCCCCATGTTGACCAGAAAGGTATCAATCTTGGTAATTTTCATTTTTCGATTTCCTACTGATTGTATTCGGATTGAATCAAAGAGGAAAACACGTTGCTAGACAGGTACGCTTCTAAACAGCGCGACAGGGAGTGTTTAGCGCATCAACCAGGCCAGAAAGGTGTCCAGCCTGAGTATACCTGAAATGGGCGAGGATGTCGATGTGGGTTACGCGGGCAATACCTGGCGCACGACGCGCAAATAGTTGCCGCCCATAATTTTAGCCGTCTCTGCCGTCGAAAAACCAGCCGAGAGCAGTCCGTCCGTCACCCAAGGCAGGGCGGCGCTGTTAAAATGGGTGCCAATGCCCACGCCATCAATGCCCATGACATCCACTGCATATTGGATCAAGCGCACGGTCTCGGCAACTTCGCGGCGGGGCACCTGGAGCATGGGGCCAGCCCCCGTAGGCGGCGGACCGGGTGGGCGGCTGATGGGCGGCGTAATGCCCAGAACGCCACCAGATTGCGCCAGCGCGCGCATGACTTCATCGGGGATATCGCGCAACGAGCCGCTGAAGGTGCGCGGATTGGAGTGCGAGGCAATGACTGGCTTGGCCGATAGTTCGATCACATCCAGGGAGCAGACATCATTCAGGTGCGAAATATCGACCAGGATGCCACACGCGTTCATTTCGTGGAGCAGACGCACGCCCAAGGCGGTCAGCCGTCCACCCGAACGGGTTTCGTCGTAGCCATCATAGCCCAGTTCGCGGCCAGAGACGGCCAGCGTAATGTGGCGCAATCCCAGGCGAGCAAACATGCGCAATACACCAGGGCTGTCGCCAAACCAGGTGCTGCTGTTCAGGCCCATCAACAAGCCGACTTTGCCGGCGGCCTGAGCAATCTCCAAGTCGGCAGCGCGCTGGATCAGATGAACTTGAGCCAGATTCGCTTCCACATTGAGCAAAAAGCGATCCAGCATGGCCAATACCAGATGCGTGGGCTGGCGCACGCCCCACCCCAGAAACATCTCTTCGGCCTCGCGTCCGGTGCGTTGTGCTACCTGCGCCAGCCAATCGCCCCGATAGTTGGGATCGTACCAGACTGGACCGCCCTTGCACAGTACCAGCCGCAGACCCCATTCTTTGAACTTCACAAAGTCGCCGCGACAGGTTTCGTCGTGGCGCTGGCCGAGATCGACATTTTCGATGACAAAGCGGGGGTGGGTCAAGTTCAGGCCGATCATATCGCAAAGCGCGTGGTCACGATGAAAATCTATCACGCGCTCACGAATTGACGCCAAGGGGATCGTTTCTGTGGAAGTCATATAAAGCGAATTTCCCGCTTGTTGCGCCTTAGCCAGTGGCTTTCATATCGAAGGCATCGCGCAGACCATCGGCTAACCCTTGAAAAGCCAAAATCGTCAGCGAGATCATGATCGAGGGAAAGAAAAACATATGCGGCCAATAGCCAATATATTCACCGGCTTCGCCCAACATGCGTCCCCAACTGGGCGTCGGCGGACGAATGCCCATACCAATAAAGCTCAACCCGGCTTCGGCCAGCACCGCCGTGGGAATCCCGGCGGCGAAGCCCCACAGAATCAACGGGGCCACCTGGGGCAACACATGGCGGAAGACAATGCGCCATTGGGGCACGCCCAGTGCATCGGCGGCGACAATATAATCGCGCTCGCGCACAGAAAAGGTCATGCCGCGCACCAGCCGGCAGGAGCCAACCCAACCCGTGATGATCAAAGCCAACATGAGATTGGTCAGCGTCGGCGAGAGCACCATCACCATATAGAGCACGATCAGATACCACGGCAACGCCGAAAACATATCGATCAGGCGTGTGACCAGCCAATCGACAAAGCCACCGCGATAGGCGGCAAACAAACCCAATGGCACGCCAATCGCCAGCCCGACAATTTGGGTGACAACCCCGACCAACAACATAGGGCGCGTCGCATACATAATGCGGGTCGCCAAGTCGCGCCCCAAATTATCGGTGCCCATCCAATGCTCGGCGCTAGGGGTGGCGAGGGCATTGATCGGCTCAATAGCGGCATAGTCGTAGGGGCTCAACCAGGGCGCAAAGAGGGCGACAAGCAGTGTCAAAATTGCCCAGGCCAGCCCAAAGACGGCCAGCTTATTGCGCCGGAAATTCCGCCAGGCCCGCAGCCAATCATTCTGGGGCTTGATCTTGGTAGGTACGGCTAGTACGGTAGCCGCGACTGCACCGACTGTCATTTGCGGGCTCCTGCTACGCGAATGCGCGGATCAATAATGCCATAGAGAATATCGGTGACAAGATAGGTGATCATAATCAAGACGGCCCAGAACATCGTAATCCCCAGCACCATCGGATAGTCGCGATTGGTACTCGAGAGGACAAACCATCGCCCCAAGCCAGGCAATCCAAAGACTGCCTCGATAAAGATTGAACCCGTCATCATGCCGGGGAACATAGGGAGGAACGAGGTTACCAGGGGAATCAACGCGTTGCGCAGCACGTGGCGCGTCATGATCGACTGGGTAGTCAACCCTTTGGCTTTGGCAGTACGCACATAGTCAGATTGGATCGCATCCAACACACATTGGCGCGTCCAGCGGGCCACACCACCAATTGCGGGCAGGCCAAAGGCGGCTACGGGCAGAATTAGATGGCTCGGTCCGCCCCAGCCACCCGACGGCAACCAGCGCAATTTGGCAGCAAAGATGTAGACCAGGATAAAGCCCATGACAAAACTAGGCACGGTGCCAATGCCGACGGCAAAGAAGGTGACGCTGTGATCAAACCACGAGTTCGGGCGCGAGGCCGCGCCGATGCCCAGGATCATTCCCACCGAGATCGCCAGGGTTGCCGCCAGCCCACCCACCAGGGCGCTGTAGGGCATTAAGTCGCGGATCACCGCCGTTACCGATTTTTCTGGCGCGGAAAAGGGGGTGCCAAAATCCAATAGAACAGCATTGCGCAGCCAAACCCCATATTGTTGCCAGACCGGTTTATCCAGGCCATACTTTACTTTGAATTGCTCAACCTGCGCCTCGCTCATTGGAATCTCGGCACCACGCAGCCACGGGCCACCTGGCACCACGCGCGAGAGCACAAAGGTAAAGAGCGAGAGCAGCAACAGGGTAAAAAGAATGCCCAGCACCCGGCGCATAATATATTCGAACATTGGATTTCCTTTGTTAAGAGGGCCAGCGCGCAAGCGAAACGGATGACAAGCTAGTACTAACTTGTCATCCGCCCAACTGGTCACTTACCTAGCATCAGACATCGGCGCGACAGCTTGCATCTGCCCAGTAAACGCCTTCGCGTGCATTGGGCACGCCAACCGGGCCGCCCTTAAAGACAAACCCGTCCTTGTTGGCCACAGCCCATTCGCCCTGGAGATTACAGGGCGCCAGTGAAAGGCTGTAGGGATGTTGCAGGAAGTACCAAGCGGTGCTTTCGACCAGCCGCTTTTCGGCCTCGCGCAATTGCTCGAAGCGCTTGTCCGGATCGTCCAAGATCGAGTTGGCCGCGGTGTAAAATTCGTCCCACGACGGGTCGCTATGCGGGTGGCGACCGGTGGAGCGCCAGACATTCATAAAGGTTGCTGGATCCAGGTAATCCATAGCATAGCCGACAAAGTAGATCGGCGCGTTTTCTTTGAGATTGCTGGTGAACGATTGAAAGTCCGAGGGGCGCAATTCCACCTTGATACCCAGGTTTTCCATCCAACGGGCTTGAATCGCTTCGCAGAACGCCAGGGTGATGTCCGTAGGTTGGCGAATCCACATCTCGTAGACAGGGAAATCTGCGCCGCTGGCATAGCCCGCTTTGGCCAACAGGGCGCGTGCCGCTTCGGGATCATAGACATTCGGGTCTAGCGCCTTCAAGGTTTCATCTTGGTTGTTGGGAAAACCCGTTGGAATCAAACCCCAGCCGGTATAAGAGAAGCCCTGGAAGATCTCCTGCACCAGCGTATCTTTGTCGATGGCTTTGCACAGCGCCAAGCGTACATCGGGGTTGTCCAACCCGGCAAATTTACCGGTGGTGTTAAAGCCCATGTAATCGGTGGAGGTGGCGATGCCTTTGCTCATCTCCGCACTGAGCACGGGATTGGCTTCGATCATCTGGCGCTCGGCAGGCGGGGTGGTTGCGCCCACGCTATAGCCAGCGATATCACCAGCGATATAGGCAGCCAGCCCAGTGGGCAGACTCTCTTCGCGGATTTCCGTGAAGTAGGGCATGCGTGTGCCTTTGTAGTTGGTATTCAGTTCCCATTTGTGGGAAATATCGCGATTAAACTCAGTCAACGTGAAGGGACCAGAGGAGACATAGCGGGCAGGGTCCAATGCCCAGTTTTCGCCAGCATCTTCCCAAATGCCCTTTTTAGCAACCTGGAACCAGCCAAAGACGGCAGGCAGATAGGCCACAGGCGACTCGGTGTGGACGCGCAGGGTGAAGTCATCAATGGCTTCCATGCCCAACTCTTCGGGTTTGGCTTCACCCGCGAGCACCTTTTGCGCATTCTTGATATCAAAATAGTACCAGCCAAAGTCATAATTGTGGCTGAGCGAGTATTGCATAGTATAGATCCAGTCGTGCGCGGTGACCGGCGTACCATCGCTGAACTGTAATTCTTTGCGCAGCAAGAAATCCCAATAGGAACCATCTTCGGCGGCTTGCCAGCTTTCGGCCCCCACGCCCACTACATTGAAATCGAGATCCAGCGAAGTCAGGGTTTCGGCACCGGCACAATGCTCAAAGGCGCGGTTATAGAGCGATTCCATAATGTGACCAAAGCCACCACCTGTTTGGCCAACCCCTTCGCGCCAGATCTGCTGATCCAGCGGCAACGCATCGGCGGGGAACACTTTGCCCAGCGCATTAACAATCTCGCCCCCAGGCGCCACAGCACCCGCTTCTGTACCCGCCGCAGCCCCACCACCCGCAGGCGCGCTCGGTTGGCAGCCAGCCAGCGCAAGCAGCGCCACGCTGGTCATGGTGGTTCCAGCGCCCATCAGGAACTGACGACGCGTGAATTGTGAACTCATAAAGATTCCTCCCTATCTATCATTGGAAATAGAAAACCGGACTGGCAGACAAAAGCCATGTTGGAAAACATTTGGCACAGACATTGTCTTGACCACCCAACAAGCTCAAGTCCTCTTGCAACGATGTTTGATTTTTGCACCTACGCGCCAGGCCCATCGACCCACTCGATTATACCTGGCGCGCAAAAATTGCCGCCGTCAACCGAGCATCGCAGGAAACTCGCTCAACGGTTAAATCACATTGAAAATCTACATTAATCTACATTGTAGAGGTCTGTATCTATTATGCAACTTTTAGCGCTTTCTGGAAAACTTGTCCAGCGGTCTTTAGCATTATTCATGCGCGTACGGTGTTTGGTCACTTGGGCTGACCAAACAGCGTGACAATATCAGCGTACGCGCGCAAAGGACTCTACCGCTTGTAGCTTGATGCGCAAAGTCGTTGGCTTTTTCAATCGGATAGATACTGCTAGCTAGTCTTGTATTTCGGGTAAGCAAAGTTAGCCCTTGAGCCCGGTGGTTACAATCCCCTGCACAAAGTAACGTTGGGCCAAGAAGAACAAAATCAGCGGGGGTGTGGCCACAATGAGCGAAGCCGCCATGAGAATTGCCTCGCGCGGTTCGTCGCTTTCAAAGGGATTGGCGGTGAAATAGCGCAACCCAATCGATACCGGGAATTTATCGGGCGAGTTGAGGAAAATGAGCGGCCCAATAAACTCATTCCAATGTTCGATAAAGGCGAAAATCGAAACAGTTGCCAATGCAGGGCCAGAGAGTGGCAAAATGATATTCCAAAAGATGCGGAAAGAGGAAGCGCCGTCGAGTTTGGCCGCTTCATCCAGATCGCGTGGAATGGTCAGGAAGAATTGACGCAGCAGAAAAATGAAAAACGCGCTGCCCCCAAAGTACGAAGGAATGATCAACGGATAGTAGGTATTGATCCAACCGAGATAGCGAAACAGAATAAACTTGGGCACAATCGTCACTTGCCAGGGCAGCATCATGGTGCCGAGCACCAAAATGAACAGTGCGTTGCGCCCAGGAAAGTTGAAGCGGGTAAAGCCAAAGGCGACCACAGCCGACGAAAGAATCTGCCCGACCATGGCGAGGGCGGTAATGACGACCGTATTTTGTAAAAAGCGCGCAAAGGGCGCCAACCGAAAGACATCGCTATAATTTGACCAGCGAATTTCGGCAGGAAACAGGGTAGGTGGGAAAAGGTAAATCTCTTGGGAGGTCTTTAGCGAACTAGTGACTGTCCACAAGAAGGGTAATGCAAAGGCAATTGCGCTCAGCACGGCTAGGACATAGAGGAAAATTTTATCCCAGCGCACACGCGCCTTCTTGCGCTCGGGTATCGCTTGGCTGAGGGGAATCGTTTGGCTTCTGGTTGCCATCAATATACTCCTATTATCAACAAAACAGCTCTCGCATCATCACATGGTTGCTTAGGAAAATTCATAGTAGACCCAGCGGTTGGAAAGCTTGATCTGCAAGAAGGACAACACGAAGATGATTAAGAAGAAGACCCAGGCCAACGCCGAAGCATAACCCATTTGGAAGTAGTCAAAAGCATTATAGTACAAATGTAACATAAAGAACCAAGTGGCGTAGTTCGGGCCACCAGCGGTGGCAATATAGGCTAGCGAGAAAACGCCAAAGCTGCCAATCACGCCCAAGATCACATTGAAGAAAATGACCGGCGAAATCAACGGCACGGTAATGCCCCAAAACCGTTGCCAGGCATTGGCCCCATCCAGATCAGCGGACTCATAGATCTCTTTGGGCACGCCCTGCAAGCCAGCCAGGAAGATGATCATGCGCCCACCGCCCACGCTTGCCCAGAGCGAAATGAGAATCAACGATGGAATCGCCCACGCCCGATCCACCAACCACCCCGGCCCCTCAATCCCAACGAAGGCGAGCAAATAGTTCATCAAGCCCAGTTTGGGGTGCAGCAGCCATGTCCACAACAGGGCCAGGGAAACCAATGGCGTCAAGGAGGGCAGATAAAAAAGCGCGCGAAAGAAGGACTTACCACGCAGATCTTGGTTGAGCAGAATTGCGGCAAACAGCGACAAAACAACACCCAAGATCACCACAGCCACAGAGTAATAAGCGGTGCGTCCCAGCGACGGCCAAAAAAGCTTGTCGTTAAAGAGCGCCTCTTGATAGTTGGCAAACCCCACCCATTCGGGGGTGCCACCAATTTTATATTTTGTCAGGCTAAGGTAGAACGAGGCAATAATTGGGCCGAGGGAAAAGATCAAGAAACCAATCAACCAGGGGCTAATCCAGAGATACCCCTCTAGCGCCTCACGTCGTTGTAACGATGTGCCCATCCATTTTGACATCTATGCCTCCTTCTCTACGGGTGCGAACTACCAATGCAAACTACGGGTGCGAACTACCAATGCAAACT
>Ga0105049_10002712_pt1 | contig 20969 bp, 17 predicted proteins | sample MAT06_FD_78087 | JGI IMG/M metagenome (GOLD analysis project Ga0105049, IMG submission 78087) | Freshwater microbial communities from Lake Fryxell liftoff mats and glacier meltwater in Antarctica - MAT-06 | ecosystem: Environmental > Aquatic > Freshwater > Ice > Liftoff microbial mat | place...
CCGAAATTCCTCCCGGCGGGAGCCTTCCCATGGTAGGCACGTCGTGCGCAAGTCTCGACGCTGGTCGCGTTCGCAGGGCAACTCTCAGGATGCGAAATCATGGCCATGACCCTGTCGGCTGCTCTCGTCGCGGTGAACGTTGCGTACGCTCTGCGTGCGTGGCTGCAGGAGCGGGGGCGGAATTCCACCGGTGGATAACACCCCCGGGTCCGTCGGCGTCATCAGCATCGCCGACGAAGCTTTCAGCGTATCCCCGGCGATCGCCTCCAAGCCTGTCGATAACGGCAACCGCAACCGCTCATCAATCGGCTGCGGTCGTTCGGCAGTGGAGCGATCCTCATTCCCCGATGGCCTTGACCAGCACCCGCTTTGGGCGTCGGCCGTCGAACTCGCCGTAGAAGATTTGCTCCCAGGGACCGAAGTCGAGTTTCCCCTTCGTGATCGCCACCACCACCTCCCGCCCCATGATCTGACGCTTCATATGAGCGTCGGCGTTGTCCTCGCCGGTGCGGTTGTGGGCGTAACGAGTCGGTGAGGCGTCAAACGGAGCCAGCTTCTCCAGCCAGGCCCGATAGTCGGCGTGGAGCCCGGGTTCGTCGTCGTTGATGAAGACGCTCGCCGTGATATGCATCGCGTTCACGAGCACAAGCCCTTCTTGCACGCCGCTCTTCCTCACCACCGCTTCCACCTGCGGAGTGATGTTCAGGAACGCCATCCGTTCGGGAAGCTGAAACGTGAGATACTCGGTCTGGCTTTTCATGGTCGCACGCCTTCGGAGATGATGTCATAATGGGGCCGGGAGCTGGGCATCTCGAATTTCACACCAGGAAGAGAAAATCCTTGCGACGTGGCGAGCGCGACTGAGCCAAATGACGACCCTTCGCGGAACCTTCTCTATTCGAGGCTTCCCAGGAATCCTTGTGCGGAGTCTCGTTATGTTGATAGCATAAGGGGGATTACTCACGGCCTGGCCAGGCCAACCCTCTCCCTGTTCGAGGTCTGCACGCGATGCCGAAGGAAGAAGCTATCGAAGTCGAGGGCCGCGTCAAAGAGGCGCTGGCGAACACGCAATTTCGAGTCGAACTCGACATCGGTGGTGAAGTGATCGCGCATGTCGCCGGCCGGATGCGGAAGAACTTTATCCGCATTATCCCGGGCGACCGCGTGAAAGTGGAGATCTCGCCTTACGACCTGACTCGCGGCCGAATCGTCTATCGCGGACGATAACTTGAGCCTTTTTCCTATTTTTTCGTTGACATTCCCCACCTTCTTCGCCATCTTACCACCTCGCAGCTCTCGGATGAGCTGTATTCCCGTCTCGTGGCCATGGAGGGTCACCCATGTTCGTGCAAACAGAATCCAAAGCTCAGGGTTGGCGTGCGGTTGCGGTCTTCCAGGACGGCACCGAGGCGCTGGTCTTCGTCGGCCGCTCTTCCACGCAGGTTCGCGAAGGCTACTCCGAGGCGTTCCTCGAACAGTTCGAGGAAGACGAACGCGAGAACACGTCGAGCATGAATCTTCAGCAGTGGCACGGCACGCCGGACGCCGGCAAGTGGATGAACAAGGCCGTGCTTCGCATGCCCGTCTCCGCCAAGCTCAAGCTGGTGGCCTGAGACTTCGAGGTTGTTCGCGTCCTCTCGTGGTCAGGCTCGGCTTAGAGATCCGATCAAATCTGAAGTGACCTTTCGGGACTGTGGCACCGGCGCCCCGCCGGTGCGTGGAATCTTGTGTCGGCCAGACGCCGATGCCACAGTCCGAGTGGTTCCCCGTTCGCAGTGCCTCCTCGCCTTGTGCCATGCGGATGGCGACCCCGATCCCCCCGATGTATAGTTGCGAGAAACCTCTCTTTTCTTGTCCCCTTTCTTCTGCGAAACTCTCGTCGACGATCGCGCGAGTGGGGGTCACGGGATTGACCCCCTTTTTCGCGGTTCTTAGAGTGACCGTTGACACCGCGGGCGCAGCATCTCCGCTGGGCCGCGGCGGAACGATATTGAGGCACTGCCCCGAATGGCGACGCAAGCCACCATGGACCCCAGCTTTTTCGAGAAGCTCGGCGATAAGTTCAACGCGTTCTCCGAAGGAACGGTGAACTTTCTCGGCCGCCTTTTCGGCTCCGCCAACGAACGTCAGGTGCTCGGCATCGGCTACAAGCGGCCGAAGAGTGCCGAGGCTCACACCGTCGTGACCGGCTCTATCCTTGGCCAGGTCAATGCCCTCGAAGAGTCGATGAAGGCGAGCTCCGACGACGAACTCAAAGGCTTCTCCACGAAGTTCAAGGCCAGGCTCGCAGCCGGGGAAACCCTCGACGACATTCTCCCGGAGGCCTTCGCCGCCTGCCGTGAAGCCGGCCGACGCACCAAGGGCATGCGCCACTACGACGTCCAGATCGTCGGCGGCGTCATCCAGCACCGCGGCAATATCTCCGAGATGGTCACCGGGGAAGGCAAGACGCTCGTCGCCACGCTGCCGGCGTACCTCAACGCTCTCTCCGGCAAGGGCGTCCACGTCATCACCGTCAACGATTACCTCGCCCGCCGCGACTGCGAGTGGATGCTGCCGATTTACAACGCGCTTGGCGTCTCCGCTGCCTATATCCAGGGCGACCAGGAACCCGACGCCAAGCGGCACGCCTACGACTGCGAGATCACTTACGGCACCTCCAGCGAGTTCGGCTTCGACTACCTTCGCGACAATATGAAGCTGGCCCGCCATGACGATTCGCACTTCCATCCTTACTACCGCCAGGTGCAGCGAACGCCGCTGAACTACGCGATCATCGACGAGGTCGACAACATCCTCATCGACGAGGCGCGGACACCGCTCATCATCAGCGGCCCGGCGTTCTCGGACGCGAAGCGCTTCGCGGAAGCGGACAAGATCGCCCGCCAACTGACGGAGATGGAACGCAAGGCCCGTCGCGAACTCGCCGCCGGCGGCAGCATGGTCATCTCTGGCACCGAAGGCGACGGCCTGCCGTTGGTGACGCCTCCGGACCCGAGCAAGGTCGATCCGCAGAAGCCGCCGCCCAAGGGCGTGTACTTCGAGATCAAGGAGAAGGAGCGAAGCTGCCACCTCACGGACGCCGGCGTTCGCGAAGCGGAGAAGCTCGCGGGCGTCGAGAGCTTCTACACCGCGGGCAACATGGAATGGCCCCACCTCATGGATAACGCGCTGAAGGCGCACCATCTTTACCAGCGCGATCGCCACTATATGATCGCAGCGGACCCTCGCGAGCAGAATCAGCTTGGCATCATCATCATCGACGAGTTCACCGGCCGAGCCATGTTCGGTCGGCAATGGTCCGACGGGCTGCATCAGGCGGTCGAGGCCAAGCACCTTCGCGAAGGGGTGCAGATCAAGCAGGAAACGCAGACGCTGGCCACCGTCACCCTGCAAAACTTCTTCAAGCTCTACAAGAAGCTCGCGGGCATGACCGGCACCGCCATGACGGAAGCCAACGAGTTCTGGAAGATCTACAAGCTCGATGTCGTCGCCGTTCCGACCAACAAGCCGCTTCGCCGCGTCAACCACGCGGACCTCGTCTACCGCACGGAGCAGGAGAAGTGGGACGCGGTGGTCGCGGAGGTGGACGAAGTCCACAAAACCGGCCGGCCGATCCTGATCGGCACCACGGACGTGGCCAAGAGCGAGAAGCTCTCGGACCTGCTGAAGCGGCGGGGCATCAAGCACGAACTGCTCAACGCGAAGCCGGAGAACGTGGCCCGCGAGGCGGAGATCGTGGCCCAGGCCGGGCGCGTGAAAGCCGTCACTATCAGCACCAACATGGCCGGCCGAGGCACCGACATTATCCTCGGCGGTAATCCGGAAACGCTCGGCTGGGCCCGCCTCAAGCAACTCAAGAACGAGGACGGGCGGCCGCTTTATCCCACGCGGCTCGAGATTCCCAACGACATCTGGGCGAGCACCATTGCGGAGATCGAGAACAAGGAAAAGATGAGGGAGGAAGGCCGCAAGGTCGCCGAGGATGGCGGGCTCCACATCGTCGGCACCGAGCGCCACGAAAGCCGACGTATCGACAACCAGCTTCGCGGCCGCGCGGGGCGACAGGGCGACCCCGGTTCGAGTCGCTTTTATCTCTCGCTCAAAGACGACCTCATGCGAATGTTCGCGGGCGAGTGGGTCTCGTCCGTGCTCACCCGCCTGGGCATGCAAGAGGGCGAGGCGATCGAGAGCAAGATGGTGTCGCGCCGGATCGAGAAGGCCCAGAAGAAGGTCGAGGAGTTCCATTTCGATCAGCGAAAAAACCTCCTCGAATACGACGAGGTGATGGACTTCCAGCGTAAGAAGGTGTATGGCACCCGCCAGGAAGTGCTTGACGGCAAGAATCCGCGGGCTCTCATCCTCGGCATGATCGAAGAGCAGGCCAGCGGCGCCGTGGTCAAGCTTCTCGACGACACCTACGCCGCCGCCAGCTTCGCCGAGTTCGCCTCCAATCGCCTCGGCGTCGAGTTTGAAGCCGGCGAGTTCCGCAGCATGGGCTACGAGGACGCGATCAAGGTCGCCACGGACAAAGCTCACCAGCAGGTGCCGACCAACATCACCGAGCTCGTCGAGGAGAACTTCAACCCCGACGAAGACCCCCGCGACTGGAAGTGGAACGAAATGGCCCGGGCCCTCAACGCCCGCTACGGCCTGAAGGTGACGGAGCGCGACCTGAAGAAGATCCCTCCCGATGAGATGGCCGAGCACTTTGTTCGCGAGGCGAAGGCCAGCATCGACGCGCTCGATCTCCACGACGGCAAACGATTCCTCGAACGCACTTACCCCGCGGAGTCGCTCTCGGACTGGGCTCGTCAGAAGTACAGTGTGACCCTCACCGTCGAGCAGATCGCCAATGCGAATCCGGACACGCTGCCCAGCCTGATCGTGAGCAAGGTCGGCGAGGCGTATCGCGCGAAGGACGTCGACTTCCCCGTGAAGGTCGGCATCCAGAACTTCATGTCCGAGAAGCCCCAACAGGGCGGCGGGCAGAAGTTTGATCGCGAGGGCCTCTTCCGCTGGGCCGTGCAGCGGCTTGGCCCCGTCCTCGCGATTCAGCAGGGCGGCGCCATCGCCCTGACCGACGAAGCGGGCTTCTTCAACGCCGCCGTGAAGGCTCTCGCGAACGAAGAACTCACCGAGGAGATCTTCCGCACCGAGCCGCGGACGAAGCTTCGCGAACTGATCCTCGCCGTCTGCGTGAAGTCGATGCCGACGATCACTTTTGACGAGATCCAGGCCAAGGTGGAGGAGATCTTCAGCGGCGCCACGACTGCGGAAGCGGACGATGCAAAGGAACTCGTGGAGTGGGCGAAAAAGGACCTCGGCCTCGCGCTCGATCCCGAGCGAATCAAGGGCCTGAGTGCTGGCGACGCTCTTCATGGCGTGCTGAACGCCTTCGACGAGAAGTACCGCCCTGAGATGCATTCCGTGGAGCGCGGCCTGATCCTGGAGCAACTCGACAGTGCCTGGAAGAGCCACCTGCTGTCGATGGACCACCTTCGCAGCGGCGTCGGCCTGCGAAGCTACGGGCAGGAAGATCCGAAGATCGTCTACAAGCGCGAGGGCATGAAGGAGTTCGACGCGATGTGGGAAGGCGTTCGCGATCGCACGACGGAGTCGGTGTTCCGCATGGAAGACCTGGGCGAGGAAGAAGCGCAGGCGGCGCTATGGGCCGGGGCTCGCGCGACTCACGCCGCCGCCGCGAGTGCAACGCAGGCCCGCGCCGCCGAGGCCGACGCGGCGAGCATGCAGACCAACAGCGGTGCCGAGGGAAAGAAGGCGGAGCCGATCCGCAACCTGGGTGCCAAGGTCGGCCGCAACGACCCCTGCCCCTGCGGCAGCGGCAAGAAGTACAAGAACTGCCACATGAAACTGGAGGCGAAGGGATAAAGGGTGCGGCTTTTTGGCGGCCGCCCCTCAAGGGCCTCAAGGGAGCGAGTGCAACATGAGCGATTCGATCATTCCTGTGTCACGCTCGCTCATGCTTTGCGTTCGATCTGTTCTGTCACAATACTTGGGTCTGTAATGCAACGGTGCATCTCCACTCATGACAAAGGAGATGTGATGGAACCACAACCACCCATTCCGTCGAACGACACCCGCACGTACGGCGCTACGCCGGTTCAATCGTTCTTGAGTATCGCGATCCCGATGGGTCCGGCGGGGCGAGCTCGTCCGCGGGTCGGGCGTTCGAAACGGACTCTACAATGTGCGGCTGCCGATTCATCACAGGATCGGAAAAGCTGACCGTCCGCTCGATTCACACTGCCGCTGCAAGTGCTACTCAGTCCACGCCAGGACCAAAAAAGCTCAAGCTCTCCAGTGACGCGAACATCCGTGGCCTCGCCGCGAGCGCTGTCGCCAAAATCGACAAACCCTGAGGCGGGACTCGTATCGCCCTCGACGTGGAAGCACAAGGCCCCATTTGCCCCTCGGCTTCAACTCGTCTGCAAACCAGAAAGACGGCAACCTCAAATATCTTGGGCGATCTCCCTTCAGGGAATCAGAACCTCAAAACTGTACTTGTGATAGCGAACCTGTCGGAGTTAAAGTGGCCATCCCTCTTTCCACAGGGAATGGATTCCCATGCCGATCATCATTGATCTCGTTTACTTGCTCGTCCTCGCGGCCCTTTCGCCGTGGCTCGCGTGGCGTTCGCTCGCCACCGGCCGCTATCGGCGTGATCTTGTCGCGAAGCTCACGGGCGCTGTTCATGTTGCGAACCCCGGTCGACGCCGAGTGGCGTGGTTCCATGGCGTGAGCCTGGGCGAGATCCAACTCCTGGGCGTCCTCGTTCCCGCCTTCCGCAAGCGACACCCCGACTGGCTCGTCGTCGTCTCCTCCACCACCGATACCGGCCTCGCGGAGGCACGCAAGCGCTTCGCGGATCTTGACGTCATCGCCTGGCCATTCGACTTCTCCTGGGCCATCGGCACCGCCCTGGATCGCGTGACGCCGGGCGTCCTGATCCTTGCCGAAAGCGAACTCTGGCCCAACACACTGCGAGCGGCCCAGGCTCGTCGAATCCCCGTCGTCGTCGCGAACGGACGCATGAGCCCTCGCAGCCATCGTCGGCTCACGCAGTTCGCGGGGCTCGTCAGGCCGCTGCTCCTGAATCGCGTCACACACTTTGCCATGCAAGACCACGACTACGCGGACCGCCTGCGATCCCTGGGCGTTGCAGCGTCACGGATCACGGTCACCGGCTCGATGAAGTACGACGGCGCCAGCGGCGATCGCGACACAGCGAAGGGCCATGAGCTGCAGCGAGCCCTCGGCCTCACAGCCGACCACGCGGAACTCGTTTGGCTCGCGGGCAGCACGCACGCACCGGAAGAGGCGATCGTCCTCCGCGTGTTCGTTCGGCTTCGCGAACTCTGTCCTGCCCTCCGTCTGATTCTGGTGCCACGGCATCCCGATCGCTTCGAGGAAGTCGCGTCGCTCCTTGCCGCGAGCGGCCTTCCCTTTGTGCGACGCAGCCGAATCACCGAGCCGCTTCCGGCCATGCCCGCGATCCTCCTGCTCGACACGGTCGGCGAACTCGGGGCCGCGTGGGGCCTCGCGGATCTCGGTTTCACCGGCGGCAGCTTCGATGGTGTCCGTGGCGGCCAGAGCATGATCGAGCCCGCGGGCTATGGAGTCCCCTGCCTCTTCGGCCCGCACGTCTGGAACTTCAAAGACGCGGCCCGGCGACTTGTCGAAGTTGGCGGCGCGATCATGGTGGCGGACGAAAGCGAACTCGAACGGGAGCTTGCAGCTCTCATCGACGACCGCGAGCGAAGGACAAGAATGGGCCAGGCCGCACGCGAACTCGTCCGCCAGCAACAAGGCGCCACGGAGCGGACACTCGAGGTGATTGACGCCGTCGATTCCGGGCGTGACCGGACCCCACGAAAGCGATTCTGGCCCATCTCATTCACCCCGCGATGATACCATCACATGGATGCAAGAGCCTGAAGTAAAAGAGCCCTCCAGGATCCAGATGCCTAAATTCGGCGCAAAGATGTGGCAGGATTAAGCAGCACATGATAGATTGCTAAGGTCAGGAACTCCTGGCATGGTCGAATTCCTGGGCTTCCTCTCCCGGAAGCAAGCATCGATGCTCAAAAAAGAGTCAATTGAGCCGCCATTGCCTGAGATTGTAGGCAGTGCCCCGGCCATGGTCGAGGTGTACCGATTGGTGCGACTCGCCGCTCGCAGCAATGCGAACGTCCTGCTCATCGGCGAGACCGGCACAGGTAAGGAAGTGATCGCCAAGGCGGTCCACAAGCTTAGCAAGCGCGCCGGCGGCCCTTACATCCGGGTCAATTGCGGTGCCCTGCACGAGAACCTGCTCGAAAGCGAACTCTTTGGGCACGTCAAGGGGGCCTTCACCGGAGCCGTCGAGAACAAGACCGGCCGGTTCGAGGCGGCCCATCTCGGCACCATCTTCCTCGACGAAATCAACAGCATCACTCCGAAGCTGCAGGTGAAGCTGCTCCGCGTGCTCCAGGAACGCGAGTTCGAGCGAGTCGGCGAAAGCCGCACGGTGCGGGTCGACGTGCGCGTGATCGCCGCCACGAATGCTTCGCTCGAACAGATGGTCGAGACGGGCGAGTTCCGCGAGGATCTTTACTATCGCCTCAACGTGGTGCCGATCGTCCTGCCCCCCCTGCGAGAGCGTCGCGAGGATATTCCCCGGCTCGCGGATTTCTTCCTCCATCGTGTGAAGGACGCCCCCGACCCCCGACCCGTCCTGACGCCCCCCGTGCTCGAAGCCCTGCAAGGCTATGACTGGCCCGGCAACGTTCGCGAACTCGAGAACACGATCGAGCGGCTGGTGGTGCTCTCGGAGAACGGCGTGATCCCGCCCGAGCTGCTCCGCTTCGGGCGCCCGCGATACGCGCTTCGCCCCGGCCGATCGGGAGCCGGCACACCAGGTGACGACGTGCGAGGCCTCATCCGCAGCCTCGTTCGCGCGGGCACGCAGTCGCCCCTGCCCGGCGGCAAAAAGCTCTACGATTACCTCGTTGGCGGCCTCGAACGCGAACTCATCGAGGAAACGCTGCGCCAGACCGGCGACGTGCAGGTGAAGGCGGCTGAGCGACTCGGCATCAACCGCAACACCCTGCACAAGAAGCTCGATCAGTTCAAGGACGAGGACCGCTCCACGGCCGAACCGATCACCGCGATCGAGCCCACCGAAGGCGCCGCGTAACACTTAGCCGCGTCGCGGCTAGACGATCCTGTTTCGACGATCCTGTTTCGACGATCCTGTTCCTGCGGCGCGATCATGAGCTTTGAAATCCGCACCACTCCTGGCAAGGGCCGCGGGCTCTTCACGCTGGTGCCGATCGCACGAGGCAAGCGAGTGATCGCGCTCGAGGGCAAGCTCCTCACCACCACGGAGCTCACGGACGATCTCCTCGCGATTCAGGTCGATCACGATCTCTGGCTCTGCTCCCCTGGCGACAGCACCGACGACTTCATCAATCACTCCTGCGATCCGAACACCGGCTTCACCACGGGCGAAACGATCCTCTTCGCCTTGCGAGACATCGCCGCCGGTGAGGAACTGTCCTGGGATTACTCGACGTCCCTCTCAGAAGTCGGCTGGAGCCTCGACTGCCAGTGTGGCTCCACAAAGTGCCGGGAACTCGTGAAGCCCTGGGGCGAGCTTAGCGACGCGGAACGCCAACGGTTGCGAGGGATCGCTCTCAAATATCTTCTCTAAAAGCTTCAGTTTTGAATGTCCTGTAAGCCACCGATGTCTGGCGAAACCTGGCCGCGTGGGATTTCTCGATCGCGTGGGAGGCGCTGCTCGGATTTCTCGAACGTCTCCGCACCTTCTGCCCTAAAATATCTGGCAGCGCCTTCCTGAACCCCATCGCACAGGACCCTTCCATGAATTCCCTGATCCTTCTGCTCGCCCTCGCACCCTCGGCGGACCCGGCCGCGGACTGGCAGAAAGCCGAGGCGGCCCACCTCACGAACATCAAACAACTCACCTCGGACTTCGTTCGCGCGGGCGAAGGGTACTTCTCGCCGGACGGCAAGCAGATCATCTTCCAGGCCGAGGAGAAAGGCACCGGCAACCCATTCTACCAGATCTTCCTCCAGGACCTCGACACGGGCAAGGTTCGCCGGATCAGCCCGGGCGTTGGCCGCACCACCTGTGCGTACTTCCGCCCGGATGGCAAGAAGGTCATCTTCGCCAGCAGCCATGAAGATCCGGACGCGAAGAAGCACCAGGAAGAGGAGTTCGTTCGCCGGGCGGATGACGCGAAGAAGGGTGTTCGCCGACGATACTCCTGGGACTTTGACCCGCACATGAAGATCTACGAAGCCAACCCGGACGGCACCGACCTCAAGTGCCTCACGCCCTGGTCCAAGGTGTATACCGCCGAAGGAAGCTATTCCGCCGATGGCAAGCGGATCGTCTTCAGTTCCGGCACCTCGGGGAACACAGGCATCTTCACCATGAAGGCCGACGGCACGGACGTGAAGCCGGTGACAAAGGCAACGGGATCGTACAACGGCGGCCCGTTCTTCTCGCCCGATGCCAAGCGGATCGTCTTCCGTGCGGACCGCAAGGAGAAGGATCGCCTGCAACTCTTCGTGATCAACACGGATGGCACCGGCGAGACGCCACTGACCGACGACGACAAGTGGGTGTACTGGGCTCCTTACTGGTACAAGGACGGCCAGCACCTCGTTTACACTGCCGCGGATCACTCGGACCCGCTGGCCCGGCCGAATTACGACCTCTACTGGCGAAGCCTGGCCGACAAGACGCCGGTGCGCCTGACCTTCGCGCCCGGGCAGGACGTGCTGCCGGTCTTCAGCCCGGACTACAAGAAGCTCATGTGGACCAGCAGCCGTGACGGCCGCTCGCCGACGCAGTTGTACCTCGCGGACGTGACCCTGCCGGAGGGGAAATGAGCCCCGATCGGTACGCGGACGCCACCGTCGCCGGAGAGCGGGTGCGAGTGGTGAACCCGGCCCACTTCTACGCGGCGGACGTCCCCGGCAAGGGCCAGGGACTGTTCTGCCAGGTCGTCCTGGAGCCAGGCGATTGCTGGTGGGCTCACGATTTCGACGATCAACGCTACGTGACCCGTGTCATCCCGTGGAGCGAGTACGAGCCCCTCGATGACACGGCGAAGCGGGACCTGGAGCGGCTTTGCTACATCGACGTGGCGACGCGATCGCTGGTGGCCTGCACCGAACCGTTCTGCCGGGTGAACCACGGCGGCCACGATGCGAACTCACGCAGTGACGACAACGGCTGCTCCATTGTGACGAAGCCGGTCCCCGCGGGAACGGAGATCACCATCCCGTACGACTTTGATCCGGTGCTCTCGATCCTCTGGAAGTTTCCCGGGCTGAAGGACCGCCTCTCGGCCAGTGAGCTCGCCGACGAATCGCTGATGTTCGGGTCGATCGAAAACTGCGAGACTGTGAAGCGATTCCTTGAATCGCTTCCCTGACCGTCCCCTTCCCTTTGTGATACCGCCATGCCTCGCTATCTCACGCTCGCTGTCGCACAGATGGGCCCGATCCCGCGATCACAATCGCGGGCCGAGGTCGTCGCCCGGTTGGTCGCGCTGCTTCGGGAAGCGGATCGTCTTGGTGCGGAGCTCGTCACTTTCCCCGAGTGCGCTCTCGGCGCGTTCTTTCCTCACTGGTGGATCGAGGATGAAGCGGAGCTGAACTCGCACTTCGAATCCGAGATGCCGAACCCGACAGTGCAGCCACTCTTCGACGAAGCCGCTCGCCGGAAGATCGGCTTCTACCTGGGCTACGCGGAACTGGCGTTCGAGGCAGGCAAGCCGCATCGCTTCAACTCGAGCTTGCTCGTCGATCGCGACGGAAGCCTCGTCGGCCGTTATCGCAAGATCCACTTGCCGGGGCATTGCGATCATCGCCCGGGGAATCCGTTCCAGAATCTCGAGAAGCGTTACTTTGAAGTGGGCGATCTCGGCTTCCGGGCCTGGCCCTGCTTCGGCGGTGTTGGCGGAATGCTCATCTGCAACGATCGCCGTTGGCCGGAAGCCTGGCGAGTGCTGGGCCTCGCCGGTGCGGAGTTCGTGCTGCTGGGATACAACACGCCGAACCATTTCCCCGAGCATCCGGACCTCGACCGCCTCACGGATTTCCACCACCTGCTGAGCTTGCAAGCGGGGGCGTATCAGAACGGCCTGTGGGTCGCCGCGGCTGCCAAGGCGGGAACGGAGGAAGGCGTGACGCAGATCGGCCAGAGTGCGATTGTGGCCCCTTCGGGCGAGGTCGTGGCCCGATCCACGACGCTGGGCGATGAAGTGATCGTGCATCGAGCGGATCTGGACATGACCCGCTCGTACAAGCAAGGCGTCTGGAACTTCGCCACGAACCGCCGTGTGGACCATTATGGTGCCATCACGGACCGCCCGAACAATTAGCGGAGCGTTCCGTCACTTCACATCCGCGAGGACCAGCTCGCTATGCGTGATGGTCACGCCGCCTTCGCGGTAGGTGGCCGAGCCAAACTGCTGGAAGACCTTCAAGAGATTGATCGCCTTCTTCGCGAGGCGGAAGCCCTCGTTGTTCTCGTTCGGGTCCGCGAACGGGGCCGCGGCTGCGACCCACTCATTCACCGCATCCATCAAGCCGGCCCAGTTGAAATAGGTCGCCGACTCCAGCGGCCGCGACGTGTTCTCGAGCGGCGTCATCCGCGTCTTGAGCGGCTGCCTCGTCAGCAGGCGGTTTACGTGATCCAGCGACAGCGCCAGCACCGCCACCTCGTCGTTTAACCCGCCGGTCGGCTGAAGCTGGCGATCCACCCCGGCGAACGGCGGGATCGGGTAGAACGCGAACGTGCGGCCGTTCTCACGCGACACCGACGGCTTCGGTAGCTGGAACTCCGGCACCGACCCCTCGGGGGAGAGCTCCCGCACCGTCGCGATCACCTTGTTCACCATCTGGAAATAACTGTCCAGCGAATCCTCGAAGAGCTTCCGGTCGCTGACGCCGAGAATCATCGCGGGTTCGAGAATCGGAATCGGTTTCTCCGTCGGCGGCATCGCCTGAACCCACTGGGCGCTTTTCAGCTTCGCGTCCAGCACGAACGCTTCCTGCCCATCCGCGAGCGCCGGGATCCACTGCTTCTCCGTGATCTGGCTGAACTGCTGAATCAACGGCAGTACCTTGTCGCGATAAATCTTCAGCCCCGTATCCGCGTTCGGCTCCTTCACCTTGATGATCTTCTCGACATGCCCGCCGAATCGGCTGACCCACTTCACGAGGTTCTGATAGTCGTTGACCGTCGTGCCAGACCTCCACACCGCCGCCGCGATCGGATCGCCGCCCACATGGTTGAGCATCGACAGCGGCTTCTGCGAGACGGCAACCGACGGGCTGTAGTCGTAGCGGTAGCCCTCCCACCCGCGGCCGGTGCGGAAGCTGAAGCTCAAATCCGCCCCCGGCTTCGGCACCTCATGCCCCAGCGATCGTCCCAGCAGGTCGATGTCCTTCTCGATCGCTTTCTCGAGATCCTCCGGCAACTCCAGCGTTGACAAGCCCTGCTTGAGCAGCTCCGCCAGGCCGCTGATGTCTTCGGTCGTCGTGGCGATCTTCTCCAGGAGCTTCACGCTCGTGAAGCTAATCGAGGTGAACGGCTTGCCCTGAAACTTCGCAAGCGGCTTCATCTCCGGCAGGCTCGCCAGCTTCGGTCCCGGGCCGCCGAACTTCGCGAGATGCTCCGTCGCGATGCCAAGGCTCAGGATCAGGTAGCCCTGGCGAACGCCGAGCGCGATGGCGATCTTCTTCGCCTTCAGGGCCTTGAACAGCGGAGCGAATTCGCCGGGCTTATCCTCGTACATCGCGATCGGGATCTCATCCCAGGGAACGAGCGATCCGTCCAGGTTCAGCGTGAGGAAATCATCTCCCGCGACCTTCGCCATCGTGAGGCGGCCCTTCAGGGGAGTCTGCGCCAGGGCATCCGTGAGCACGGGCTGGAGACGCTTGATCTGAGCCGCGACCTTCGCCGAATCGTTGACCTTGAAGCCCATGACGATGTCGGGAATGTCGATGCGCTCGGGCTTCTCGGAGAGCGAGCCGAGGATGATGCGGACGCGGGCCCGGTTCTCGTCCTCGGGCTTCTGCCCGGCGATTCGCTGAAAGATTCGGCCGTAGCGGGCCCCGCCGATAAGTTCCTGGAACAGTGCGACGCTGTCCCCGGTGCCGGCGCCCGTGTACAGGAAGAACTCGTTCGAGACGGCGTCCGCGAGAAGGGCCGGGATCTCCCGGTTCTCGGGTTTCGAGAGAAACTCCTTGAGCGGGGCGAAGTCGCCGCCGGGCTGGTCGTACTTCGCGCGAGCCATCTGCCAGAAGCCCTGCACCGCGGGCTCGCTCCAAATCTGGTCCCAGGCACGACTCTTGCCAATAATCTCGACCATCTCGCCCATGCGAAGCATGGTGCCGAAGGTTTCCACATCCGCGGGCACCTTGCCCAGGGCCGAGTCCGCCGGCGCAGGCTCCGCGGCACGCAGCCCTGGTGGAAATGCGAGCAATACCAGGAACAACGCAAGGGACTGACGAGTGGCGAGCATGGTGAGACCCTCGGATCGGAACGCGAGCGGACGAAAGGACCGAGATTGTATTGTAAGGGGGAAGCGGTTGCCGGCATCCCGGCACCCCAATCGCGGCGGGAGAACCGCGAACCGCGGCTACTAAGTCATTGCTTGCAGCGGCGTGCCTTTACGGTATTCTGGAATCATGATCTACCGAGGACATGTCCAAAACGGAGTCGTCGTGCCAGGGCTTCCTCTTCCGGAAGGAACCGTGGTTGAAGTGATGGTGCGCGAGCCAGAACAACCCGAGAGAAAACCCTCCGTCGACTTACTCCAGCACTTCAAGGGGCTGAGCGGCCTGGATCTGGACTCCCTGGAAGACGCTTCCCTCGATGTCGACCATTATCTCCACGGACATCCCAAACGGTGAACGATCGTTTCGTAGATACAGGCTTCTACGTCGCCAACTTCCACTCCAAGCTTACGCTTGGAACGAACGTTACCGAGTTCATCAACCAACTTCGCCTCCATCCGGCCACACAGATCCTTGCTGCTTCGTCCCAGTTGTTTGAATCAGGATGGGATCTGTTTTGTCGCCGGCTTGATAAGCGCTGGTCACTTGTCGATTGCATCTCATTCACTGTCATGCACGATAGTGGGTTGACGGATGCCCTCACCGCGGACCATCACTTTGTGCAGGCGGGCTTTAACGCACTCCTCATCTGAACCTTTTGAGATCCTCCCATGCGACCGATGATCGATTCCCACCTGGACCTTGCTCTCAATGCCCTGAACTACAATCGTGATCTGTTCCTCACGGTCGATCAGCTTCGCGAAGTCGAGAAGACCTTCACGGACATCAAGTGCCGGGGGCGTGCAACGGTCACGTTCCCCGAGATGAAGCGGGCGAGGATGCCCGTCTGCGTTGCGACGCTGCTCGCCCGCAGTGGGCAGGACGCGAACGAACGCTGGGGCTTCAAGCGCGGCGACATCGACTACGCCACCCAGCAGATTGCGTATTCCCACGCCTACGGCTGCCTGGGTTATTATCGCCTGCTCGAATCGCAGGGGCACCTGAAGTTCATATCCACGCGAGGCGAACTCGCCGCCCACTGGCAAGCCTGGGAAGCGAACCCGGACACGACGCCCCTGGGCATCATCCTCAGCATGGAAGGTGCGGACCCGATCCCGACGCCGGAGCACGCGGCCCACTGGTTCAGCCTCGGCCTGCGCGCCGTCGGCCCCGCCCACTATGGCCGAGGGCAGTATGCGTATGGCACCGCCACCGATGGCCCCATCGGCGAGAAGGGCAAGCAACTCCTGAAGGAGTTCATGAAGGTCGGCATGATCCTCGACGTCACGCACCTTGCCGACCAGTCCTTCTGGGAAGCGATGGACGTCTACGACGGCCCGATGCTCGCGAGCCATCACAACTTGCGGTCGCTGGTGCCGAACGATCGGCAGATGACCGACGAGATGGCGAAGGAACTCATCAAGCGGAACGCTGTGATCGGCAGTGCCTTCGACGCCTGGATGATGTACCCGAACTGGGTTCGTGGCCAAACGAAGCCCGAGGTGGTGGGCCTGGAGGCGATCGTCGATCACATGGATCGCATCTGCCAGTTCGCTGGCAACGCGAAGCACGTCGCCATCGGCAGCGACCTCGACGGCGGCTTCGGCACCGAGCAGACGCCGCGGGATCTCAACACCATCACCGACCTGCACAAGCTCGAAGACATCCTCGCCCGCCGCGGCTATAGCAGCACGGACATTGACGGCATCTTCTACGGCAACTGGCTCCGCTTCTTCGGCAACGCCCTGCCAAAGTGAGCACCGGATTCGCCTCTGCCTGTTCAGCGTTTGCCGTGATGGCTATTCTGACGGCATGACCCGCGATGCCGCGAATCTCCCTCGTTGCTTGCTGGTCCGGAGGCCCGCGGCGAATGGAGCCGATCGAAAACGCGGAGGAATCGCCCACTCACAAGGACAGCCCGCGCACCACGGCGCTCGAGGATCGCGTGCGCGAGCTGGAAGCCTCACTCGCCGCTGCCAAGCCGGCGGAGGACGCTGTCGCGGATCGCGTGATGCAGAAGTTGCTCGCCTCGCGGCAGGCCGGCACGCTGCACCTCGCGTCTGGCGAAGGCGTGCTCATGGACGCACGAGTGCCCGCCCCGCCGCAAGGGGCAACGCCTCGCGTGCCCGAGGCGATCGATCCTTCCCAAAGACGCTGGCTGCTCCTTGAACTCTGGGCCGACGTGCGTCTGCTGCCGCGAGTCTACTTCGACCCACGTTACCGACTCAGCCGCACAGCCCAGTTCGCGGGGCCGGTGTTCACCCTCGGATTCCTGGCCTGCTACTTCCTGTTCCCGGTGCTAATCCCGATCCCTGTGCTCGGCGCGCTCCTGGAGCGATTCGTCGAGATCGTGCTCGGCATCATGTTCTACAAGGTGATGACGCGCGAGGTGGGCCGCTATCGCGAAGTGCTGGATTACCTGGAAAAGTATGGCTATCGTTGAGTGGAGAAGCATCAATGGGGAATCTCGCGAAAGGAACCTTCATGATCCGCCTGGGTGTGAACATCGACCACGTCGCCACGATTCGCGAGGCCCGCCGCGGCAAGGAACCGGACCCCGTGGCGGCCGCCATTCTCGCGACGCTCGCCGGGGCCGATGGCATCACCATTCACCTTCGAGAAGATCGCAGGCACATCCAGGATCGCGACGTCTTCCGTGTTCGCGAAGCCGTGACGACTCGACTCAATCTCGAGATGGCCAGCTCTGAAGAGATCCTCGCGATCGCGTTGAAGGCGATGCCGGAGGAGGCCACGCTGGTGCCCGAGAAGCGCCAGGAACTGACGACCGAGGGTGGTCTGGACGTGATCGCAACCGAAGCCGCCACTCGTCGGGCCGTGGAGATGTTGAAGGCGGCCGGCATTCACGTCTCGCTGTTCATCGACCCGGACTTCAAGCAGGTGGACCAGGCGAAAAAGCTCGCCGCGGACGCGATCGAGTTCCAGACGGCGAGCTACTCGGAAGCCGTGGGCGAATCTGGGATCGCCGCGGAGATCGTGAAACTCGAGACGGCCACCGCTCACGCGAGGGCGCTGGGCCTACACGTTCACATGGGCCATGGGCTCAACTACTGGAACGTGAAGCCGATCGTCCGCATCCCCGGGGTGGAGGAACTGAACATCGGCCACAGCATCGTGAGCCGGGCCGTGCTGGTCGGGATGGAGCGTGCGGTGCGGGAGATGAAGGAGGCGATGCAGGAGCATTACCCGAATCCCAAGAAACTCTCATAGTCTGCAGCGTACCCGCGGCGCGATGGCGTCGCGGGTACTCGCGGAGCGCTCTTAGAACCGATAGTTGATAAAGCCCATCGCTTCGACGTCCCATGGTCGAGGGCCGACGAGCGGGATGCACAGGGCTCCGCTGATCGTGGCCTTGGCCATGCGGAAGTGGACGCCCGTTGTCATGTTCACCTGGTCCATGAAGTAGATGGAGCCATTCGGGTCGCGGGCGTTGAGCGGCGTTCGCACGTGGAACTCGACCACCGGAACGATGCCCTGGATCAGTCGATCGCCGGGGTTCCGGTAAAGCCAGTAGCCGGCACCGAGACTGTTGCCCCAGAGGGTGACATCCTGGCCGTTGCTGGGGACGATCAAGTTGGAAATGCCCTGCACGTACCCCCGGCCCATGACGCGGACGAAACCGGCCCAGGGCTGGAAGAGATAGGAGTGGGGAGCAAGTTGGCCGTCGCTGAGGATCACATCGCCGCCGCCGCCGGTGGGCGTGGTGAGCACGAAGCCGAGCGAGGCGACGTTGCCCGTCTCGCGGTTGTTGATGAAGGCGTACTTGAACAGCAGGTTTAGATCGCCGACGTCCTGGGCGCCGAAGCCCTGGGGGCCGAACTGCTGAATGAACGGGAGGCGCATGCCGAAGGACGCATCACCGTTGAGGAAGGTCTTTTCAAAGCCGGCCGTCTGACGCTGAACATCCGAGCCGCCGATGGTGGACGGATTGAGCGAGGCTCCGACATCGGAGTAGAAGTTGTACCCGAAGTAAACGCGGTCCACGGGGCGGGGATTGTCGTTATCGACGATCTGCACGCCGCTGTATCGGCCGGCGAGTGGCAGGCGGACGATCGACTGCTTGGGGATTCGCTCGGTGACGGTGACCGGCTGCTGCGTGAAGACCGGTACTCGTGTGACGACCGGCTGGCCCTGGCCGTTGATCGTCGTGACCGAGGTCGTTCCCGTCTGCACCTGGGTGAAGCCGACGACGCGGGTGATCTCGGTGAAACCGGTCTGGATCCGACGGGCGTAGAAGACGCCGCTGTTGTCGCCGTCGAAGTTCTCGTTGAACGACGCCGCCGCGAGGCCGCCGGCTTCGGCCGCCTGGGCGAACGGGCTTTGCATCGCCTGTTCGATCGGGTTGGGGACGTTCGGATTGGGATTGGCCGGATTCATCGGATCCGGCGTCATCGGCGTGCTGGGGGTGATTGGCGTTCCCGGCAGCATGCCCGGGGCCGCGGGAGGGCAGCACGGAGCGCTGGAGCCCCCGAAGAGAGGTGCGACGAGAGACCGTTGACGGAGTCCGACGGGTGTGACCCCGTCCTGACCGAAGGCAATAGCCCCCGAGAATACCCAGCTTAACACCAACAAGGTTGCCATCGGGCGCATCGCCGTCTCCCAATAGGAGGACCGCTGATCCATGATGGCAACCTTATCGGCTCAACCTAACCTCTCCGTTTAATCGATCTTGTAGGTAAAGCTCGCATTCTCCCCAACTCCGATGTGAACGCTGGAAACGGTGCGACCCTCCGCCTGCCGGGATAGCACCTCGTTGGCGATGTCCGGAAGCAGCGTCTTGTTGATGATGTGGTCCACGTTGCGGGCGCCGCTCTCCACTTCCTTGCAGCGGGAGGCGATCGTGTCCACCACCTTGGGGTCGTACTCGAAGGTGGCTTTGTGGTTCTGCTTGAGGCGGTTGCGGATCTTCTTCAGTTGTAGTTCGATGATCCGCCGCAGGACAACGTCGGACAGCGGGAAGTAAGGCACCACCGCCATACGGCCCAGCAGTGCGGGCTTGAAATACTTGAGCAGGTCCGGGCGGATGAGTTCCGCGAGGCCTTCCGAGTTCGGAGCGGTGTCGGGGTCGGCACAGGCCTTGGTGATGGTCTCGAGGCCGACGTTCGAGGTGAGCAGGATGATGGTGTTCTTGAAGTTCACCTCGATGCCGCGGGAGTCGTTGAGCACGCCCTTGTCGAAGACCTGGTAGAAGATCTCGTTGACGCTGGGGTGGGCCTTCTCGACTTCGTCGAGGAGCACGACGGAGTACGGCCGACGGCGGACGGCTTCGGTGAGCACGCCGCCCTCACCGGAGCCCTCGTAGCCGCGGGGCGAGCCGATGAGCTGCGAGACTTTGTACTCTTCCTTGAACTCGGACATGTTCACGACGATCATGTTGCGATCGCCGCCGTAGAGCATGTCGGCGAGGGCCATGGCGGTTTCGGTCTTACCCACGCCGGAGGGGCCGACGAGCAGGAAGACGCCGATCGGCCGGGTGGGGTCGCTGAGGTCCGCGCGCGAGATGCGGATGCGCTCGGCGATCGCCGCGAGGGCGTGATCCTGACCGATGACGCGCTCGGCCAGCACGTCCTTGAGTTTCAGCAGCGTCTCGATTTCGTTGCGGACCATCTTGCCGACGGGAATGCCCGTCCAGCCGCCGACGATCTGCGTGATGGCGGCGCCATCGACCACCGGCAGCACCAGCGGCGATTCGCCCTGGAGCGTGCCGAGTTCCGCTCGCAGACGGGCCAGTTCCACCTTGTTCTTGGGGTCCGAATCGGGCTTCTCGGACTCGGCGAGTACCTTCTGCAGTTCCTTGACGAGTTCGCGTTCCTTGATCAGGCGTTCCTTGAGTTCGTCGCGAGACTTCTCGCAGACGGCCTTGCGTTCCTTGAGTTCCGCGAGGCGGACTTCGTGATCGCCCCAGCCGCTGTGCTCGCGGGCGACCGTGGCGATCTCGATGTCAAGATGCTCGATCTCGCGAAGCACATCGTCCAGCGACGGCGGCGTGGCGCCCTGGCTGAGCTTCACGCGAGCGCTGGCCGTGTCCAGCAGGCTCACGGCCTTGTCGGGCAGGAAGCGTTCGGGCAGGTAACGGATGCCGAGGCGGACGGCTTCAACGACGGCTTCGTCGACGATGCGGACGCCGTGATGCTTCTCCATCGCCCCGGCGATGCCGCGGATCATGCGGATGGCCCGCTGTTCGTCGGGCTCATCGACGCGGACTTCCTGGAAGCGGCGCTTGAGGGCGGGGTCGCTTTCAAAGTACTTCTTGTACTCGTCGAAGGTGGTGGCCGCGATGGTGCGGAGTTCGCCGCGAGCGAGCGCCGGCTTGAGCAGGTTGGCCGCGTCGTTCTGCCCGGCGGCGC
>Ga0105049_10002717_pt1 | contig 20949 bp, 14 predicted proteins | sample MAT06_FD_78087 | JGI IMG/M metagenome (GOLD analysis project Ga0105049, IMG submission 78087) | Freshwater microbial communities from Lake Fryxell liftoff mats and glacier meltwater in Antarctica - MAT-06 | ecosystem: Environmental > Aquatic > Freshwater > Ice > Liftoff microbial mat | place...
ATTCAGTGTAAATATCATGGCTGGACGTACGATAGTTGCGGCAACGGCGAAAGCCCCGGCACGCCGAAAATGACTACCTGCACCAAGAGTTACGACGTCCGCGAGGAACACGATTTCATCTGGCTGAAGTCCCGCGACAGCAACCCCGTGTTCCCGCTGATTAACATTAAAAAATACTACCCCATCGGCACGTTTCAGCACACCGTTCCCGCCCCGCTCGAACTCACCGTCGACAACTTCACCGAGATCGAACATAGCGGTACCGTTCACGATACGTTCGGGTACGATCTGGACCGGATGCACGAGGTGAAAGTCCGCTTCGATCAAACCGAAGACACGATTAGCGTCGCGAACGTCGGCCCGACGAAACGGATTTTCCGACCGTTTGCCTGGATGCTCGGCATTCGCCACGACGACCACTTCCACGACGACTGGACGACGCACTTTTCGCCCGTTTACAGCGTCTACGACCACTACTGGACGTCGCCCGATGGCTCCAGGGATCGCCTCGTCCGCTGGAGGTTGTACATGTTCTTCTGGCCGATCGATGCGGACAACACCTGCGTCACGTCGTTCGTTTACGCGAAGTCGAAGTACCCCGGCCCCTCGGGTGGCTTGCACCTATTCAAGCACGTATTTCGCCGCGAGATCGATCGCGAAGTCCAGCAAGACATTTCGATGCTCGAAAACCTCGCCGACCGCAACATCAGCATCGAAGGCTTGAAACTGAGCCGTTTCGACAAAGTCCTCGGCCTGACCCGCGAGCGAATCGACCGCATCTACCGTGGGAAAACCGCGCCGTTGATCGTGTTGCCGCGTGCGGTGTGAGCGATTCCCTCGCTAGCGCGTCGGGCTAAAAATTCCGATCTTGTTAGCCCGACGCGCTAGCGAGGAATGGACGTTGACCTTTTGCGACTGAGGGTCGTGATGCGTCTTCGAAACACGATGGTTCTAACACTCGAAATGACCGTTGCGGCTTATCGCGTCGCGTCTCGAAGACTTACTAAGACTGTTTTTTAAGAGTATTTGCCCCCGCGCAGGCTGTATAGATCTGCTGCTACCAGAGAATGATAGACGCACCTGCAATAAGACGCTTCCAATCCAAGTCGGCCGTTTCTGGCGTAGTTTCTATTCGTGCAAAATGCTAAAATGCGATTTCCCTTCGCCCCCGTAGCTCAGTTGGATAGAGCGGGGCTTTCCTAAAGCCCAGGTCACAGGTTCGATCCCTGTCGGGGGTAATTACCGCGAATCGTAGCCGAGTTTTGCGATAATGTCGCCCCAACTCGCTTTGACTCGCGCGCGATCCGCATCGGAAAGCGGGTATTTGTTAGTCTCGTAGGCGTTGTGCTTCGCCAGATATTCGACGAGTTTTGGCTTCATCCCCGCGAAGTTTCCCAGGTTCAATCCGTCGTAAATCGCTTCGGTTCCGGTCAGCATGTCTTTGACGAATTCTTCGTAACGCACTTCCACCAGCCGCCCGGCGGGGATCATCGATTTCGCTTCTTCGTAGCGTTCGTGGATGATGCGATATTCGCGGAGGACTTTTTCCTCGAACAGTTCCGGGTGGCGCATCGTCTGCAAGCCGTGGCGTTTGGCGAGCGTTTTCCACAGGTTCAGCGTGCTCGCATACAGCACATACGGATCGCGCGTAATGTGGACGAATCGCGCATTCGGGAACAGTTCGAGCAGTACCGGTATCCGTGCGGTGTGCGGTGGCGATTTCAGCACGATGCGGCGCGGATCTTTGTATGTGATCGTTTGCACGAAACGATAGAGCGTGCGTTTCCAGGCTTGTTTCTGAGCGTGCGATAGCCCGGAGAGGTCGAGCGCGTTCGGGTCGTTCGACGGATGATTCGGGAACGCGACATCGGTATACGTACTCGGCTGGCCGAGCAAGCACAGTGCGAATTCGTCCTCTTGCGGGCGTTCCCACCCGGCGACCATGTTGTCCATCGGGCGTTTGTGCGGCATCAGGAACGACAGATAATTCTTGAAGAACGATTCCGAAATCAGGTTGTGTCTCGGCACAAAGCAATCGTAGGTATCGGGGTACGTGTGGCGGTCGTCGAGAATGAGCAATTCGTGGAGAAGTGTCGTACCCGTTCGCCAATGTCCGATGACGAAGATCGGGTCTTCGGGCAGTTTCGTGTTCGCGATTCGACTACCGTAAATGCCGTTTTGCAACCAGCCGAGCACGGTATTCGCGAACGTGACACCGGACACGATTCCCGCAATGTAAATGTACCCCGGTTCGACGGCGAAGCGGTTGCGGGCCAACAATTTCAGCCACGCGAAATAGTCGGCCCCTTCCCATTGTCGGGGCGACCATTCTCGCGATTTCGTTTTCATTCTGCTGTCGTTTGGATTCACCATTCGTTTCGTTATACCAACGATTCGAGCAAGTACTTCAGTTTCCGCACTTCCGGCTCGACGGGGAACGACGGCATTGGCATGTTTCGTACGTCGACGCTGAGCGCCCGGTCGTACCGGCAGCGATCGAGTTGCGTGATAATGCGGCCATACTCGAGGTCGCCCTGCCCCACGCGCACCTGGAACGCATCGGGTTTATTGCCCGAATCGCGTAGGCGCACGTGCCGCACGAACGGGTATAGGCAATCGTAGTTTTTCGGCCCGCCTTGTGCGGCGATGTAATGGCTCGGATCGAGACTGATACCGAGGCCCGGCACGTGGCGGCACAATTCGGCGGCCACATCTGGATCGGCGGTGAGCGTTTGCGAATCGGTTTCGATCGTGAGGATGACACCCTCTGCCGATGCGATTTTGTACCAACCGGTCAAGCGTTCGACTTCCTGTGCGAAATCGGCCCCGATGTCCGCTGCGGGCACCGAGACTAACGGGGCCGCGAGCAAGCGGGCCAACCGGCTGACCGCACGAAGCTGCGAGCGCGTCAGTTCGTTATCGGGCTGCGGAAATGCGGCGTGAAACGCTGCCACGGGCACGTTCGACGCCTTAATTCGCTGGCAGATTTTCGTGAGATCGCCGAGCAAATCGGACGGCTTCAGATGCCCGCCCTGTTCGCGAACCGCAATGTCCGCTTTGGCAAAATTCATCTCGCGAATCGAACGCAAGGCATCGTCGAGCGGTGCCCCGCTGAAACATAACGTGGAACAAGCAACGTACATGGCATTGGCCCCCACAAAAAACGAATCGCGAGGCCCAGTGCAGGCCGGTGAACAAGTAAGCGAAACGTTTCCCCCACGCGACGCATAGCCGGGGTGCCGGGAGTACGCAAGACAATTCCCGAGGATTATTGAGAGAGGAAAATGTTAACCGGAAGACTCCCACCGGCACGAGGCCGGTGGCTCGTAAGCCTCTAAGCCTCGCAAACGGTTTAGGCGTGCGTTTCCATTTCTTCTTGCAGTTCGCACCAGCGCTCTTCGATCTTCGTCAGCTGTTCGGCCATCGTCGTCACTTCGTTGTGGAGTCGCATCGCTTCCTTGGAATTGCTCGTCGCCAGCAGTTGCGCGTTGAGTGTTCGCTTCTGCTCGTCGAGTTGAGCGATCGTTTTCTCCACGGTCTTCAGTTCTTTGCGAACTTCCTTTTCGCTGCGCGATGCGCGGTGTGCGGATTGCGTTCGCTTTAAGACTTCGGGTGGCAGCTTCGCGCGTTCGTTGGCTTGCTCGCGCTCGCCGGCGTCGATCTCCTCGTTGACTTTGTTGAGGTATGCATCGTACTGGCCGCTGTAGTGGATCACGCGGCCATCGCGGACTTCGACGATACACGTGGCCACGCGGCGGGCGAAGGTCCGGTCGTGGCTCGTGAAGATGACGGTGCCTTCGTACTCTTTGAGCGCCTCGGCCAAGGCATCGACGGTATCGACGTCCAGGTGGTTACCCGGTTCGTCGAGAATCAAAACGTTGTGTTCGCTGAGGAGCAACCCCGCGAGGCAGAGCCGAGCGCGTTCGCCCCCTGAAAGCATCGACACCGTTTTTTCGACGTTCGGGCCGCGGAACAACATCGAACCGGCGACGTCGAGGATTTCCTGATCCTTCTTGCTCATCGCGGCCTGGCTGTGCAGATAATCGAGCACAGTCTGATTTTCCGAAAGGCTCGTATAAACGTGCTGAGCGTAAACGCCGACATCGCAGCCGTAACCCCAGCGAACATCGCCGGAAAGCGGCTTGAGCGAATCGACGATCGTCCGCAGGAACGTCGTTTTGCCTTGGCCGTTATCGCCGACAATCGCGACGCGGGCACCGTGATCGAGTTCCCACTGAATGTCGGACGCGATTTGACGCTCTGGGTAGCCGATCGCCAGATCGCGGCAACGCAGTGCCAGCCCCTTACGCGGGGAAATCCGCGGCGGGCGAATGCGTGCCATCGGTTCGTCGGAACCGACGGTGATGAACTCCAGTTTCTCGAGCGCCTTGGCCTTCGATTGCGCGAGCTTGGCGGTCGATGCCCGCGCTTTGTTACGCGCGATGAAGTCTTCGTACTGGCGCTTCTTGGCCATCGTCGCTTCGTTCGTGCGTTCGTCTTGGGTGCGCTTTTCCTGCTGGAATTCCAGGTACGCATCGATCTTGCCGGGGAACGTCGTGAGCTTCCCGCGCGAAATGTCGAGCGTGTGGTTACACGTCGCGCCGAGGAACGCACGATCGTGCGAGACGATCAAACACGCGGCACGGAAACTTTTGAGAAAGTGTTCGAGGAGAATCTGGGTGCGCAAGTCCAAGAAGTTCGTCGGTTCGTCGAGCATCAGCAGGTTCGGTTCGTGGAGCAGTAGCGCCGCCAGTTTCACGCGAGTCTGCCAACCGCCGGAGAGTTTGTCGATGGGGCCATCGAGATACGCGCCCTTTAGTTCAAACTGCCCCGCGACTTCGCCGCATTTCCAGTCGGGTTGATCGCTATCGCGCATCAGGAACTGGAGTGCGGTCTCGTTCGGCAGGAACGGATCGTGCTGCCGCAAGTAGCCGAGGCGGAGGTTCGGGTGGCGAATGACTTCGCCGCTATCGAGTTCTTCTTCACCGAGGAGAACGCGTAACAAGGTGCTCTTGCCTGCGCCGTTTCGTCCGACGAATCCGACTTTGGTATTGTCGCTGATGGTGGCATCGGCGTTATCGAGCAACATTTGAGAGCCGTAACTCTTGCACGCTTTTGAGATTTGAAACAAAGTCGCCATCGTGACGCTAACCCTCGAAACAGCGGAGGCTGATACAGAAACGGGCGATCGACGCCCAATATCTCGGCAGTGCGCACTGACGAGAGTATTCAATGATTATGCTGGAATTTCGCCAAAAGCCAACGACAGATTGATGAAGATTCTGTCAATTTTGCGATTCGGGTCACACAGTACCAGTGTCTGTATTGCACGTTCGGTGCCGATCGTGTTAAGAAACGGTTCGATATCCGTGCATTCTTACGTAGGCATCGCCGATGACCGACCCGAAAGCGGACGACACCGCGCGACGTATCGTGCAACTCGAAGCGGCGCTGATGCGGCGTACGGAACTGCTCGAACAAAAGCAGTCCGAACTTGCGAATATTAAAGCCTCGAAGGCGTACCGGACCGCTTCTACCGTGCAAAAAATCCTCGATCGACTATTGCCGCTGCACACGACGCGGCGGGCGGTTGTCAAAGGGGCGGTGCGGAAGGTGCTCTCGGTTCCGCGTCGAATCTGGAAGTCTCGTCGCGTCCTTAACGGCCCATCGACCGAACAGCGTTTCGACAGCGAGTGTACACCACAAGACGAATACGATCGCTGGATTCGGTTGCACGAGCCGTCGAAATCCGATCTGGAGAAACAGCGGAAAGCCGTCTTCGCTCGCAAGCCGAAGTTCAGCATCGTCGTCCCCGTTTACAATCCGCCCGCCGCGTATCTCATCGCGATGATCGAATCGGTGGTCGCGCAGACGTACCCGCTCTGGGAACTCTGCCTCGCCGATGCGAGTCGCGAGCCGCACGTACGGCCAATCCTCGAACGATTCGCGAATCAGGACGCACGCATTCGCGTTGCGTTCCTCGAATCGAATGGTGGAATCGTCGGCAATTCGAACGCCGCTGCCGCACTCGCAACGGGCGATTACCTCACGCTGTTGGACCACGACGACACGCTCGCCGCGAATGCACTTCACGAAATCGCGTTAGCGGTGAACGAACAACCCGGTGCGGATTTTCTTTATTCGGACGAAGATAAACTGGACTTCTCCGGCCACCGCGTCGAGCCGAACTTCAAGCCGAACTGGTCGCCAGAAACATTGCGTAGCCGCAATTATATCTGTCACCTGACGACGATTCAGCGAAAGCTGTTTACCCAACTCGGCGGATTCCGCCACGGGTTCGACGGTGCGCAAGATCACGACCTCGTGTTGCGTGCCGGCGAGCAAGCCACGCAGATCGTGCATATTCCGCACGTCCTGTATCACTGGCGGATGCACGCGCAATCGACGGCGGCCACGGCCGGTAGTAAGGGTTACGCACACGATGCCGGCAAACGCGCCGTGCAAGCTCATCTGCAACGCGGTGATATCGATGCGTCCGTGTACGACGGCCCGGTGCCCGGAACGTATCGGGTCGTGTATCAGTTACGCGAACAACCGCTGGTAACGGTGATTGTGCCGAACAAGGATCAGCCGGAGATGCTTGCGCGTTGCGTCGAGTCGTTAGCGAACAGCAGTTACACGAATTACGAACTCATCCTCGTCGAGAACGGCAGCACTCGACCGGAGACATTCGCGTATTATCGGCACCTGGAAGCGACGCGGAACGTCCGCATCCTCACGTGGTCGAAGCCGTTCAACTATGCCGCCGTGAACAATTTTGCCGCCACATATGCGAAGGGCGAGCTTCTGTTGTTCCTCAATAACGACATCGAAGCGGTAAATCCGGACTGGCTCGAACGGATGGTGAAGCACGCTACACAGCCGGGAGTCGGTGCAGTCGGCGCGAAGCTCTATTACGCAGACGACACGATTCAGCACGCGGGCATCGTTGTCGGGATGGGTGGCGTCGCGGGGCATTCGCACCTGAGCTACCCGCGTCATGCGTCCGGTTATATGCAACGGCTGAAGTTCACGCAGAATGTTGCGGCCGTCACGGGTGCGTGCCTGCTCTGCCCGCGTGCCGCCTTCGAGCGTGTCGGTGGATTCGACGAAGGTTTTATCCTGGCGTTTAACGACGTCGATCTCTGTTTGCAAATCCTCGCGGCGGGGTATCGCATCATCTGGACGCCCGATGCAGAGTTGTACCATTACGAATCGAAAACGCGGGGTTACGAAGATACACCCGAGAAAGAACGTCGTTTCAAGAAAGAGCACGATTTGTTTCAACTCAAGTGGGAAGCGTTCTTGAAAAGCGGCGACCCCTACTACAGTCCGCATTTTCGGCTCGACCGGCCCGACTACGCACTGAAGGCTGCGTAAAATAGTTGCAACTTGAGTAATTCTGGCAAGAAATCGCGGACCCGCAAACCGCGTCGCATCGCACATCGTCTGACAAGTATAGTACCCGCTTTCCGATCCACGGGCGTAACCGCCATGCTCTGAATGCTCGGGGAACGCGATCCGGGAATTCGCCCCGACTCTGCCGACCTCTCCGTCGGCTATCGTGTATAAAACGATAGCCATTCCGTCCGCACGGACGATTCGTAGACAAGCATTCGGAATCGCGGGGAAACGGCCAACACTCACCGTACTCGACCCTGGAGTAGATCACTCATGTTCGGCTTTCTTTCACCCAAAGTTCGTGGCTCGAATGCTGCGTCACAGTTGGTTAGCACCATCGGACTCGGTTTCGATACGCTCGAATCGCGAGAAGTGCCGGCAGTGATATCTGCCCCGGATCAGTATCAGGTGCAAGCGGGCCAAGTACTGACCATCAGTGCATTCGTGCCCGATGTCAATACTGGCAAGATTGGCGTTCTCTCGAACGACTTCAGCACGACGAACCCGAACGCGATCCTGACGGCCGTACGGCAATCCGCTGCCATTTCTTCGAACAACGGTTTGCCCGCACCGGCTCTGCCCACCAACTCGCTGCGATTCGACGCGAACGGTGGTTTTACCTTCGTCGCGCCGTCCAACTACGACACGAATTTTGGCCCGGTTACGTTCTCCTACAATGCGATCGACTTGAACTCGAACGACCTGCCGAGTGTGGCAGTAACGGTAACGATTACAATCGTTGCGGCGACCACTTCGCAATCGCTATTCGCAGTCGCTGCCGGTCCTGGGACCGAGCCGAGGGTTCGGGTATTCGAATCGACAACCGGAATCGAACGATTCTCTTTACTCGCCTACGAACAATCGTTCACAGGTGGCGTCCGCGTGGCAACCGGCGATGTGAACCGCGACGGTGTCGATGATATTATTACCGTCCCCGCATCGGGCGGATCGGCTCGCGTTAAAGTCTTCGACGGTAAAACCGGAGTCGTTCTGGAAGACTTCTTTGCGTTCGAGTCGACCTTCCGCGGCGGGGCCGAAATCGCAATCGGCGACATTCAAGCCGATGGTTTCAACGACATCATCGTCGGTGCCGGCAACGGCGGCGGGCCACGAGTCATCGTGTACGACGGGTCGAAGTTCGGCACGGGCACTTTGAGCGCTTCCGTTCTGGCTAACTTCTTCGCTTACGAAGATACCTTCCGAAACGGCGTTCGCGTCGCCGCAGGCAACGTCGATGGCTTGACGGGCGTGGATCGTCGCGATTTTATCATTACTGGTGCAGGTGAAGGTGGCGGACCGGCGGTCAAGGTCTACGATGGACGCCTCGTTCCCGGCTTCACGGAACCGCTCGCCAAACGTGCCTTCTTCGCTTTCGATTCGAACAATCGCGACGGTGTCAACGTTGCGGTCGGCCAGTTCCGCGGCGATGGCAAGTCCGATATCGTCGTCGGCAATAGCTCGGGAAGTGCGATCATTCGCGTCTTCGACGGTCGAAACTCGGCCCAACTTCGCGAAGTGATTCTCACACAAAACGACGGCACTCTCGGTGCCGGCGGCGTGAGCGGCACGGGTGGTTCCGTAGGCGGCACGTCGAACTTCGGCGGCAGCAGCGGCGGGTTGGTCACGGGATCCGGAATTTCCGGCAACGGCAACGGCGGCGTCCGAGTCGCCGTCACCGACCGCAACGGCAACGCTATCTCGGACATCATCGCAGGGCCTGGCTCCGGTCAGATTGCCCGCCTACGTATCCTCGATGGCAACTCACTGTCCGAACTCAGTAACTTTCTCGCGTTCCCATCCGACTTCCTCGGCGGAATCTTCGTCGGTGGCAATAGCCTCACGATTCGCTAAGTACTGGACTCGCGAAACTATCGAACCCTTCGAGCCAACTCGAAGGGTTTTTCTCGTGAAATCGAGTGGGGACCGCTCGACCCACACAAATTCCAATAGTCAAAAAGTCCCAGGCGATGTGACGTAAGTCAAACTCGCGAGGCCTCGCGAAAGTGTCGCCAGAATGTCGTCCGATGTCGTGCCGATGTTGTGTCGATGTCGCTTGAGGTCGTGTGTTGGTCGCTTAACGTCGCCGAAGTGTCCCCACTCACATCAGATTGCGAAACGATGTGTTTCGACGTAACTCACGCCCCGCGTTTAGGATACGGAAAAACGACCGAATACAAATAACCAATTTTCGATCAAAAAGTGCCATTTTGGCAGTCCAAAACCGGAAAAACACCCGAAAAACCAAGTTTTGGAGCCTCTGCAATTCGGACTTACGTCAATTATGAGAGCGAAAATTCCGTGGTTTGCGATTTCGATTCACGTTTTTCGAGTTTTGCAAATCGTTTGGCACCGATAATGGAAGTGTAAGGATGCACGACGTTTTCAGAGGGGATGACCATGTCACGTCGAACAATATTACTCGGCTTGATCGCGATACTCGGCACTACGGGTTGCCGTAACATTGCGGGCCCGTTTGAAGCACGGAACAAATCGCGGGCAGACTTGCCCGGTTACAGCATCGAAGAACAGAAACGCCGCGGACGCGATCGCCTCGCGACATTCGAAGACGACCGCAGCGTCGGCCCTTCCGGATACATCGACCGGCCCAGCCCAACGGGACGCTAAAACAAAGGGCAGACATTGCTGTCTGCCCTTTGTTTTAGTCGATTTGTGCCGGGAATCGCCGTTCGGGCAACGGCCGGTTCGGTCGAGTGTTGCCGAGCTTTGGCGGCGGGCCGGGGTTCAGCAATCGCACTTCGTTCCCGTTCGCATCGTGGCACTTCAGTTCGAGGTAATCTGGCGACACGCCGAGAATCCCCTGCACAACGATCTCGATTTTCGCACGGTCTTCGAGCGCGGCAATCTCCTTCCGCTTGCTATTAAGGATGTAATACGACGCATCGGTGTGAACCGTCACGTGAACGCTCGACACGGCAGGCGTGCCGACTATCGCACGGTGCGTAGCGAGTTGCAACAACCGCATCACTTCGATGCCGGTCGTTTCGTTCGTGCGAATGTATCCGGTCGCCTTGCAGTGGGTACACTCGTTGTAAATCCGCCGTTTCAGCGACGTCTGAATCCGCTGGCGCGTCATCTCGATGATGCCGAACTGCGAGATGCGCAGGATCTTCGTTCGGGCTTTATCGCGTTCGAGAGCATCGCGGAGCGTGTTTTCGACGTTCCGGCGATGCTTCTCATCGCGCATATCGATGAAGTCGTTGACGATGACGCCGCCGAGGTCGCGGAGGCGAAGTTGCCGGGCGATCTCCTTGGCGGCAATCATGTTCATCTGGTACGCCGTCTCTTCGGCGTTGTTATCTGCACGGAAGTTACCGCTGTTCACGTCGATTGCAACGAGCGCTTCAGTCTGCTCGATGATGATCGAGCCACCGCGTGGCATGTCGATCTTCTTGTGGTTTAGCTGTGCGATTTCCTCTTCGATGCGGTGGCGGTGGAACAGTGGCTCGGCTTGTTCGTGCAGTTTGATGCGGTCTGCGAAGCGGGGCATCACGATCTGTAAGAACTCCGAAGCATGCTGGAAGGCGGTGGCGTCGTCCACCCAGATTGCGTCGATATCCTTCGTGAACACGTCGCGGATCGTTCGAGTGATCATGTCTGATTCACGATAAATCTCGACAGGTGCCGCGACGCGCTTGATGCGTCGAACGACGACTTGCCACAGGCGTAAGAGGTAGGCTAGATCGCTTTGGAGTTCATTGGCATCGCGATCCACGGCGGCGGTCCGCACGATGAAGCCGACGCCCTTCGGCGGGTCGAGATCGGTCATAATGTCGCGAAGGCGACGACGAGCTTCTGGGTCTTCGATCTTGCGCGATACGCCGAACCGTGTGAGACTCGGCATCAGTACGAGGTAACGCCCCGCGATGCTGACGTAGGTGCTGAGGTTCGGCGCTTTGGTGCCGATGGCTTCCTTGATGACTTGCACGATCACTTCCTGACCGCGTTTGAAAACCTTTTCGATGGGCAATCGCGGTAAACCGCGATCCCGTGCGGGTCGTCCGCCGCCACCACTACTAGAAGCCGCCGGTGCCGAAGCTGGGCGACGGCTGCGATCCGCATTGCGGTCGCCGCCACGGTCGTTGTTCCGGTCCACGCCACGATCCGCATTGCGATCGCCGCTACGGTCGTTCCTCTCGCCACTACGATCCGTACGCGGCCGTTCGCGATCCCCACGCCCACCACGTCCACGATCGCGATCCCCGCCACGGCCACCACCGCCACCACTTCCGCCGCGACGATCGTTCTTGCGGTCGTCACTCCCGCGATATTCGCCGTCGGCGTCGTCGTTGAAGCCGCGACCGATCACCGATTCCGGCAGGTCGAGTTCGGGCGTCGTTTCTTCGGAGAATGCGGCACCATCGGGGGTTTCGTCGACGACTTCAAAACCATCGCCTTCATTGTCGTTCTCTTCCGATTGGCCTGCGAAGCGGTCGTTCGGTGCATCGGGATCGAAGTCGATGCCGCCACCGAAGAACGAGTTGATTTCCGGCTCGTCCTGGTCTTCGGGCGAGGTACGTCGTTCGACTCCGCTCATGAACTGCGTTTTGTCGTCGGCAGGCTCATCGCCTTCGGCTTTCTTCTTCGTCGTTCGGCGAGGTTTCGCCTTTGTTTTTGCCACCGCTTCGTCGGCTTCTGCCGCTGGCTCCTCGGCCTTGGGCTTCGCGCGACTACGGCTTCGGGGCTTGACCGGTGCGGCTTCGATTTCAGGAATTTCTTCGGCGGGCACGACCGCCGCCACTTCCGGCGGACTGGCGACTTGCAGATCGATCACTTCGATGGCATCGTCATCGTCGAGCAGACCGGCCCCGAAACCATCATCGAAGTATTCTTCCTTCGGCGTGGGAATGAGTGCCACTTCGTGAACGATGGCTACCGGCCTGGGTGCCTCGACGGGCGGCAGGGCAATCGGCGTGCGGGCCGCAGCTGCGGGAATGATCTTGGTGACATCTTCATCGATCAAACCGACACCGAAACCATCGTCGTCGTTCCACGCTTCGGGTTCCTCGGGTTTTGCATATGCGACGACCGGCAATGGCGGGGGCGCGTCGAAAGACACGGCGACTGGCATCGGACGCGGCTCGATCCGGGCAGGAGGTGAGGTCACACGATCTGGCTCGCGGTCGCGGCCTGGTTTATTTTCGCGGCCACCGGAGTTCTGTCGTATCGGCGAACGATCTACGCCGTACGCTTCATTGTCTTCGGCTTCGATCCGTGCGAGAACATCCTTCGGCAGCAAGTGCTTATAATAAACGGGGTCGACGTCGGAGACGTGCAAGAAGCCGTTGCGACCGATGCCGAAATCGACGAACGCCGCCTGGATGTTCGGCTCGATGTTGACAATCTTACCCTTATAGATGTTGCCGACGTAGCTTTCCTGGCTGGATCGCTCGACGTACAGTTCTTCAAGAATCCCATCTTCGACAATCGCGATTCGGCACTCCTCGGCCTGGTTCGCGTTAATCAGCATTTCTTTCTTCATTCGATCCTCAAAAAGTCGCTGCCACACACTTGTGCGTGTCGCCGTGTGATGTGCGTTCGGCGAACGTCGCCGATCGCGTGTCTTCATTCGACGACGGGGCCATTCGGGGAGAGTCCCCACGTGGTCGTTGTCGCCGGTGCTTCGTCGTCGACAGGAGGTCGTCCTGCCGGTGTATGGAGGGGCAGCGTTTCCGCTGGCGTGGTCGGTGGGCCATCGGTGGCATCCGCTTCGACTTCGTCCTCGAGGTCGAGTTCTACGCGGTCGAGATCGGCACCATCGCGGTGCAGTTCCGTCAAACCTAACAATTTGATCAGTTCGTCGGCCCGTGCGGTGCCGGTCGAGGTGACCCAGAGATCGAGGTAAAGGTAACCCTCTTCGACATACGAATGACGAATGAACGGGCGGATGTTCACGCGCCGCGCTCGCGGGTAATGCCGATCCGTCCAGATTTTCTCGCGGCCAACAAGTTCTTTCGCGGTCGCTTGTACGGCTTCACTCGAATCGTGCGGGATCGCGAACCGGTACATCACCCGACGGGGAACCGCAGTCGATTTCGGATCGATCGATTGTGCGGAAACGAGTTGAAAGCCTTTGGGGGCACAAGTGTTGATTGAGTCGCGAACCGCGTAGATGTTCTGAGGTTGTTTGAGTTCGAGTTCGACGACTTCGTTATAACCCGCAACACCGAGCGGCAGCGAAAGTGCGAATACCCAGCGTGGAGTTGGGTGGAAACCGTTCGTCATCGCAAAGGGAACTTCGGCACGTCGCAACATGCGTTCGCAGGAACGCATTAGGTCGTGGTGGCTCAGCAGTCGTAGGTCGCCGGTTTTCTGAAACCGGAACCGAATTTTTTCGCCGACCATCAGGGTATTGGGAACTCGTTCGCGCAGAATCGGGGCGATCGTGAGATCGCCCGTTTTCACGCTCCGAGGAACCCCCTCCGGCCGCTATCCCCGCAATCGATGCAACGGAAATTAGCAGATGTCACCGAACGACCGTTGTTTGCGGTGTCCGGTCTGCGTTCTCGTCGGTTTACCGATCGACTGTATCGGGAAGCAAGCGGCGCAAGTGTTCTCGTAAGTATGTTGTGACTTCGCGGGCCGATTCCATTTGCAAGGCATCGTGGGCGACCCGCGTGGCATCCGCAAGTGTCAGGTTGCGGATGACGTGTTTGATTTCGGAAATTTTCCTCGGAGTGGCGCTGAGTTGTCGCAACCCCAGTCCCACCAGTAAGGAGACGTACAGCGGTTCCCCGCTCATCTCCCCGCACACATTCACCGTGATTCCTGCCGCCGTTCCTGCATCCGAAACCATCCGCAGCAACCGCAACACGGCAGGGTCGACGGGGCTATACAGGCTGGCGACTGTTTCGTTGTTCCGGTCTGCAGCCAGCGTGTACTGGACGAGGTCATTCGTGCCGATCGAAAAGAAATCGACCTGCTTCGCCAGTACGTCGGCCATGATCGCCGCAGATGGTACTTCAATCATCGTACCAAGTGGGATACCCCGTTTGAAGTCAATTCCCGCTTCTGCCAAATCTTCTTCGACTTCGCGGAGGATGCTTCGGCATTGGCGAAGTTCCATCACGGTGCTCACCATCGGGAACATAATTTGCACATCGCCGTAAATACTCGCCCGCAAAATGGCCCGTAACTGCGTCTTGAACAGTGTCTTGTTCACGAGGCAGTAGCGTACACTCCGCAACCCTAGGAACGGATTCTTTTCGACGTTTGTGCCGGTTGCGTGCGTGAATTTATCCGCGCCCAGATCGAGCGTGCGAATGACGACCGGTCGCGACGGCCCCATCACGGATAACACTTCCTTGTAAGCCTCGAAGTGCTCTTCCTCGGTCGGGTCGGTCGATTTGTTGACGTACAAAAATTCCGTACGGTATAGACCAACACCTTCTGCGCCGCGTTCGAGGCAGGTCGGTGCTTCGCTTGGGAATTCGATGTTGCCTAATAGGAGTACTTTCGTGCCGTCTTTGGTGATCGCCTCGGCGTCCTTCAGCGACTCATACGGGTCGCCAACTGCCAACTGCATGCGACGGAGTTCTTCGTATTTAAGGATCGTGTCGCGGTCTGGCTCGATGATGATGAGGCCTTCGCCACCATCGATAATCACGAGATCGCCCCCGGAAACATCGTTGAGCAATTTTCCGACTGCGACGACAGCCGGAATACTCAACGCTCCTGCCAGGATTGCAGTGTGGCTTGTGGGCCCGCCACTTTCGGTTGCGATGCCAATGACAGTCTTGGCGTCGAATTGTGCCGTCTCGCTCGGTGTGAGATCGTGAGCGAAGACGATCACCGATTCGGTAATGTTGTCGAGCGATTCGCGTTTTTCGCCGAGAAGATCGTGAAGTAGCTGCTTTTCGAGATCTATAATATCCGCCTTGCCGCGTGTGGCCAATTCGCCGACACCCGACTCGTCGAGCATCTTGACCTTCGACCGCATGTGCCTGCTAACCGCATACTCGGCTGAGTAATTCTCTGAACGAATCAGAGTTTCGATGTCATAGCGGAGCAATTGATCTTCGAGTAGAAAAGCGTGCGCCGCAAAGATTCGCCCAGCATCTCGCCCGAGTTTCGCGGTCACTTCGCGCTCGCGTCGGCGTGCTTGTTCCGCGACATGCTGAATCGCAACGGCAACGCGCTGGAGTTCGTAAGGCACTTCGATGCTGGACACGACACGACGCGGAATGCGAACGCCTTCCGTATCGAGCACCAGAGCATAGCCAATTGCGACGCCGGGGGATGCGGCAACGCCATACTTCGTTTGCATTCGCCTCTGCCAGACCCTTCGAATTCACCGCAACGTGAAATTGCGGTCCGTTCACTGTCGAAAATCGTTATTTGAGTGATGTCCGCGTTCACATTAACCTGGGTGGGCAAGAATGTCTGCCAGGCGGTTAATCACGTCGTGTGCTCCATCGCCATCGACTTCGAGGATCACTTCGTTGTGCTGCATGACGCACAAGCCGATGAGATCCCACAGGCTTTTGCCGTTTGCGCGTTTATCGCCCTTCCAGACGGCGACGTCACAGAGGCCCGAAACGGCGAGTTCGGCAAAATCGGTGGCGGGACGCATGTGTAACCCATAAGGGTTTAATACCGTTACCGTGCGGCGAAGTGGTCCAGTTGCCGGGTGAGTCGTGCCGTTTGTACCATTTGTTGCGGTCATTGTGCGGCCTCGCTTCCGCCGTCTAGTAATCGCCAGATTTCATCGCGCGATGTCGAAACTTTAAGTGCTTTCACTAACGGTTCGTCGCGGAAACAGTGGACGACGTTTTCGAGTGCTCTCAAATGGTCGCCCGGCCGATCCGGGGGGGAGATCAACAGCACGAGAACGTGAACCGGCTCGCCGTCAACGCTATCGAACGACACGCCTTTTTTGCTGATTGCGATAGTCCCAATGAGTTGCCCGACGGCGGGGTGACGCGAGTGGGGAATGGCAATGTTCTGGCCGATGCCCGTAGTACCGAGAGTCTCGCGGCGCAACACAGCACGCACGATATCATCGCAGTCTGCGTTAGGCAGTTGGCCGGCTTCGTGGAGAGCGTCTACCATTTCCCGAATCGCATCGTCACGCGAAGCCGCACGCAATTCGGGGATGATGGCATCTCGAATGATAAAGTGAGCCATTCGCATCAGCATCGTTCCTGTCGGTGATTCCGGGTGAAGCGGATCGCACGTTTCTCACTCGTCATCGTTTGCATCCCGATCGTCCGTCTTTCCGTTCTTCTTGCCTTCGATGGAACCGTGGGCCGGATCGCGACGATGATCTTGAATCTTCTCTTTGTAGTGGTTCAGTTGAATTTTCATTTTGTCGACTGCGGCAGATACGGCAGTCAGTACTTCAGGAGCCTGTGCGTGCGAGACGAAATCGTGCTTGTGTTCCGCATTCAGAAGAATTTCGGCCTTCTTCTCGTCCCCACTCAGATCGACGGTCACCTCGATCTGACTGACCCGCTCGAAATAATGGAGGAGTTTCTCCACTTTTTCGCGAATCTTCTCTTGTGTGACTGCGTCCAGATGCCCGTGACGGGCGGAAACCTTTATTTGCACGAGCGCATCCTTAGAAGGTGCTGAGTTCTGCGAACGTGGAAATTGTATCCCGATCTCACAAGCTCTGCAACGGATTGCAACCGAACGGATCGATTTGCACCCACACACCGTCCCTGCCAACCGTCACCGCATCACACGTCTCGAGGACGTTTCCATACTTCAAAGTGATGGAACCGAGTACCTTCGATTTTCTCCGTACACCTTCCGGCGAGGCCGCGCTGTCTGTTGCGATGGCGCTTTCGCCAACCGAAGCACGCTTTCTGCAGTGCTTCGACAAACTCCGTAAACGTTACCCCGTCGAGATCGCCAAAGCTGCACTCGAAACTGCGATCCTTCGCCAGAAAGCGGCGTCCAAGTTCCAGAATGCGGCACGGATGTTCTTCACCAAAGAGGCACTCGAACAGTCGTCGAGCGAAATCGTGGCACAGCACCGTGCAACTCGCTTTCGCGGAATGAAGCACGTTGCGGACCTCTGTTGCGGCATAGGTGGCGATGCGTTGGCGCTCGCAAAAGTGGCAACGACGCTCTCGGCGTTCGAACTCGATCCGTTGCGGAGCCGAATGGCCGAAGCGAACCTGATCGCGAACGGCGCGACGAATACTACGGTGATCATCGCGGATGTGATGGCAGATAATTTAGGCGAATTCGATGCGGTATTCTGCGATCCGTCGCGTCGTTCCACCGGGCGGCGTTACTTGGCAGTCGGGGATTACCAGCCGAACCCACTTGAAGTAGCGAAGCGGTTTGCCATGGTGCCGTTGCTGGCGTTCAAACTGGCACCGGGGATTCCCCGTTCCGAACTCGAGGCGTTCGATGCGGAGATGGAATTCGTGTCGTTGAACGGCGAACTCAAGGAGTGCGTGGCATGGCTGCGCGATGGGAAAACCTGCTTGCGCCGTGCCACCGTACTGCCAACTGGCGAGACGTTTACGGCGATGAGCCTACCCGAGCGCCCGATTTCCGGCCCGCCGTTGCGATACCTCTACGATCCCGATCCGACCGTCGTTCGTGCGGAACTCGAAGCGAATTTGTGCGAAACCGTGAATGGCCAGATGCTCGACGAGCGTATCGCACTGATTACATCCGATGCCGCCATCGATACGCCGTTTGCCACGCGATACGAGATTGTTGAAGTGCTGCCGTTCCACATGCGGAAGCTCAACGAATGGCTACGTGAGCACAAAGTCGGGCGAATTACCTTGCTCAACCGTGGCTCGCGATTGGAACCCGACGAAGTGACGCGAAAACTGAAACTCACCGGCAGCGAACACCGGCAGATCGTCCTCACGCAAATCGCAGAAGAGTCGTTCGTAATCGTTGCGAAGTGAAACTGCCTATTTGGCATGGTTCATGTTGTGAGACTTTGGTAGCCGCTGATTGACTCCAGACACTATACACCCACCCATCCCTGGACCCATTCCCGAATTTCGGAACCAACCTAACACACCAACGACTTACGTCCGATTTCGACCGATTGGATTCACGCCAGAATCAAAGTTTCGATGGTTGTGTCAGTAGATTGCGACCTATCTTTTGACCCATCCCAACTATTTCGCTTTTCGCAAACTCGCGGCCCGGTAGATCCACTTTTCGCCGCCGAGGCCGTTGTTGTCTTCGTTCTTAATGTCGTCGATACCGGGCTTGACGCTGTCGGTCGGTTTGAAGAAATCGAGCTGAAGCGTTTTGATCTTCACGATCTGCCCGCCACTCGGTGCGGGGTCGGCGATCAGTCCATCCGATAGGCCGCTCACATACACGCTGAATTGGTTCGTTTTCGCTGCCCGTTCGGGCACATCGGTCCAGATTGCGAGTCCGGAAACGTATCGCGGGAACGAATCGGGCTTCGTAACCGGGATCGGGTTTTCCGTGATCTCGATCGTAGACAGGAACTTCAGAACCTTCTCTTTATCTTCGATCGCAGCAACCGCTCGGAACAACGCGGGTTGTGGCTCGTCGAGGTGAGTCGTGTTCAGGTCTTTCGTGACGAGTTCCATTCGCAGCGACGTCACCGATTGCGGGTTCGGCGTGGTGTTATACATCTGATAAACCATGTACCAGATCGTCTTTTTGCCTACTTTTGGCAAGTCCAAGGTTAGAATCCGTGGCGGGGCGTAACGGAAGTGCAGCGTCCACGTCGAGGGCTTGTCGCCCGCGGCACCCGCCGGTTCGACCAGGCGAAACGGATCCGCCGATTGTGCAAAACTGGGTACGGGAAGGATTGCGGTTGCGGCGGCCGCAATGCTGGCACAGAGGAAACCGCGTCGGTTCAGATTTGCCATGCCAACTCTCCGGCGTGAGTTTCGAGAACAATCCTGAGGATAACGCCAGTCGGCACGCGCTTCAAGTGAAGCCAACTAGAACTCGCGCTCTCCGTAACAATTTGCGAAGTTACAGTCGTTGCGGTCGTTTGGTCGTGACGAAAATCGACGTAAGTCAGAATTGCGGAGGCCCCAAAACCGGTTTTTGGGGTGTTTTTCGGTTGCCGAAGTCCCAAAAATCGCCTCTTTAATCGCGAACTACTGATGCGTTTGCTGTATCTCAAACTCGCATAGTGGTTTACGTCAAAGGTCATCGTTTCGAGAATCGGCGCAAGTGGTGATTCTTTCGCGACGACTAACGACCGACACACGACGTCGAGGCGACCGGCACACGACATCACACGACATTTTGGAGACACTTTTGCGCACGATGCAAAAGTCGACTTACGTCGGATCGCCTTGGATTTTTTGACTGTGCGGAATCGTGTGGGTGACGCCAATTTTTGGTACGGTCGTCTGTGCGGGTTCCCCTTCCCGGCTGCGTCACAGGGAGGTATCAAGTAGTATCCGCTCCACTTGAACGCAGAGAACGCGAACGATGGCTGCCCGCTCATTCGTCCACTTGCACTGTCATACGCACTACAGCTTGCTCGATGGGTACAACCGCATCCCCGCACTGGTCAAGCAGACGAAATCGCTCGGGATGAACGCCTGCGCGATCACCGACCACGGCAACCTCTATGGCGCGATTGAGTTTTATCTGGCGTGTCGCGAGGGGGGCGTCAACCCGATCATCGGCTACGAAGCGTACGTGGCCCCCGGTTCGCGCCGCGATAAATCGCCGCACCCGAGCGGCGAAAAATATTACCACCTGACGCTGCTGGCGAAAAATAACGTCGGCTTCCGCAACCTCATCAAGCTGTCGAGCATCGCGTTCCTCGAAGGATTTTATTACAGCCCGCGGATCGATCGCGAACTGCTCGCCGAATACAGCGAGGGGCTGATCTGCCTCAGCGGTTGCCTCGCCGGCGAACTGAATCAGTACATCTTGCGCGATCAGATTCCGAAAGCGGAAGAGCTGATCAAGTGGTATCGGAAAGTCTTCGGCGAAGATTTTTATCTCGAGGTTCAGAACAATGGCCTCGACATCCAGGATGTCTGTACGCTCGAGATGATTCGCATCTCGCAGAAGGTCGGCGTGCCGATGGTCGCCACCGCCGATGCGCATTATTTGTGCGCGCACGATGCCGAAGCGCACGACGTGTTGTTCTGCATTCACACGGGCCAAAAGCGCGACCCGAAGAAGCGGATGTACCCCGAAGGCCGACTGCCTAGCCCGTATTACGTGCGTAGCCCGGCGGACATGTACGGCCTATTTCCGACGATGCCCGATGCGGTTTCGCGCAGCCAGGAAATCGCGAACAAGGTCGACATCCAACTCGATTTTAAGAAGCGGCACTTCCCGGTGTTTAGCACGCCCGGCAACTTGACTGCGGATGAGTTCCTGTTAGAAATCTGCAAGAAAGGCATTCGCGAACGCTACGGCGAAACCCCACGCAAAGAGGTCTGGGACCGCCTGCACCACGAGCTCGCCATCATCGCGAAGATGGGGTTCTCGGCGTACTTTCTCATCGTCTGGGACTTCGTGCGTTACGCCCGCGAAAATGGCATCCCCAGCACGGCACGCGGTTCGGGTTGCGGCGCGATCGTCTCGTATGCGCTG
>Ga0105049_10002718_pt1 | contig 20944 bp, 19 predicted proteins | sample MAT06_FD_78087 | JGI IMG/M metagenome (GOLD analysis project Ga0105049, IMG submission 78087) | Freshwater microbial communities from Lake Fryxell liftoff mats and glacier meltwater in Antarctica - MAT-06 | ecosystem: Environmental > Aquatic > Freshwater > Ice > Liftoff microbial mat | place...
CCACGCGGCCGATCTTAACGGCGACGGCAAGGCAGACATCCTGTGGAAGCACACCGATGGCACCGTCTTCGCCTGGCTCATGAATGGCTTATCGGTCAGCGGGACGAGCTTGGTCTTGGGTGCCAGCACCGGCTACAGCATCACGCACACGCCGGACTTAAATGGCGATGGCAAGGCTGACATCTTGTGGAAGCACACCGATGGGACGGTGTATGCGTGGCTGATGAATGGCTTGAGTCAGATCGGCACGCAACGACTGAGCGGCGCCGGTGGCGGGTGGGCGGTGTCGCCGTAGAAAAGCGGACTTCTCCATTCAGGTGCTGCCAGCGCCCGCCGAACAGCGAGCGCTGGTCAGCTTAGTGCTTTTCTTGAAGGCCCCGCACCACCTGTAATGCGGCGCTGCTTGGAGAAAAGGCTTGGTTGACGAGGTCTTTGCCAGTGACGCCCATTCTGCGGCGAAGGTCCGCATCGAAGATGAGCGCACGCGATCGCTGATAGAGCATTTCGGAGTTGTCGCCGACGACGGCGAAGCCGACTCCACTGTCGTTGATTAGCTGCTCAAGATCGTTGCCATGATTAATTCTGGCCAAAACGGGAAGCCCGGCGTGCAGGTAGGTGAGCAGCTTCCCGGGGATGTTGTGCGTCCTGTGATTGGGGTCTAGGGCAATCAGCCCGACTGCGCACTGTGCGAGTAGACCGGGCAGCCGGTCGGCATCGATTTCATCGATGAAGTGGACATTATCTAAGTGCTGCGCAGCAGCGGTGACACGCAGTTGCTGTACTGTACTGCCGCGGCCGACGAAAAGGAACCCAACGTCAGCGTCCATGCGCCAGCGCGCAGCAAGAACGAGGAGGCCGTCCATTCCTTGCGCTGCCCCCATATTTCCCGCATAGATAAAAATCTTGCGCCCTTGTAACGGACCAAGGGAAACCGAAGGCGCGTTTGCGTTGGCAGCCGGCACTGCCAGCCAATTGTTCAGTACTTCAATGCGCGCGCCTGCCGGGCAATCCGGGCGAACGAGACTCCTGTTGGCTTGGGTCTGGACGCCGATGATATCTGCGGCCCGATACTGGCGTCTCTCGACTCGCTTAAAGAAACGATATGCAATTCCCTTTCGGAGTAGCCCTGCGTCAACCGCCCAGTCCGGGAAGTGATCGCGCAGGATGAGGTAGCTACGGCAGCTGGCCTGCGCTTTGATCCGAGCAACCAGTCTGCCAAAGAAGATGGTGGGGGAGTACCAGACGACGCCATCCCAACGGGTGCCGCCCAGCGGGCTTCGGTCGAGTCCACGGAGCAGGAAATGTGGGAGCAGTACTTCAGCGAACACCCGCCGCGCCATGCCGACGTCTTTTGTTTTCCACGCCTTGACATATAGCACTTCGACGCTATCGACGCGGGCCAGTTTGTATGGTGTTGCCAGATTAGTATCGGGAACGAGCACGCTGACCTGGTGGCCTTGTGCCTGCAACTCGATGACGAGATCACGCATTTGAAGTGCAGCGGAAATTCTCGCCGGAACAAACGTGTCGACGATGACAAGTATTCTCAAACTAAAGCGTCCAATTTTAGTTTCGGAAGGTCTCAGCTACTATTTTCCCCAAACTACACGGTTCACATAGTCAACGTAGCTGTGAATTATTCGCACGACCTTATCGGATACATTCGGGTAGAGATAGTCGTCAACAGGTTGTAGCAATCGCTTTTCGCCACTGGGCTGCGATTCCAGGATTTCAAGCGCTTGCAGGACTCTATCCGGGTTCATTCCTACCATCATGACGGCGGCCTGCTCCATCGCCTCTGGCCGCTCATGGGCTTCTCGCAGGTTTAACGCGCGGAAGTTGAGGATGGATGATTCCTCATTTATCGTGCCGCTGTCGGAAAGCGTCGCTTTGGCAGAGCATTGCAAGCGGACATAATCGGTGAATCCGAGGGGCTTCAAAAGTCGCACCAACGGATGGATCGATTGCGTGGAGCCGTCGAACTTTGCGCGCGTCCGGGGGTGGGTAGAGACGATCACGGGTAGCTGAAATTTTTCCGCAACGCGATTGAGTGTTTCGATCAGGCCGGCGAAGTTCGTTGCAGAATCGACGTTTTCCTCGCGATGCGCGCTAACGACAAAGTACTTCTCCTGTTCCAGACCGAGTTGCGCCAGTATCGATGAGGCCTGAATTCGGGCGGAGTAGTGGGTCAACACCTCAAACATTGGACTCCCGGTTTTGATGACTCTGTCAGGTGGGAGCCCCTCGGCGATCAGGTACTCGCGAGCGATGTCGCTATACGGAAGGTTTACGTCGGCCGTATGGTCTACGATCCGGCGATTTATCTCTTCGGGTACGCGCATGTCAAAGCAACGATTCCCAGCCTCCATATGAAACGTCGGGATCTTTCTTCGCTTCGCCGGGATCACCGCGAGGCAACTGTTAGTGTCGCCGAGCAGCAGAACGGCATCCGGCCGCGCCTCCGCCAGCACCTTGTCTGCTGCGATGATGACCTTGCCGATGGTTTCCGCGCCAGAACCGCCGGCTGCCTCAAGGAAGTAGTCCGGCTTTCGAATCGACAGATCGTCAAAGAAAATTTCGTTTAGTTCGTAGTCGTAGTTCTGCCCCGTGTGAATCAGGACGTGATCACAGTGTTGGTCTAGTTTGGCCATTACCCGCGAGAGGCGGATGATCTCCGGACGGGTCCCTACAATTGTTGCAACTTTTAGTTTCTTCATAGAATTGATTCCGGCTACAAGCCAAACGACGATTATCGGCGGCGCATTGAGGTGCCGCAATTGCCACGAACGCAACTGTTGGCGATTCGTAGCAGGTTGTTGAAACTCGCAATCTGGCGTTTCTAATTTAAAAAAACTGCCAGGGGTAGAACTGGGTGCGGCTCCATGCGCAGAGCCCCGTCGCCCACTGTCCAGTCTGTCCGCTTCAATCGCGCTGGAAATTTTTCATTTGTTCGACGGCTCTCGATTGTATTTGGGAAAGGCAAGCGCACCTAGAATTTGGTTGGTAAGGCTCAGGAATTGGGATTCAGTGATCGCAAAGGCGGTATAGCGTTCACGGCGCGATCATTGGTACCAATCCCACGCATTCAAAGTCGGGCGGCGTAGGTGTCCGGCTTGTCTCGATCAAAGACTTCGTTCGCCCACAGCATCACAACGAGCAAATCCGTCCCTACATTCGATATGTCATGCGCCCACCCTGGAATGGTTTCGACGATTTGCGGCGCTTCGCCCGACGTATCGATCGTGTGCGTCCCGCCGGTGGCGACGTGTCTGAACTTAAAGTGGGCGTGGCCCTGCAGGACGAGGAACTTTTCGCTCTTGGTGTGATGATAATGTCCGCCGCGCGTCACGCCCGGGTGTGCGGTGAAGTAAGAAAATTGTCCACAATCCTTGGTCTTTAGCATCTCTACAAACACGCCCCGGTGGTCGCCGTGTTTGACGAGTGGATAGCTGAACTGGTCCGGAGCCAGTGTGCTCATATAAGTCGAATATAAAGCGCGAACCAAGCCGCGACCGACCGGCTCGGTGAAGAGCGATTCGCGAACCCCTTGGAACGCGCGAATTTGCGTTGCGAGTTCTCCAACTGAAATATTGTAGGTGGGCTGAACATCAAGAAACTGGCGGCCGCTGCCCGGCGAGTCAGCGAACTTGAGCAGAGCCTCGCAGACATCATCAACGTACGCCAGCTTTAGGGCGACGGTTGGATCGTCAATCCGCAGCGGAATGCCGCGAGCGATGTTGTGGCAAAACGTGGCGACGACCGAATTGTAGTTGGGCCGACACCATTTGCCGAAGACATTTGGCAGTCTGAAGATGCCGACGCCGGCGCTGCCCTGACGAGCGTATGCGTCAAGGGCTTTCTCCGCCTCAAATTTGCTCGCGCCGTAAGCGTTGTCCAGTTCAGCTTGGATGGACGACGCAAACGCTATCGGCGTATTTCTGCCGGTGCTTTGCAAAATCTCGCAAAGCGTTTTCGTGAATTCTGTGTTGCTCCGCTGAAAGTCCGATATTTCCGGCGGGCGGTTGGCACCCGCGAGATGAATGACACAGTCGGCGGCACCGAGCACTTCTCGCAACTGTTCGGTTGTCGTCTCGCGGGTGACCGGCAGCATCTCATCGCTTTGGCGCTCTGCCAGCCGAACGGCGAGGTTTTTGCCGATGAAGCCCCCCGCACCTGTGACGACGATCTTCATCCGTTAATCCAAAATTCTCGCCGGGCGCCCGGCGACAAGGTCTTGTATGAACTCAAGCCGCATCAGGAGTGACTTCATGCCGTCAACATCCAAACGCACCGTGTTGAAAGAAGTGTAATCCTCGTGGCTGGAGATGGACGTCTCGCCTTGTTCGACATACTTTCCGTAATTCAGGTCGCGCAAATCTGCCGGAACCCGAAAGTACTGCTGTATTTCTTCTGCGTGAGTTCTCTCTTCGCGGCTGAGGAGGGTTTCGTGTAATTTTTCACCGTGCCGCGTCCCGAGGATCTTGATCTCACTGTTGGGCGCACGCAAGAGTTCAGCGAGCGCTTGCGCCAGTACCTGCAACGTTGCTGCGGGCGATTGTTGAACTAATATGTCGCCACTTTTGCCGTTTGAAAAGGCGAACAACACGAGATCCACGGCGTCGTCCAAGGTCATCATGAATCGCGTCATGGTTGGATCAGTGATCGTGATTGGCTGACCCGCGAGAATTTGGTTGACGAAGAGTGGTATGACTGAGCCCCGCGATGCCATGACATTGCCGTATCGTGTTGCGCAAATAACCGTATGGGCAGGGTCGACGGTTCTCGCCTTGGCAACGAGGACTTTCTCCATCATCGCCTTTGACATGCCCATCGCGTTGATCGGATAGACCGCTTTGTCGGTGCTGAGGCCGATCACCCGCTTGACCTTATTTTGGACGGCCGCTTCCACGACGTTCTCTGCGCCAAGAATATTCGTCTTTACCGCCTCCATGGGGTAAAACTCGCAAGATGGAACCTGCTTCAGCGCCGCAGCGTGAAACACGTAATCTACGCCACGCATGGCGTTCTCAATGCTGCGAAAGTCACGAACGTCGCCGACGTAAAACTTAAGCTTTTCGCTGGCATAGACTTTTCGCATATCGTCTTGCTTTTTTTCGTCGCGGCTGAATATCCGAATCTCCCGGATTGGCGAATCCAGGAAGCGCCGCAGCACCGCATTTCCGAATGATCCTGTCCCGCCGGTAATCAGCAACACCTGCTCGTCAAACATAGGGCTCCCAGATTTCAAATTGAGTCTTGCAAGGCCGCGTTGCGACCAATCGATCGACGCATACGGCTAAAACATAGAACTATATCTCGCGTTAATGCCAATTGCGATTCTTCAACGCTGTGTTGAACATTTCAATATTAGCGAGAATGGGCAACGACGAGTCCGCCACGTCGGCTGCGTAATTGCGTGCCGCATCGGCTGCCGACGCGCGGTGTTCCAATGTCCAGGTTGCGTAATCATCGATCCGGTTGGAGAACTCGCTGAGTGCAGCGAGTGGGAGATCCCAACCGATGTGCTTCTCTGCCAAGAGCCTCCAAGGGGTTTCCTGACTGATGAGCAGGACAAGTCCCGCCGTTAAGGCTTCGTGAATAACGTGCCCATAGTTCTCGCCTTTGGTTGGGAAGAGGAATACATCGTGAGCGGCGAGCGCTTCCACCACTTCCGCATGGGCGAGTTGGCCGCAGTAAACGACAGAAATATTTGGCGGAAGCTTCGCAATGGCGGCTTGGCAGCTAGCCCAGTAGGCCTCATCCTCGATCGGGCCGTAGATCGAAAAAGTGGTCTGCACTTTCACACCTTTAAGGATGTCAAGCGCGCCAGCAAGGTTCTTTTTTTTGGAAATCCTCGACAAGAAGCAGACGCGGACGCCGGCATCACCTTTTTGGACTTGACGAATGTGAGTCTTGACGCGGCGATTCGGCACAATGTCTGCGGCAACCGAAATGTTGCCGCCGATGACGACACGTCCATCCGAGCCGTCCGACAGCGCAAGGTTTCTCTGAATGTCTTGCGCCTCAAGTTCGGTGGAAGCTTGCCATGTCAGCTTTTTATACAGTTGCAACCACCGGACTAGCGCGATGAATACTGTCTTCTTGAGGCGCTTCTGGCTGAGGGCGCCCGCAGAAAACTCTCCTCGAGGCGCCAGGATGACCGGGCTCCGTTCGATCAACCCTAATGATCGAGCGAACAGTGCAGCCTGCGTAAACTCCATGTCGAAGAAACTATTGAGATACATCAAGTCGTAGTGAACGCCGCGAAGCGCCTTAGCGAACTGCATGACGCGCCAACGGCTGTGGGGAAGGTACATCACCTTTACAGATGGGTGCAAGGACACCCATAATCCGGTGTCGATCTGCGGGTAGGGTGCCGAGTCACCGATGTCGCGGTCAGACGTCAAAATGAGAAAATCGAAATGCTCAGCGAGGCGACTGCAAAGGTTTTCTATCGAGCGGAGGGGCCCGCCGGCCTTGTAGCCCGGAACATAATAATGTGTAAATATCAAGATCACTGGTTTCATCTGGACTCAATTGACTTCAGAGGGTGTACGTTGCGCTCCAACCAAGAATCGTTTTGGCCGAACACTCCATCGCGTCCGTTGTGGAGCGGTGCCTTGCGGCCCGCGCAGGGGCGGTGCGCGGTCATCTCTTCGGGTGACAATCAATGAATGAACGATCAACTGCGTTCCACTCATGGTTTCCGGTGCTGCCGTTTCTCGGCTATTGGGCCTTGGCATACACGGCTTTTCACTTTGGCCCGTTCGAAACGCCTTCAATCTCCACGCAGACCCACATATTTTTCTTGCTCTCAATGGCACTTTTTGTCATTGGTTATCGGCGCGGCATCGGCACAAACCTAGACCGCGTCCAAGAATGGTCCCGTGTAGCTGAAGTAGCGTCCGCCGAAAAATTGGCGCGACCGGCAATTTGGCTCATGTTTATCGGAACCTCACTCTTAGTGTTTGATCGCCTCATATCCGGCGCAGGTTCAGTCGAACTTGTACGAACGCAAATGGCAAACCTGCGACAGGACTACGTCGACAACACAACTATTCTAACGACCCTAGCAGTGATTCCGCAATCGTTTTACCTCGTGGCACTCGCTTCATATTTCTATTGCCTGAAAAGCCTTGTGGTGCTCCCGCTGAGGATCCACATGCTCGTGGTATTGGCCCTTTGCATCGAAATCTTCAATATGGTTCTGTCGGCCAATCGTGGCGCACTTTTGTGGATTGCCACCTATGCGTTGTTCTATGCGTTCTTTTGCGCCAGGCTCAGCATCACCAGGGACATCTTCGCCAAGCGCAATGCCTTGAAACTGGCTGTGTTCGTATTGTTTTGTTCCGTTTCGTTCGCCTATTTTCTCTACGTTGCCGAAAACCGAGAAGTTGAGAGTACTGTCAACTATTTGGGACGAGAAGCCAGCTTTCTACTGAAAGACAATTTAGCCAGCGGTGCCGACGACTACGGCAACCTGGCCGCTCGGTATCAAATCTTCAGTTATTTGACCCATGGTTTCCCCTACCTCGACGTGGTTTACCAAAATGCGCCGCTGATTCATCTGGACCTGCTCTCGCCATTGGGCGTGCGCGTGGAGGCTCAAATTGCGAGGTTTATACCGGATTACATGTTTCCCGCTAAAGAGAAAATAGTCATGTGGATTCAATCCGCAGGCCTGAGCCGCTATAACTGGGTGAGCACGTTCGGCGCTGCGCTCACATTCTTCGGCATATTAGGGGCACTGATATTTTTTCTCCTATTGGGGTTTTCGGCCGGCTATGCGACGCGGCGCACCTTGCAAACCAACAAACTGGGTTGGTTTATCCTGACTTTTACCATTTACGCCTCGCTCAACATGAGTTTTGATTGGATACTTCGCAACTTCGATCAGTTCGTTGCGCTGGCGATCGCTTTTTATCTCATCGCTCGTCGAAGTCGCGCCGCATTCACGATCCGCTCACCCGCAGTTGTCTGAGTTGCCGCAGGCGAAAGATGTGTTTCCGCGCAGCTTCTGCAAGTTGTGGATTTGAGCGGCAACGTTAAAGCGCCCCGACGCCAATTTCCAGCAGGCACCGGAAATATCGGCGAACATTTCAATTTAGGTGCGGGCCGCCAATTTTTTAGTTTGGGGATGTGATGAGCGTTGTCTTCATCGGGCACTTTTCAGGTGGCCTTGGCCCCCTTAATGCGGCAGGTTCCATCGCCGGCAATCAGGTCCAGCGTCAGATCTTTCGTGAAATCAGCGAACGGGTTGAGGATGAGAAGGCAACTTGCTTTTCGATGGAACCTGTCCCGGCTTGGCCAAAGGGGCCAATACTGGTTTGGTCGAAATCGGAGGAGCGCGTTCGCTTTATCGGCTTTCTAAATCTCCCGGTACTAAAGCACATTGTGTTCGCGATCCGGCTGTTTTTTCAGCTGCAAAAGCATCCGCCCGACTTGTGCGTGCAGTACAACGCCTACCTTTGGGAGAATCTTACTCTCCTGTGCACGCGTGCCCTAAATGCGGGAATGCGCATCAGTCTGATTGTTCAGGATGTCCACGTCAATCCGGGTTTGGGTTTTTTCTCGAAACGCGGCATTCGTTCGCGTATGGAAAGGATCGCAATGCGGTTGGCACGCAACTTCGACCTGGTGATCGCCGTAACGCCGGACATTCTGAAGGATTTTCAGCTAAACCCGCTGCGGTGCATCGTTTTCCCTGGTGGTGTGACTGAGTTCGCAGGAAAGCTGGCCCGCACAAGTGCCGACAAACTGGAGGATTTTGCCGTGTTTGCCGGTGCGTTGGAAGCCCACAACGGAATCGAGCAACTGATTGAACGCTGGGAATCGCTACAACGACAGGTGCCACTGCATGTGTTTGGTAAGGGGCAACTAGCTTCCCTCGTATCGGCGGCTGCGCAGCGCTGCGCCAACATCCATTTCCACGGTTTTCAACCAGAGCATGTGATCTACGAGTGGCATTGTAGAGCTCGGTGGAACGTCTGTCTGCGCTACAGCGAAGGACTCGATCAACGATACTTCTTTCCCTCAAAGTTTTTTAACGTGGTCTGTGCCCCTGGTGTTGTTCTCGTCAACGACTTCCACGCGTTGCCACAATCGCTACGCAAGTTTCTGGTGGTGTTGGATGATGGACTCACTGGTCTTGAAGGTGCGCTATTAGCAACGCGCGATGGTCCTGTTGCAATGGAATTGGCGTCGCGCCGCGAGATTGTGCGCAGTGAGTACGATTGGAGTGCCGCCGTGAGTCAACTATTTTGCGCGATCCCCCCCCAAAATGGATAGGTGCGGGTTCGGCGTGAAGCATTCTTGCGATCCCGGGCAATAGTTCGCAACATCCCGTCTCGCCGCTCTTCAGGAAAAAGCATAAAATATAGAAAAGCAAAAAAGGGCGGGACGCCGACCCCACCTTTCGACTCTGCATCGTCTTTCTTTGGCCTCCCGGTTCGCCTTCGACGTTTTCCGCCCACTTTCAGTTGTTGCTTTGGATTATTGCGAAGCGTCGATTGGGGCAGATGGGTGGAAATTAACCTCTAATTTTCGCGATATGAACGACTACATTGAGAAGCTCGAAAGAATCGCGGATGTCCATTTGGTCAAGCATCCGGCACATATTGTCGACAGCACTGCATTGGCGTTTGATCGGGAAAAAATGCTTGCGTATGTCCAGGGGCCCAAGATATTGGAGCTGGGCTACGGTGATGGCGATTGGACTAAACGACTAATCGAGATGTTTGGTAAGTCTTACGTCGTCGATGCATCCGACAAGTTGCTGCACCATGCTGTACAGATGCATGGGAACAAGGTAAATGTCTTCAAAAGTATGTTTGAAGCATTTGCACCTCCGCCAGATCTCAAATTCAATACGGTTGTGGCGACACATGTGTTGGAGCATGTCGACGATCCGGTTACGGTTCTAACGCGCTGCCGTGAATGGCTTGCGCCGGGTGGTATTGTTATTGTCATCGTGCCGAATGCAACTTCTTTGCATCGTCGGTTAGCCGTCATGATGGGAATTCAAGAGTCGGTTTACGACTTCAGCCCGAGAGATCACGAAGTAGGGCACCAGCGAGTCTATGACTTGCCTGCATTACGGAAGGATGTTGCAATGGCCGAGTTTGAGGTCATCTTTGAACGTGGATTGTTTTTGAAAGTGCTCCCCAATTCGATGATGACTGATTTTTCACCGGCACTCATTAACGCACTCGTGGATATCTCTGACGAAATGCCTGCCGAATGGATGGCGAATTTGGCCATGGTGATTCGGCCTGTTGGATGACCGGCAAATGGACTTGGCGCGCGCACCAAGCGTCGACGCAGAACGATACCCCACATTGTGGTTGTCTTCTGTCGCCATTCCGGCCGGACGCGGCCACGTGCACACGAATGGAAGATCGGCAACGTGCGACAGTTCACAAATAAGCTGAGACTTGCAGCAATCGATTTTATTTCTGCGCAGGAGGGGCGCTGGTTTGGGCTGGTTCGACAGTTCATCGATCGAGTCCGCCTCCAGCAGAAGTGATCTCGGGCCCTACACTACCTTCAACAACATGGCTTGGCCTCCGAAGCGGATTTGACAGGGCCATAAACCTCTAACTGAACGATACATCATGACAGATACCACTATGCTTCAGTCCCAAGTGTACGACGCAATTTCGGCTTTGCTCGAAGACACGTCGCGCAAGGTTGGCGATGATACGCCGCTTCTTGGCGATGGCAGTTTGTTGGATTCAATGAAATTGGTCGAACTTTGCCTGTCACTAGAGGATCTTGCGTCCGGGTTGGGCTTTGAGTTTGATTGGACTTCCGACGTGGCGATGTCCAAATCACGCAGTATGTTTAGAACCGCTGGCGCCCTGGCGGGCGAGTTTATTTCGCAGATGGACGCGAAGAAATGATCGTCGTAACCGGGGCGAGCAAGGGTTTGGGCAGGGCCATTTGCGACAGACTCCTCACAAAGGATTTTGAGGTGTTTGGGCTTGCGCGGAACGTGACGGGTACGCCATTCCCTTCAATGAGCTGCGATGTATCGTCGTATGAGGCTGTGAAGGCGGTTGTGCAGAAGCTGAAGAAAGATGGTGTCAAGATCACCGGCCTTATCAATGCGGCTGGCATTGCGTCGATGAATTTAGCGGTAACCACCCCACCGGCGGTATCTCAGAATATCGTGCAGACCAATCTACTTGGCACGATTTTTTGCTGTCAGCTGATCGCCCCTCTGATGCTAAGACACAAAGCAGGCGCGATAATCAACTTTTCTACCATCGCGGTTGCCTTGGGCTTGAAGGGCGAGTCGATCTATGCGGCCTCCAAGGCTGGCGTTGAGGGCTTCACCCGCGCCTTTGCGCGCGAAATGGCAGACTTCAATGTGACGGTAAATTGCGTGGCACCCGGCCCCATCGATACGAACCTATTGAAGGGGGTCTCGCCATTACAGGTTGGCCGCATCGTGGCCCAACAGATAATTCCCAGGCAGTTCACCCCTGATGCCGTAAGTGATTTGGTTGAACTGCTTTTGGACAGCCGCAGCAGTTCTTTGTCAGGCCAGGTTTTGCATGTGGGCGGCGCTTGATGAAGATTCTCGAGCGACTCGATGCGATCTGGCAAGGAACTGACTATCCGTTCTTGGTCTACAACGGTGGTGAGCTGAAGTTCTCGGAAATTGCATCGCAGAATCCCTTAGATTTGTCGCCGGTCAAGGCCGGTGACGTGGTCGCTCTTATCGGCGACTTCACGCCGTCATCAATTCTCACGCTTTTGCGATTGATTGACCTGGGGGCGATCGTCGTGCCCCTGACGATCGAAACGAACCACGAGCACGAGTATTTTTTTGCGTCGGCTCATGTTGACTTTGTGCTCCGTCAAGACACGCCCCAGCGCAGAACGCATAGTAGCCAATCAAGTGCGCTTATCAGTTCCTTGCGCGAGACAGGCCATGCCGGCTTGGTGCTGTTCTCGACAGGAACCACGGGGCGACCAAAGGCGATCCTTCATGATCTGAGTCTGTTCATGAAGCGATTCGAAACGCCGCGTCCAACGCTCAGAACGCTGAACTTTCTGCTGTTCGACCACATCGGCGGAATCAACACATTGCTGCACACGCTTTTCAACAAAGGCGTCGTTGTCGCGCCCGGACAGCGGACCGTGAACTCGGTATTAGAAAGCTGTCGTATGTTTGACGTAGAGGTGCTGCCCACTACGCCTACTTTCTTGAGGATGATGCTCATGAGTGGGGCAGTCCCCGAACTGGTGCCGGCATGTCTAAAGACGATTACCTATGGCACCGAGCGCATGGACCAGCCAACGCTTGACGACCTTTGCAGGTTGCTGCCCAATGTCGATTTTCGCCAGACCTTCGGAATGTCTGAATTAGGTATCGTTCGCGTTAAATCGGAAGCGCGTGACAGTCTGTTTATGAAGATTGGTGGCGAGGGCGTTGAGACGAGGGTTGTCGATGGCGTTTTGCAAATTCGTTCCCAGTCTCGCATGCTCGGCTATCTGAATGCGCCATCACCGTTCGATTCTGAAGGTTGGTACGACACGAAAGATGTCGTCGAAGTTAAAGATGGGCACTACAAAGTGGTCGGACGCATTAGTGACGTCATCAATGTTGGTGGTTTGAAGTTTATGGCCTCTGAGGTCGAGCGGGTTGCGCTTGAGTTCCCGAACGTCGCGCTGGTGAAGGCTTATCCAAAGAATAACCCGATTACTGGTCAGCATGTTGAACTGGTAGCGCAACCGGCGGGGGGGCGCGCGGTGGACAAGGCTGAACTATCGCAGTTTCTCAAATCGAAACTTATGCCGCACATGGTCCCAAAACGCATTCGAATAGAAGACGTGGACGTGGGGCACCGATTCAAGCGGGCGTGAAGTGTACCCGACGCTTAATAAAGCAAAGGAAGTGCGCGGATCAGCTCTTATTCTGAGGAATGCGGTGGTGGACGATGCCGAGTTCATACTTTCGTTGAGACTTGACCCAACCAAAAGCAGATTCCTTTCCGCTACTCCGCCAACACTGCAAGATCAGGTCGCTTGGCTTGGTCGCTACCAAAGCAGTTCAAATCAGGCATATTTTGTTATTTGCGATCACGAACAGCATCGTCTTGGTTGTGTGCGAATGTATGATCCCGTCGAATACAGTTATTGCTGGGGTTCGTGGCTTATGGTTGGCGGCCTATCCCCGCTTTTCGCGATTGAATCAGCGCTCTTGATTTATGCGTATGGAAAATACTCAGGATTCAAGCAGGCAAGAATCGATGTGCGCAAAGAAAATACGAGCGTGTGGAAGTTCCACGAAAAGTTTTCAAGCGCTGCACGGATTCACGAAACCGACATCGACTTTTTCTACCTTGTAACCGAACACAAGATTGATCGCGTTCTGAACCGATATAGCAATATGATCTCCGACCCCCTTGCGGTATTGCAGTAGCGACCCGTCCCATGTCTTTTGCCACTGCTGCCATACCACTTGCGGACCAATCTATATTGAAGGACGAAATGCGGGCGTTTGACGTACGACAAAGACCGCTGCCATGGTTCTAAAGCTATCATCGGCTCGACTGGCCGCGCAAATATGGGCACGCCAGTCCGAGAGTCGCACCAGATTCGTGTGGCCACTTCGTCATGCAGTCTGAATTGGGCGAAGCAAAAAACTATCCCGTCGTATTGTCTTTATCAAGAGCCCGCGGAGTGGAAGAGCGACCCTCTCTGCCTTGCCCATCCGACAATCAACGCATTCATAGCCAGATTCGGCAAACAGCCGAATCCACTCGGCGTGCGAGCGAAATCTGACGCCAACTCCAAAAGTATTGGCTCGTAATGCAGGGAAAATCTTTGCGACCTGCTTTCCCAACGACGACAGTATTTTGTTGCTCGTAATCTGGTAGATGAGCCAACCTGACGCTGAAGCAATATAAGACTCGTAGATGTATTCGTTCACAAATATTGCACTGACGCTGTCACGCCACTTAGATAGCGCGGATGATTGCAACTCACGTGTCATTGCTTCCGTGTCGGCAACGAGATGATGGAGGATCAAGTTGAAGCATGCCATCCCCTCGTCGCCGTTGACAGGGGGCGAGAGTGCATTGCCGAGTGCGGCGTCAACGCCATTACGTTGGCAGGCGACGATGGATGCTTGATCCATATCGATGACTCGCGCAACAATCCCCCGCTGCTGCATTAGTCGCCGCGCAAAAAAACCGCAACCTCCACCAACATCGACAACCACTTTACCTGGCGGGAGCATAGGAATCATTTCCACGAAGTCTCTGACCTGATCTATGACAAAAAAATCGTGATGAAAAGCGGCTACCTGCTCGTTGGACAATGTGTTTTGCATGCTAGAGCCTCTAAATTTCTGGGCCGCCATGTCGCACCCAAAATTCAATTGCATAAATACTCCCGCGCTGTGGCGTTACTTCGCTCCCGCTGTGGAGCGGCGCCGCCGGTCGCGGATTCGCGGTGAATGACTGGTAATACAGCTTCGTCGGCGCGTTCCGGAATTAGCCATTGGCAACCCGACACGCGGAGAAGTCGGTTTCCATGGACAACCGATGCGAAACATACCTATCTTGCCACAAGCTTAGCCTTCATCCAATTCCGAAACAAACGAGCGTCTATTTCATAAACGTGGTCCCGTCCCGCTTGTCGCGGTCGAATCGACTCTGTTGATTTACCCGCCTGTGAAACACTAAGGATTCAAGTAAGCAAGAATCGATGTACGCGAAATAAATACAACCGTATAGAAGTTTACAAACCACTTTCTGGCGCTACACGGATTCACGAAACCAACTTCGACTATTTCTACGCTGTGGAAGTGCACGAAATTGATGGCCCCTCAGGACGGTATCGAAATGTGATGTCCGATCCTTTTTGTTTCGCAGTAGCGACCCGTCCCACGTCTTTTGCCACTACTGCCATGCCACTTGCGGACCAATCTATATTGAAGGACGAAATGCGGGCGTTTGACGTACGACAAAGACCGCTGCCATGGTTCTAAAGCTATCATCGGCTCGACCTGCCACCCACGGGTCCGTAGGATCTACGTCGCACAGAACTCTGTTGGGGACCTCAACTGTCAATCCATTGCGCTCAAAGTACCCATAAAATTCATCGAAACGGACACGATTCGGCAGTCCGCGCTCGGATCCCATGAGGCGCCAAATCAACTCGGGAAACTTCAAGAAAAGGAAGGGGTCCCCGAAACGGTCCCACCAATGGCCACTAAAGTCGATGGTATGAACACCCACACCGGATTCGCCTATTGCTTTTCGGCTAATTTGGGCAAATGCATCGATGTCACTGACATGCTCACCCACCGCGTAGGAACACACAACGTCGAAGGACCCGACGACACCCGCTGACTCGACAGATTCGCGGATGACTGTCACTTGGTTGGCTGTTGGGAAGCGCATCGGATCCAAGTGTGCCGGCCATTCGCCATACGGCCAATGTTCTGCCAGCAGGCGATACCAGTGTCTTGCAGTTTCGGATTCATATGCGCCGGGGAATCGATCCAGCACTGTGTAAGAACGCGCGCCGGCCGCGAGAAACGCTAGGCCCGAAACTAGGTTATCGCCGGGGCCGATCTCCAAAATGGATTTCCCGACGACTCCACCGGCATATTTTTCGACTGAATCTAGCAATTGATAGGCGTACCTATCCAATTCCGCTGCGCACGGTGGCAAGGCGGTCCGCGCTTGCCGCACACGAAGACTCCGAACCGTCGGAATCTTCATCATAAGATTCTTGACGATTTCAAGAGCGACGGCTGCTGAAACCGAAAAGATATTGGCCTTTTTCACTAGCGTTCCTCGCTCAGTTGTTTTCGCCGCAATACGCAAGCCTTTTCGCTTGGTCCATACAAGTTAAGTTCCTTCACCCTAGGCGCCTTCCGGCGACTAACCAGACAATCCCTGAAACCGAAACAAACTGATTTCTGTGGAAAGTTTGACCTGAAACATGCCTACCTTCCTACAAGCCTTGCCTTCATCCATTTCAAAAGGAACAGAGCGTCCAGCAGGCCGGGTGTCTTGACCAACCAGGTTTTCCTTCGGTGCTGGCGGTCAAGTCTCGCGGTGAGTGCCAGCCGGTCGGCAGCGTCGAGGCTGTTGCTCGCCAGCAGGTCTGCTTTGCGACCCCGCAACAGGCCTAATTCACTCGCGTGCAGTAGCTTGAATTTGCGTCTGTTTCGCAAATCATACGAGTTCGCATCGTGCCTTCGATAACGCATCGTGACTTGGTCCAAATAGTGTATGCCGCCGTTGAGCAATGCTCTGAAGGCGATGGCACCATCTTCCTGAAACGTGTCTTTGGTGATCGGACCAAACTTCCTGAATAATTCAGTGGACCACCCGTGTGAAAACCCGCCGACCCAACAAGGCACGCCACTGATGAAGTCTTGCACGCTGCGAGAAAATACCGGTGCATGCGCATAGTAAGGGCCGAGTTCTGTGCCACTTTCATCGATCACCATGGCGTTGGTGAAAATCGAACAGGCAGACCTGCCGCTTCTTTCCCAGCAATCAGCGAGCAGACGTGCACGCTGTGGGTCGGATACATCGTCCCCTGCGAACGCAATCACGAATTCGCCTTTGACGAGTTCCATCAACTTGTTTACGTGGGGGATGATGCCCATATTGTGCTCATTCCGAAGAACTCGAATCGACGCCGTGCCGCGGTAGCCGGCGACCACGGATTCAAGAATCTTGAACGTCTTGTCTGTCGAAGCATCGTCAGAAAAAATGATCTCGCGCGGTTCAAGATCTTGTTTCAGCACCGATTCCACCGCCGCCTGAACATACCTTTCCTGATTGTAGGTGCAACAAATCAGGGTCACCGCAGCCCCCACTTGGCTGGTCATTTCAATTCTCCAGTACGAGCTTTTGAATCGGCCGTTTGTGCCGTTACTGGCCGCCCGCCCAACCAGCTGGGTAGGCCGATATCTCGGAAGCGCGAAAATGCAGCCGTGCCGAACGCGCCGGCTGCGATCAGGCCCGCCCAAGCACCATATGTGGCGTTTTGAAAGCCCACCCAGCAAACAGTGACGCAAGCCAGCAGGAGGGCGCAACCAATCTTCACGACCGATCGATTCCAACGGAAGCCTGTCCGTTTGCGGGCTAACCAAAACAGGAGCGGGAGGTATAGGCCGTACATCACGCAATAGGCAATTCCAGCGCCAAGCAGACCGAAGAAAGGCAGGCAAGCCCAAGTGGTGGCAATAAGAATGAGCATGCCGAAGGTCTCGCTGAACATGAATTTTCGTCCATCCCCGGCCGCGAGGATGAGAAATCCCAACGGCCAGCTTGCGAGCTTCAATACATCCGCGACGACCTGCAGCCGGAGGAGATCAGCGGCAGGCGAGAAGGCACGCGAATATAGGTACTCCAGAATCCACGGTGCGCCGCCTATCGTCAAAAGGAGTACGGGCCCTGCCAACAGCAACGACATTTCGGTTTGCTCATTTACCATGCGGTTCGCCTGCGGGGCGTCGCTGATGGCACCCGCGAGGCGAGGGTACAAGTCGCTACCCATCGCCGCGGTGACGAAGGTGATGTAGGTGGTCGAGACGAGGGCAACTGCGTGAAAGTGTCCGATTGCATCCAGCCCAAGTTCGCTTTGGATCAGCGATCGCATCGCAAGCTGGCCGGCGCTTCCTGCGAGGGCGGCAAGCATAAAGGCGGTGCCGAGCGCAGTGAGAGGTCGTAGCTGAGTCATCAAATCGGACAAGGGGACCCGTATGTTGCCGACTTGGCGGGTTCGCCGGACGTACACATATCCCCACAGACAGCTGGAAAGTGGAATGGCGATAACGAACGCGGCTGCGCCATCGGTGCCCCATTGCCGCATTGCGAACACGGCGATGACGGTCGCGCTCAATGACGACAAGATTGTCAGTCTTGCGATTGCGCTAATGTCGCGCAGCCCTGTCAAGACAGCCGTTTGTGCGGTCGACACCACGGTGAGGGTGACGGCGAACGCAAGTATTCCCGCTTCCGTGGCGTACGAGGAACTACCAAGGACGTGTTTGGCAAGTACTTCACGCAGCGACCAGAACACCAGTCCGCCGAGCACCGCGAGTACCAAGCTTCCCCACCACAGTGCGCTTCGGGCCGCTGCTACTGCAGACGGATCATTCTTGCCGACCGCCTCAGCAATTTGCCGGGTGCCCGCGCTGCCGAAGCCCAAGCTCGCCACAACTGAGGCAGCCGCGACGAGGGTCGTCATCAGGCCAATCAGCCCGACGCCCGCGGGGCCGACGATCACGGCAGCGACTTTGATGCGAATCAGGCTCAGCGCTAGCCCCGTGATGGATGCAGCCCCGAGCACTGTTGCAGCGCGCAATATCGGCGCGCGCTTGGGCTCGCTACTCATGGCTCGTTGGTGGCGGTGTTCAGGGCAGTGACGATAGTTGCGATCGCGTCTTCACCCAGGTGTGGACCGATGGGAAGGCTGAATACTTCGTTGGCCAACTTTTGCGCAATCGGGCACGCATTCTTGGGGAAATGAAAATTCCGGTAAGCCGTCTGAAGATGAGGCGGGATGGGATAGTGGATCAGAGTCTCCACGCCGGCGTGGTTGAGACTGTTCCGTACTTGTTCTCGCCGCGCGTGGCGCACCACGTAGAGATGCCATACGGATTCTGCGAAGTCTGGGACCGGCGACACTATCAGGCCGGGTAGGCGTAAGGTCTTTGCATATGTTTGCGCGATGGTCTTGCGCCGGCTGTTCCATTCATCGAGATAGCGCAATTTCACGCGAAGCACGGCTGCTTGGATCGGATCCAGCCTACTGTTGAAGCCCTTGACTTCATTCTCGTATTTTACGCGGCTCCCGTAGTTACCCAACACGCGCAGGCGTTCTGCAATCTCGCCGTCGTTGGTGGTTACCGCACCCCCGTCGCCGAGAGCGCCAAGATTCTTGCCCGGGTAGAAACTCCAAGCTACCGCGTCGCCGTGCGCGCCTATTCGTCTGCCCTTGTAGCGCGCGCCGTGCGCCTGCGCAGCGTCCTCAAGCACTTTCAGGCCATGTTGCCGGGCCACCGCCAAGATTGGATCCATGTCAGCCGGCTGGCCGTAGAGATGGACGGGAATGATCGCTTTTGTTCGGGACGTAACCGCGGCTTCTATCGCCCTCGGATCGATATTGAAAGTGCCGCTGTCACACTCGACTGGCACTGGTGTCGCTCCGCATTGGCTCACGGCCAACCAGGTTGCAATGAAGGTATGACTGGGAACGATCACTTCATCGCCGTGGCCAATGTCCATGGCGCGCAGGGCAAGATGAAGCGCGTCCAGCCCGTTTGCGACGCCGACACAGTGGCCGACGTCGAGATATGAGGCAAATTCAAGTTCGAATGCCTCAACTTCGCTTCCGCCAATGTAGCGTCCCGAAGCAAGGCATCGGGCCACCGCGTCGTCGATCTCAAACTTAAGTTCGGTGTATGCCGCTTTCAGATCTAGAAAGGGAATCTTCATGTACCCCACCGATCGCGGACAAATTTCAAGTAGTCGTGGTAATAGTCAGCAGGATCATAGGTGCTCGACGCCAGTACCATGCAAACCGATCCAGACGAAAAGTTGTCGAGTTCTCGCCAAATCATCGGGCACACGTAAAGGCCATTGTAGGAACGATTCAAATGTACTCTTTTCTTTTGCCGTCCATCGTCGAGGAGCACGTCAAAACTGCCTGACATCGCGATGATGAGTTGTCTCAACTCTCGGTGCGCGTGGCCGCCGCGCTCCGCACCGCCCGGCACATCATAAAGGTAGTACACCCGACGGATGTCGAACTCTACGTGGTTGCCACCTTCGATAAAAGTAAGGTTGCCCCTCGGATCTGCAATTTTCGGAAGGTCTATAACTTTGCACTGATCGATTGAGTATTCCATTCTGCTTTCGTTCCTCTTACTTACGCGTTACCAAATTCGGCCATGCATAGCCGACCTTCCTCGGAAAGAAAGCTATTCGTACGGCCGTTTGGGTCATCGTCGCGTTTGATGTTCATGCTGCCGAGGTAAAGGCAATCTTGCAGCCCGAGCTTGATGCGTGCCAGCGCGCGGGTAATCTTGCGTGTGACGAATGTTTCACCACGGACAGGAGACTCGTGGTTAAACAAAATGCCGGTAAAGGCATAGATGCCATACGCTTCGCGGTAGTTGGTGGTGACCCAGTAGGCGCGAGCTTCGCGGCCGAGTAGGGCGAGCGTGGGTAGAAGGGCGTGGTTTCCTTCTGCGGTGCTTCATGCACCAACCCGTATAGCTCCGAGCTCAAAGCTTGGTAGTAGCGTGTTTTCTTTTCGAGGCCGAGGATTCGAATAGCTTCTAGCACCCGCGGAGCACCGATGCCGTCGGCATTGGCCGTGTATGCAGGTTCTTCGAAGCTCACCGCCACTTGGCTTTGTGCGGCGAGGTTATATATCTCGTCCGGCTGCACCTGGTGGATGATGCGCGTGAGGCTCATCGAGTCTGTCATGTCGCCGTGATGCAAAAAGAGCTTCACGTCTTTCTCGTGGCGGTCTTTGACCAGATGGTCAATGCGGTCAGTGTTGAACAGCGATGTGCGGCGCTTGATGCCGTGCACCACGTAGCCTTTGTTGAGCAATAGCTCAGCGAGGTACGAGCCGTGTTGGCCGGTGATGCCGGTGATGAGTGCGACTTTTGGTGTGGTCATCTTATCGATTGGCTAGAGGTCCCGCATCAAGGCCGGGACGACAGCGAGTGGTGGGACATGTGGCCCGATAAAGTCCAGCATTGGCGCGCATTTCGAAGCATTTGTGGCTGAAAACGCCCGCCAATCGTAGTGTTTAGCTTTTTCGTAAGCCTTGATTAGTTACTAGCTTATCGGCGTTTTCGCGACGTTGGAGTTTATGTCACTTTGCGTACTGATGGGCGATTTGGTGTGGCGGGATTGGGGGATTTGTCTTCGTGGCTGAGATTGGG
>Ga0105049_10002719_pt1 | contig 20941 bp, 16 predicted proteins | sample MAT06_FD_78087 | JGI IMG/M metagenome (GOLD analysis project Ga0105049, IMG submission 78087) | Freshwater microbial communities from Lake Fryxell liftoff mats and glacier meltwater in Antarctica - MAT-06 | ecosystem: Environmental > Aquatic > Freshwater > Ice > Liftoff microbial mat | place...
CCGTGTCCTGCCCCTCAAAGACCACACGTGCCATTTCAATGGGCGTGCCGCGCTTCCATTCCTTGGTGATACGCGGGTACCCTGATTTGGTCATCGACCCGGCACCAAAATCTGTTTGAACGAGCAAGGTGTCGCGGTCGGCCCACGAAGCGCTACCCTTGGCCTCCTTGATTTCAAAACCGCCAACGACAAAACTCTTTGCAACAACATCAAACTCGCGCACCACGTTTGCATCTGCACCGCCGCGGGAGAGGTTCAAGAGGCAGCGTTCGTAGTTCGGATACAGGCAGGACGATCCTTTCCAAACCCAGTTTTCTTTCTCGGCTTTAGCCAGTTGGTCGAGGTCCAGCACGGTTTCCCATTCAGGTACCGCCTTCTTATATTCGGCGATGGTGGTGCGCCGCCAAATGCCGCGAATGTTTTTCTCGTCTTGCCAGAAGTTGTAAAAAAATACACCGCGCTTCGCGACGGCGGGAATGCGCGCGCGTGAATTGACGACTTCGAGCGTCTTGTCACGAATCGACGCGAACAGCGGCTCGGCTTCCAGCAGCTTTTGTGTCTTTGCGTTTTGCTCCCTGACCCATGACAGCGCTTTGTCGCCGCCCACGTCTTCCAGCCAGAGGTACGGGTCTTCCTGCGCAACGGCAGCGGTATTCATCAATACAACTCCTGTGACCGCGCAAGCGGCAATCCTTGACCAACTGTATCCAAACATGACTGCCCCTGAAAACAATGAAGCCGCGCATCAGTTGAAGATGCGCGGCTTCGGTCGATAAATGAAGCGAATGAAAAATTATGCAGGCAGTTTATCCAACTCGAATACTTGATGCAATGCACGCACGGCAAGTTCCATGTATTTTTCGTCGACGACGACCGAAGTCTTGATTTCAGATGTGGAAATCATCTGGATATTGACGTTTTCCTTGGCCAGGCATTCAAACATCTTGGCTGCCACGCCAGCATGTGAGCGCATGCCGATGCCGACCAGTGAAACCTTGGCGATCTTGTTATCTCCGCTAACGCCTCTCGCGTTTACGGCTGGCTTCACTTTTTCGTTCAACAGCGCCAGCGCCCTGGCGTAGTCGTTGCGATGCACCGTAAACGAAAAATCGGTGATGCCATCGAAAGACGTGTTTTGAATGATCACATCGACATCGATATTGGCTTCGGCGATCGGCCCAAGAATGGCGAACGCGATGCCGGGCCGGTCCGGCACACCGGTGACCGTCAGTTTGGCTTCATCGCGGTTGAACGCGATGCCGGAAATGATTGGTTGTTCCATATTGTCTTCTTCCTCGTACGTGATGAGCGTGCCCGTGTCGGTTGAATCAAAATCGGTGAAGGACGACAGGACGCGCAGTTTTACTTTGTATTTGCCGGCGAACTCTACAGAGCGTATCTGCAGCACTTTCGAGCCCTGACTGGCAAGTTCGAACATCTCTTCAAATGTAATACTGGGCAGTTTGCGCGCTTCCGGCACCACCCGCGGATCGGTCGTGTAAACGCCGTCCACATCGGTAAAGATCTGACATTCGTCAGCACCCAGCGCTGCGGCAATCGCCACGCCGGTCGTATCCGATCCACCACGTCCCAGGGTTGTGATATTTCCGTCAGCATCGATCCCTTGAAAGCCTGCAACGACAACAACGCAGCCCTCGGCCAGATCGCGTCGAATGTTGGCGTCTTCAATGGAGAGAATGCGTGCTTTGGTAAAAGCGCTGTCGGTGAGTATCTTGACCTGCCAGCCGGTGTAGCTTTTGGCCTTCAGCCCTAGCGTCTGTAATGCCAGCGCGAGTAAGCCGACCGATACTTGCTCACCGGTGGAGGCGATTACGTCGAGCTCGCGCCCGTGAGGATCGGCGCTGAGTTGTTTGGCCAAGCCGATGAGCCGGTTAGTTTCTCCGGACATTGCCGAGGGAACGACGACTAACTGGTGGCCTTGCTGGTGATAATGTGCAATGCGCTTGGAGACCTCACGAATGCGCTCCGGTGACCCCATCGATGTGCCGCCGTATTTCTGAACGATAAGTGCCATAAATGTTTTTTGAGAGTTTTGTGCGGTGCAATAAATTACATTTTAGCGACTTTTGTGTAAGAAAATACCAGCGCGCACAACCGCACAACCCCCTTCCGCGAAGATCACCGATGCGTGACCTTTGGCGTGAATATGGCTGCATGGTCTATAGTGCTGGATACCAGCGATGCACATGCGGGTGGGCATCGAACAATTTGACAGTATGACGAGCGCAATTCGACACACCGGTTTGGCCCCAGCGGTCCTGCTACTAGGGGTCGCGCTTTCATTGACCGCCTGGTTTCTGGTTGCTGGCGTGGTGGAGAAGCAGGCCAAAGCGGACTTTGATCGCATCGCCCTCGCGACCGTTGGTGCAATTGAACGTCGCACACAACGGTACATCGATATTCTGCACGGCCTGGAGGGACTATTTGGTCACGATCCCTCGGTATCCCGCCTGGCGTTCCAGCGTTACGTAAATTCCCTGAACCTGTCGACGCGCTTTCCGGGCGTGCAGGCGGTAGAGTTTATTCGCCGCGTGAAGCTCCCGGAAAAAGCCGTCTACGAGTCGATGGTGCGTGACGACCGAAACATCAGGCCTGGCGGTTTTCCTGACTTTTCAATCAAGCCCGATGGCGTGCGCGCTGAATACTATGTCGTTCATTACCTGGAACCGGCGGTCGGCAATGAGGCCGCCTTCGGCTTGGACATTCGTACGCGCCGTGCCGCATTGGTCGCAAGCGAGCGGGCGCGCGACGTTGGCGAGCCCATCGTTACCGGACCCTACCGGCTGGTGCAGGAAACGCAAAACAGATTGGGCTTGGTCGTTTATCTGCCAATTTACGAAACATACAGGCAGAAACGAACAACGGCGCAACGCCGCGCGGAGTTGGCTGGATTCGTCAATCTCGTTTTTCGAGTTGATGACTTATTTGCCCAACTGATCGACCGCGACCTCAAGAAAAACGCAGACTTTTTTGTATTCGATGTCGGCGCCAGTGATGCCGCGCCCCAAGATCCAACGAATGACAACCTGTTGTACTCAAGCGTCCAGTTGGACAACTATTCAGCGTCGGCCGATCTGGGGGACAGCACTTCCCATACTATTGTGGTCGCCGGCCGCCACTGGCATTTGAAGTTCAAGGGCCTCGGCACCTATGGTCACCCGCTACTGCAGCCACAATCGCTGGTGGTACTGTTGTCGGCATTGGTAATCAGTTTCCTGCTGTTCATTGCGTTGCGGACCGCCGCACGATCGCAAATAAACGCGCAACAAATGGCGGAAATCGCAACGCGCGAATTGCGCGACCAACTGAGCTTTTCAAAGCAATTGATTGAAGCTATTCCAAACCCGGTATTTTTCAAAGATGCTGCTGGAAAATATTTCGGCTGCAACCGCGCGTTTGAAGAGTTCACCAATCGCCCGCGTAGCGACTTCATCGGCAAGACCGTGCTGGAAGTGACTGACTCCGAAGCTGCCCAGCGCCATCACGCCATTGAAACCGAACTGTTGAAAAGCGGCGGCAAGAGCGTCTATGAGTTGTCGCTGACGCGAGCTACTGACGGCAAAACACTGGATGCAATTTTCACGAAAGCCGCGTTTGTGAATGCCGACGGCAATATTGCCGGCCTGGTCGGGGCCATCGTTGAAATCAGCGAACGCAAGGCACTCGAACGTACGTTGAGTGAAAGCAATCAGAAATTGCGCTCCATCATTGAAGGCTCGCCTCTGGCAATTATTGCCCGTGACTTCAATGGCGTCATTGGCCTCTGGAATCCGGCTGCAGAAAAACTATTCGGCTGGACCGCTGACGAAGTCGTCGGCACCACTCGCACGATTGTGCCGGACGATATGCGCACCGAAGTAATCGCGATGCGCAAGCAAGTTGAACAGGGATTGATGGTGTCGCTTGAAGAGACGCGGCGCATGCGCAAGGATGGCGTCGTACTGGACGTGTCCTTATCGGTCGCGCCGATTCACGACGCCAGTCAAAAAATCGTCGGTACGATGGGGCTGATTGCCGATATCAGCCGCCGCAAACGCGCCGAGAATGCTTTACGCAACAGTGAAGCGCAACTGCGGCTGGCAATGGAAGCGGCTGATATGGGTAGCTGGCACTGGAATATCGACAGCGGCACCATGTCTTTTTCCGAAGGCTTTGGCCCACTGTTTGGCTTGGCACGTGGCGCGGTCATCAGGGACTATGCACACTTGCTGTCCCTGGTTCATCCGGATGATCGCAGCGCAACTGATGGCGCCGTGCAGCGGGCGCTAAAGCTCGATACCAGTTTTGACATGGAATATCGCGTGGTTTGGCCGGATGGCCGCGTACGCTGGATGGCCGTACGCGGCCAGATCACACGTGATGCGTTGGGAAAGGCACAGCGCATCGTTGGCGTTACAGCCGACGTAACCAGCCGCAAACAGGCGGAACAACGAATTGCTTACCTGGCGCATCACGATGCGCTTACCGGTTTGCCAAACCGGAGCCTGCTGCAGGATCGAGTCGAACAGGCGATTGCCCACAGTCATCGCAACGCGACACAACTCGCCGTGATGTTTATTGACCTCGATCATTTCAAAACCATCAATGATTCGCTCGGGCATCATCAAGGTGACGTGCTGCTTCAACTGGTCGCGGCCAGAATCCTGAATGTCCTTCGCGAGATCGATACGGTTTCAAGACTGGGCGGTGACGAATTTGTTATTGTCATCCCGGCGTTATCAGCACAGGACGAAGGTAGCCACGCCACGGAGATTGCGCAGAAAGTACTCGACGCGTTGTCGGCCAGCTTTGAGGTGCAATCACACGAGCTGAATATCGGCGCCAGTATTGGCATCAGCATCTATCCGACCGATGGCGAGACTGCCGACATCCTCATGCGCAACGCCGACGCGGCGATGTATCACGCCAAAGGACGAGGACGAAACCAGTATCAGTTTTTCACTGCGGCCATGGATACGGCGGCACAACAACGCATGACGATGCAAACCCAACTGCGTCGTTCGCTGCAGACAAACGATTTCTGCCTCTACTATCAACCGGTGTACAAAGCTTCCAGCCAGGAATTGATCGGCTTTGAAGCACTGCTACGCTGGACAAATGCTGCCGGAACGCTAGTCCGGCCTGGGGAGTTCATATCGGTGGCGGAAGATTCCGGTCTGATCATCCCCATCGGGGAGTGGGTGATTCGTGAGGCTTGCCGTACTGCCGCCCTGTGGCAGCAACGCGGCGAACGACTGCAAGTGGCCATCAATGTATCTGCCATACAACTTCGACGTAAGACTTTCGTCGATACGTTCGCCGACATTCTGGCCGAGACTGGCGCCGACCCGCAACTTATTGAGATGGAGGTCACCGAGAGTGTCATCGTTGGCGGTCACGAGGAGGCGATAGCAGCATTGACCAAACTGGATGCGATGAAAATTCGTATCGCGATCGATGATTTTGGCACCGGCTATTCCGGATTGAGTTACCTAAAGCAGTTTCCGATTCACACGGTCAAGATTGACCAGTCATTTATTCGTGACCTGACAATTGACAAAGAAGATGAGGCTATTGTTCGCGCCATTATCGCCATGTCGCGCAGTCTGGGGCTCACTGTGGTCGCAGAAGGTGTTGAATCAGCGCAGCAACTGGCGATACTGAGCGCACTCGGTTGCGATCTGGTGCAAGGCTACCACTTCAGTCAACCCCTCTCGCTTGAGGCGGCCAACAGCCTCATTGCAAACCAAAGATCGGCGCAGTTACAGTCTGGTGCGTGAGTTAGCGCGGTAAAATGGCACATGCCTGCCACTATTGCCATTACCCGCCGCCTCGAATTCGACGCAGGTCATCGCCTGCCCAATCACAAAAGTCAGTGTCGTAATGTCCACGGCCACCGTTACGCCCTTGAAATTACCCTGAGCTCTGAGGTCATTCACGAAGAGGGTGCAGCCGACGACGGCATGGTGATGGATTTTGGCGACATCAAGCGTATCGCCAATGAAAAGCTGGTTGACCTTTGGGATCATGCGTTCCTGGTCTATCGGGGCGACAAAGTGATGGTCGACTTTCTGGCGGCGATTTCGGGTCACAAAACGGTCATTCTCGATGTCGTGCCGACCGCTGAAAACCTTGCGCAGGCTGCTTTCACAATCCTCAGGGAGGCTTACCACGACCGCTTCGGACATATCCTGGCGCTTACCCGTGTGCGTTTGTACGAAACCCCTAATTGCTGGGCGGACGCAATTGCCGACAGCTAGAAGCTTGCCCGAAGCAAGTGCCCAACTATTTCGGCTTAAAATTATTCAATAATGATCGCTGTACGTAATCGAAGTTTGGATAGCATGCAGGTTTTTCACCCACCGGATATTTCAACGTCTCAAGGAGAAATTAATGCGTAAACAAATTCTTGCCGCCTCGGCGATCACGCTGACACTATTGGCAAACGCTGCTGCCGCACAGGCTAAACCAGAAGATGTCATTAAGTACCGCCAGTCAGTCTACAAAGTGATCGGCTGGAATTTTGGCCCAATGGCGGCGATGGTTAAGGGTGAAAAACCCTTTGACAAGGAAGCATTTGCGCGCAATGCGATGATCGTCAGCCAGATGGCACCGTTGGCGATGGAAGGCTTTGCTGCGGGTTCGGACAAAGGTGCGGACACCAAGGCCAAGCCCGAAATCTGGACGAAATCGGCAGACTTTAAAGAAAAAATGGACAAGATGGTCGCGGAGACCGGTAAGCTCGCCACGGTTACACGCGCAGGCAGTTTCGATGAGATCAAGAAGCAGTTCGGTACGACGGGTGGTACTTGCAAGGCCTGTCACGACGACTTTAAGAACAAGTAATGTGAAGCCAAGTACGTTATAAAAAAAGCCGCGAAGTTCGCGGCTTTTTATTCAATGCAGCATGGTTATTTGTTCAGCAGCAGATACGTGGCGAGTGCAACGCAGGTGCCGATCACCCATGCGAGCCAGGCGGGGCGTTGCCCTGCCGGAATCGTTTCGGTTTCCGACATTTTCTTGTCTCCCGTGAGCATTGGCACGATCAGATTTTCCTTCTTGTAAAAATACGCGAAGGCTATCGCGGCAAGATGCAGACCGATGAGGACCAAAATGAAATCCCCATTCAGCTTGTGAAATCCCGTCAATTGATCGCTCAACGCTTTGCTGACCAACACCGCGTAGGGTCCTTCGAGCATCACGTCATCGTTTGAAAACAGCCCAAGTATCGCTTGCACCAACAACAGCGTAAGCAGGGCCAGCACGCTGATCGCGCCGAGTGGGTTGTGGCCTGCGTAGTGTGGCGCTTCTTTGTCCGGCAGACTCTTTACGTACGCGAGCATAGCTTTGGGACCTCGCACGAAATTCAAGAAGCGCGCGTGATAGCTGCCTGCGAAGCCCCAGATAATGCGAAAAGTGACCAAACCCAAAACCGAAAAACCCGCGCGCTTGTGCCACTCCAGCCAATTCCCACCGAGTTTTCCAGTAACAAAAAGCGTGATCACGAGCAGCACCAGCAGCCAGTGAAACAAACGAACTGGGAGATCCCAAATGCGCACCAGAGAACCAGTTTTCGTGTCGTTCATTTGGTGAACCCGATGTTATCTGCAACCGCGATTATTACTTCACCATTTCGATCCGGATCAGCTCGCCCGAGCTCGCGTCAGTGAGCAAATAGATATTGCCGTCCGGGCCCTGTCGCACGTCGCGAATACGTCCCAGCTTGCGTTCAAACATGCGCTCCTCCGACACAACCTTTTCGCCATTGAGCTTCAATCGTACCAGCGCTTGCCCGGAGAGCGCACCCACAAAGAGATCACCCTTCCACTTCGGAAAATTGTTCGCCGTATAGAAGACCATGCCCGAGGACGCAATCGAGGGCACCCAAAAATGGATCGGCGGCACCATACCTTCTTTTGCTGTCCCCTCGCCGATCTTTGTCCCAATGCCGTAATTGGCACCATAAGTAATCACCGGCCAGCCGTAGTTGGCGCCTGCAGAAAGTATGTTTACTTCGTCGCCGCCCTGCGGCCCGTGCTCATGTGTCCATACGCGGCCAGTCTCTGGATGCAGCGCTGCGCCTTGTATATTGCGATTGCCCAACGTAAAGATCTCGGGGCGCGCACCGGGCGTTTTCACAAATGGATTGTCAGCCGGAACACGGCCATCGTCATGAAGGCGAATACTCTTGCCTGCATGGTCATTCAATTGCTGGGCGCGTTGCGCTGCGCCTTTCGCTGGGCTGTCACCGCGATCCCCAAGGGTAATGAACAGGTAGCCACTGCGATCAAATACGATGCGTGATCCGAAATGAAGTCCGGCGCCAGATTTTGGCTGCATGCGAAATAGCACTTCCACGTTGGTCATCATAGGCGCAGAGGGTGTGCCACCCAGCTTTCCACGCGCTAGTTCAGTACCGTATTCGCCCGGCTTGCCGGCGTTGTAAGTCCAATAAACCCAACCGTTTTCGGCGTACTTGGGATGCAAGGCGACATCAAGCAATCCACCCTGCCCGCGCTCAGTCACTTGCGGAATTCCCTCGATGGATTTTTCGACCAGTTTGCCATTCTCAAAAACACGCATCGTGCCTCGACGTTCAGTCAGCAGCACGCGGCCGTCGGGCAGGAACGCCATTCCCCAAGGATGCGAGAGCCCCGAAACAACTGAAACTGCGCGAACCGTGTACTGTTCGGTCTTGAATACGCGCTCGGTTGACGTGCTCTGCGCGAACGACGCTTGAGTCAAAGCGCAGAAAGCAAATGCGACTGGATATTTAGCCAACGCGGAAAATCGGGTTGTCATCGGGATGTCCTTCAGCAATTCGTTATGGGCTGGAAACGCAAAACCCCCAGCTTAAACCGAGGGTTTTTGAACTAAATCCAACCGGAAAAACGCCAATCTGGCGGAAGCGGTGAGATTCGAACTCACGGATGGCTCACACCATCGCTGGTTTTCAAGACCAGTGCCTTAAACCGCTCGGCCACACTTCCATAAAAGAAGAATATTTTACCATTGGGGAAGTGATTTTTCGCCCGGAAAAATCCGCTACTTGAAACTTTTTCCGGTTGCCTATAGTCTTACATCCGCACATTTCTTTTCTGGAGAAAATAATATGGCTACAAATGCCCCAATCCTCACTACACCCGGCACGCTCGCGCCGGTGCAAAACCGCGTCCTGCGTAACACTTACATGCTGCTTGCGTTGTCGTTGCTTCCCACGATTGCGGGATCGTGGGTAGGCGTTCAACTCAAATTTTCGTTTTTCTCCGGCAATCCATTTATCGGGTTCATCCTCTTTCTAGGCATTGCCTTTGGTTTTTTCTACGCCATCGAAAAAAACAAGAATAGTGCCTGGGGCGTACCGATCCTCCTGGGCTTCACATTCTTCATGGGCCTGATGCTGTCGGTGCTGATTGGCAAAGTTCTCGGATTGCAAAACGGCGGAACTTTAATCGCCACAGCGTTCGGTGGCACGGCGATGATCTTTTTTGCGATGGCGACGCTTGCCGGCACCATCAAACGCGATATTTCCGGGATGGGCAAGTTCTTGATGATAGGCGTGCTGCTGCTCATCTTTGCCTCGCTGGCAAACATCTTCTTGCAAATACCCGCGCTGACGTTGACCGTCATGGTGCTGGCCATCGGCATTTTCTCGGCGCTGTTGCTGTATGACGTGAACCGCATTATTACCGGCGGCGAGACCAATTACATCAGCGCAACATTGGCAATCTATCTTGACGTCTATAATATTTTCGCCAATCTTTTGGCATTGCTTGGTATCACCAGCAACGACTGATCAAGCGCTACACCCACAAAAAAAACCGGTCGGGGTTCAGCCCCGACCGGTTTTTTCTTTAGAACTTCAAACACCAGCATTGGCGGGCCTCGCAGGCCAAAAATCCCTCGAAATGCGCGCCAATATTGGTGTTTTGCTAAATTTAATCCCGCTCGAAAATCGCGATCGATTCCACGTGTGCGGTGTGCGGGAACATATTGACTACACCAGCCGCCTTCAGGGTGAATCCCTGCTCGTTAACCAGTGTCCCGGCATCGCGCGCCAGTGTACCGGGACTACAGGCGACGTAAACGATGCGTTTCAGTTCGGGCCGGAGGTCAGGACCGAGCAATCTGCAGACTTCCAATGCACCGTCGCGTGGCGGGTCGATCAACATTTTTGTCACCGGCGGAATCTTCTTCATCGCGGACTCCTGATCGGCATATAAATCCGCCGCAAAGAAGCGCGCCGCGTGGCCCAATCCATTGCGAGTTGCATTGTCCGCCGCGCGCTGTACAAGCGATTCGCTACCCTCGACGCCGATCACGTTGGCACCCAGCCGCGCGATGGGCAAGCTGAAATTACCCAATCCACAGAACAAATCCGCGATAAATTCCTCTGGCTGCGGGTCCAGCAAATCCATTGCACGCTTGACCATCAAGCGATTCACCTCGTGATTCACCTGCGTAAATTCAGTCGGCCGAAAATTCAATTCCAGTGAAAATTCCGGGAGCAGATAGGTGAGCGAAGGCGCGTCCAGCGGATACCACGGTACAGCCGTTTCCGGCCCCTTGACTTGCACCCACCACTGAATTTTGTGCTCATCCGCGAACACTTTCAGTTTCGCTTCGTCCGCTTCTGTCAGCGGCTCCAGAAGGCGCAGCACCAGCGCGCTTACGCGTTCGCCAACGGCTACCTCGATCTGTGGAATACGGTTTCGAATGTCGAGTGTGCTCATCACTTTGCGCAGCGGATCTATCATCCTGCCGATGCCGCCAGCAAGGACTTCGCATGAATGCATATCCGCCACGTAGCTCGATTTCTTTTCGCGAAAGCCAACCAGCACGCCACCTTTCTTCTCGACGTAATTCACCGACAGGCGCGCACGATGGCGGTACTCCCACTGTGCCGCATAGATGGGCGGAAGAATTCGTTCAGGTGTGACCTTGCCGATGCGGTTGAAGTTGTCCTCCAATACCCGCTGCTTGGCCGCTACTTGCATGCTGGGGTCGACATGCTGCATGGCGCAGCCACCGCAGATTTCGTAAAAGTTGCACTTGGCTGAAATCCGTTCATTGGAAGACCGCAGGATTTTCAGCAATTTCGCGGTTTCAAAATTCTTTTTTTTGCGCGAAGGCTGGTACTGCACCAGCTCACGCGGCAGCGCGCCTTCGATAAATACGGCTTTGCCGTCGACGTGCGCCACACCGCGGCCTTCATGGTCAAGCGATTCGACGAGTGCCGTCGGGGCTTCCTGTGCTAACGAGTTTTTTGCCGGGAGTTCTAATGCGGAGGTCATTGGGGTGGCGCTGCGGTCGGGCGAGGGCAAATTATACGTTGCTGCCGCCTGAACGCTGATGTGAAAAAGGGGGAACAGGGGCGCCATCGGCGCCCCCTTCATCGGGTCGGCTGCAACTACGGCTTCCGGCAATTCGGCTTGAAGGCGTCGAATGCTTGCCGCTGTATGTTCTTGGTAACCGATGCGCCATTGACATCGTAAATCAGCTTCGCCGTGTTGCCGTCGGTGAATTCGAGGCGCATGTTGCCGACCTGGGTGAGATTGGCCTGGGTGATCGGCGTGAAAGGCACAGCATCAAAATTCGGCCCGGTGGTGCGGAACAGTGCGCCCGCGAAATTTTGTGTCCCGGCGATGCGGTCACCGCGCGAGAGAATGAGCCACATCCCTTTGCCGGCTGCGTCATAAGTAAACAGTGTCGCAAAAATAATATCGCTTTGGTGAGTCAGGTTAATGCCCCAGCCCGATTCACTGGGATTCCACCACAGGTCCTGATAGTTGTTGTTGTAGGTCCGGTTAGTCCCGGTGAAGCCACAAGTAGGCGGCGTGGCAAATGTCTGTTTGGAAATACTCTTGGTCACACTGCGGCTACCCACGTTGTAGGTGAGTGTGCCAGTTGAGGGGCCCGAAAATGCCACCCGCATCGAGCCGACTTCGGTGAGGTTCGCGGCCGTAATGGGTGTGAACGGCGTGGCATTAAATGCCGGCCCTCTCGTACTAAAGAGTTTGCCCAGATAGCTCCCGTCCGGCTGAAGGTCACCACGACTCAAGATGAGCCAGATACCGGCACCCGCATCGTACGTGAACAAGGTACCAAAAATAATATTGCCCTGGTGGTTGAGGTTAATTCCCCAGCCACTCTCGGCTTCCCCTGCCCACCATAGCGATGTGTAGTTGGTCGTCGCGGTCGTAAATGATGCTGTCACGCTGTATCCGGCCGGTGTCAGGTCGGTTGGCACCCATGGGGCGACATTGAGATAGTAGGTGCCCGGTGTGACTTGCCAGGAGATACCAAAATCGGTGGCCGTTACATCTGCGTCGTCATTGGTCGCGTTACCTGTGGCATTCTCCAGAACCGAACCGTTGGCATCGAGCAAGCCACCGATCAAATCGTGGCCGCCGGATGATTTCACATACAGCGTTCCGGTTTGGGTAATGTTGATGCGGAAGGTATCGATGTCACCGACGTAATTCAATGTCGCAGACTTGGGGACGTCGAATGTCAGTGCGGGGATCGAGGTTGCCGGTTGATTCGCGTTATCGTCGGTGGGGTAGGCCGTGCCATTGAGAATCGGTGCGATCTGTGGGTGGAAATAATCGAAGCGACCATAGTTGGCGTTTTCAGTCGTGTTGGTGCATGACATTCCTCCAGAACCATTGCGGAGAGTCGAACTGGAGAGTACGCCGCGAAGTTGAAGGGAACCGTTGTTCAAGGTGAACAAGCCGGAGCCGGATGACCCTTGCTCAATAATCCCCCGGCTAAACAAGATGCCGTACATCGATTGATCGTAACCGCGCAGGCGGATCAGACCGTCGGAACTTCCTGGCACGGACAACGTCCCGATCGCCGCCTTCATGATGTCCCCCCTCGGGTGACTGACCGAGACAATGGGCGAATTGACACCAAGTACACTGGTACTCCAGCCGGCGAAAACTGTCCCGGAGGGTGGTGGTGAATTCAGCCGAAGCAGAGTCGAATCGACAAACTGATTCGTGAAGAGAAGTTGCGCACCGCCGCTTAAATTGACAACGTCACTGCGAACCGAACCGCCGCAGGCGCTGGCCTCGTAGAACCAGCGCGTTGTCAGGCTGCTAGCCTCGGCTTGCGTAGAAATGCAGTGGTTTGCCGTGAGAAAAAAGTCTTGTTGAACCGGGGAATTCAGCAAAGTACCTGTGCATGAGAAGATACTGCCGCCACTGGAAAAGCTCATTCTCGCAACGGATTTGCGGCGCTCCGAGATCGCATTGCCGTTCAGTTGGTCGTCGGCAATTGTGCAGGCGACGTCCACGGTACAAGTGCCGGCAGCAGTGCTTAGCGCCGGTTCTGCCGGGCCCTTCTCGGCGAACGGTAGCTGCTCAAAGTGCCCGACGTCCTGAACCTTTATCCGAAGTCCATCGACTGCCTCTGTGGTGAACACCTCGACAATTTGCGTCGGCCCGTCGGTCGGCGGCGTCCAGATTTCGCCATTCAATGCCACCGCAAGCGGCACCCTTTGCGCGTCATCGCCGAATTTTGCGACCACGCGCAATTCACCTTTTGTAATCTCTGCGGGCAGCAACAATCTGGCGCGAACGCCCATTGCACCTGCGGATGAGATACGCAAATGGGTCACAAACCCACCTTCAGGCAATGCCTGCCATTTGACGACCGTGGCCTCGGCGCCATTAGGAAATACCGAACCCACGCGGAGTGGCGCTGAGCCGCGAACCGGCGTTTGTTTGATTCCGAAAATCGTCGCCAGCGTGGATTGGGGCGCAAATTTGCTCTGCTGCGCCGCCTGCGCCAGGTCGGAGGCCGTTGGTGTCAGATCGATGCTGGTCATCGGCGCCGTCACAGAGCGAAGCGAAACACTTTCTTCCGGGACACTGCCCAGTTTCACCCGGCTGGACATTTCCGCAGGCGAAGTCGCTGCCAGAGCATTTCCCAAACCACAAAACGCGATGGTGCACGCTACCGTCGCACGCTTGAAAAAAGACCGCATATTCATACTTGTTGCCTCACTGTCGTCGACGACTGCCGGAACCCGGTTAAAGACTGCACCAGGCGTTGGACACCCAGCCACTGCTGATCCCAAAATCCAATCCCGTAATTTCTGCCATCGAGCTGATCACGAACGCCCGTGGACGGGTAAATGTCCTTAAAGTCTGCCGACCGAAAAATCACATCCCATACGGGGAACAAAACTGCGAAGTTGACGCCGCTCAACCGGCCTTCGTGACCGATGCCGATGCCGTGATGTACGCGATGAAATCGGGGACTGACCAGCAGATACTGGCCGATACGGCCAAACGACACCTTCAGATTCGCATGCGACAAACTCTCGACCACCCGCGACGCCACCACCAGGGTTACAAATTGTGCCGGGGCTACGCCGATGAGTAACGCCACCAAAGCAAATGCGCCATCGACGACAAGATCATCGAGCAGATGATTGCGATCATCGGACCAGAAGGTCATTTCACGCTGTGAGTGATGCAAGCTGTGCAACGCCCACCACGGATTGATCTGGTGTTGCGCTCGATGCAGCCAATAGGCGACGAAATCGAGAATGACGAGATAGCAGAAAAACGACAACCAGGGCGAATCATTGAGCATCGGCAGCAGGTCTTCCAGCTTCCAGGGAATGATGTCATGCATGCGCAAGGCACCGTCGAGCGCATCGACAACCGGCATGAGCAGCAGAAACATCATCAAGGGTACGAATCCCAACCGCTGCAGCATTGTGTAAATTACATCCACACGCTTGGCGCTCTCGTCATTCTGCGTCTCCGCAGGATAGCGCTTCTCAATCACGCCCAATATCACGGCGAGCAAGGTGATTTCGATGGCCCCGATGAGGAAGAATTCGGTGCCGCCGAATGCCAGTTCTGCGTGACCGCCCAGACCCAGACTGTGCAGCAGCGGTAGCACACCGGTTTCGAAAACGTGCCCGTGCAGTGCCGCAAACTGTTCGGCGAAAAATTTGGCAAGCGAATCAAACATCTACATTTTCCATTGTGGATGATCCGTGATGCGTGCAAAACATAGTCCTTTGGACCTCAATCCAGAGATGAGTTCGTCGAATCGCAAATAGAGCGGATCCTTGCGCGACCAAATGCCGAGATGCCAAAGCAGAATGTCGCCGTCCCTGATATGGCGCAACTGCGTCTTGATCAACTGATCTGACGGAAATTTTTCGCTTGGCAGTTCGTCACCGGAAAATCCGGCCGCTGTCCACGGCACATGTTTGAATCCACAGGCGCTGGCAAAGCGGGTAACGTTTGGCGTGAGCTTGCCTCCGGGCGCACGCCAGATACGATCAAAACCGCGGCCGGTCATCGCCTTGAATGCAGATTCCGACTGTTTGAGTTCTGCGCAAACGCCGGCCGCGTCCAACGACTCGCCAGAAGTCCCACCTGCAGGCACATAGCTGACTTTGTCTGCGCCCAGGTCCCGTCGAAAAATCCAATGCCGCCAGGTATGCGAGCCGAAAGCGTGGCCCTCAGCGGCGCGCGCCTTCCAGTATGCAGTCCAGGACGGATCCAGCGATGTATCGCCGCGCGTGGTTTTTTCATTGGCGAGGAAAAAGGTGGCTTTGATGTCGTGCTTTTTCAATACTGCCGCCATCTCTTCGGCCGGTCGCATATTGCCGGTATCCAGGGTGAGATATGCCGTGCCGTTGCAAGTCGCTGCTGCAGCGCTGCCGGCTACGAATACCGACAACGCACATGCGACGATACCTTTCATTTCCAAAGCCTACTTGCGTGCGGCATGATTGGCGAAGTAAATGCCGTGAGGGGACTTACCGACGGGAATCTGCTTCACAATCTGCTTGGTCGTCATGTCGATGACCGTCACCTTTTTAATCCATCGCGACGTGACCCAAAGCTGTTTGCCGTCCTTGGTAAGTTCCATGCAGTCCGGTCCACCGGGAACATTGATCGTGTCGATGACAGCGAGTGTCGACTGATCGATGATATTGATGGTGTTGGATACCCGGTTGGTAACCAGCAGGCGTCTGCCATCACCCATCGGCAGGAAATTGTGGGCACCCTTGCCGGTGGTAATTTTCTTGACCGTTTTTTGGGTCCGCCAGTCGATGACTTGAACATAGTCTTCGCCGGTCATACCGACGAGCACGTATTTGTCGTCCGGTGTCAGCCAGACGCCGGCCGGCATTTTGCCGACCGGCATTTTCCATTTCATCGTCTGCGTTTTAAGATCAAACGCGGCCAGTTCGTTGCTGTCCTGCAAAGTGACGAACGCGAGCGAACTGTCGCTGTTGAAGCCGACGTGGCTGGGGGCCTTCGGGGCCGGGAGTCGTTTTACCAGGCTGAAATCTGCACCGTTGTAGATGTCGATACGGTCTAGCCGCAAGCTGACAGAGACAAACCATTTCTTGTCCGGACTGAAACCAATTTGATAGGGATCAGAAATCTTGTCCAATCGCCGCTTGAACTCTCCCGTCAGCGGGTCCAGAAACACCAAATCGTTTGAAACCGCGTTGGCGACGATGAGCAATTGATCGTCCGGGGTGGCCATCAGGTGGTGGGGCTCCTTGCCGACGGGAAACCGTTTGGTTTCAACCATCGTTGCTTTGTCTATCAGGCTTACCGTGCCTTCTCCCGAATTGAGCACGACAACCACCTCGGCGTTGACCAGACAGGAAAAACTGCCAAGTGCGCCAGCGGCACAAACAAATACCAACGATTTCAGCTTGCTAAAATTCACAAAAAGCCCTTCGAATCACAATGTTACGAGTCAAATATGGGTGTCGCCCCGAATACGCGCATGCTACCATGGGCACGCATGACTCAACGCTTCAACTTACGCCGCCGCCGACTGTTTTCCAGCACAAATGACAATTAAGTTCTGCTCGCAATGTGGTTCGGAAAAAATCGAACTGCGCTCGCCACCCGGCGATGACCGGACCCGGGAAATTTGTGGCGCATGCGGTCACATCCACTACGTAAACCCAAAAATTGTGGTCGGCAGTATCCCCGTCTGGGGCGAACAAATTCTGCTTTGCAAACGGGCAATCCAGCCGCGCTATGGCAAGTGGACCTTGCCGGCCGGCTTCATGGAAGAGAACGAGACACTTGCCGAAGGCGCCATGCGGGAGACGCTGGAGGAGGCCGGGGCGCGAATCACGGTCGAGAAACTCTATGCGAGCTACTCACTGCCGGAAATCAGTCAGGTCTATGTGCTGTTTCTCGCCAAACTTGATGACCTCAACTACGCGGCCGGCATTGAAAGTCTGGAAGTCAGGCTATTCTCAGAGCATGAAATACCTTGGCAAGAGCTGGCTTTCGCGACGATTGGCGAGGCGCTGAAACGCTATTTCGCGGATCGCGCGGAAGGCGTTTATGCGCCACACTTCGCGGATCTGAGGCGAACGCCTAAAAAATGAAACTCTTTTGTTGGCGAGGCTTTCCAGACATTATTGCCCGAAAAGCCGCGCCGAATGGCGTTTTACGTTTTCCAAGTACGCCTGCTCTTGCGGCTGGCTTACTTCCGCCGCCACTCCGTCAACCCACCCGGCTTGTCTTCCAGAACGATCCCGGCCGCATCAAGTTGCTTGCGAATTGTGTCCGCGCGGGCAAAGTCCCTGCCCTTCTTGGCGGCGTTACGTTCATCGACCAGCGCATCGACATCTAGCTGCCCGGCAGCTGCCGAGCCTTGCACGAACGCCGCCGGCACATCCTGAAAAAATCCCAGGCTGCCGCCCAGTGCCCGAAGCAATCCTGCGATTTCGGTCGACTTGGTCCGGTTGAGTTCGCGGCGCAATTCATGCAACACCGTCAACGCGGCGGGCGTATCAAAGTCGTCTTCCATCGCTTCGCGAAATTTTTTCGCTGCTGGATGTTGCCAATCGAGTTCGACCACACCAGCGGGCGTTTCTTTCAGGGCAATGTAGAAGCCCAGGAGCGACTGACGCGCGTCTTCGAGCATTTCCCATGAGTAACTTATCTCGCTCCGATAGTGGCCGCGCAACAGAAAATAGCGCACCGTTTCGCCGCCCTGCACGGCATCGAGCTTATTGAGCACCTCGCGAAGGGTGAAGAAATTGCCCAGCGACTTGGACATTTTTTCGTGATCGATATTGAGAAATGCCGCGTGCATCCAAAACGTCGAAAACTGCTTTCCGGTGCCTTTGTCGAAAGTGCCCTCGGTCTGTGCAATTTCATTTTCATGATGCGGAAATTGAAGATCAAATCCTCCACCGTGGATGTCGATCTGTTCGCCCAAAACCGCTTTGCACATCGCCGAGCATTCAATATGCCAGCCGGGCCGCCCGCCGCCAAAAATGGAAGGCCATTGCGGCTCGTTCGGCTTGGCGGCTTTCCACAACACAAAATCAAGCGGGTCGCGCTTGGCAGATTCCACCGCTACGCGTTCACCGGCGCGCAAATCGTCGGGGTTCTTGCCCGACAATTTTCCATAGCCTGCGAATTCGCGAACCGCGTAGTACACGTCGCCATTGCTCGCCCGGTAAGCCATGCCCTTGTCTTCAAGCTGCTGGATGATGGCGAGCATGTGATCGATATGGTGGGTCGCGCGCGGGCTGCTGGTCGGGCGCAACAGTTTCAAGCGCGCAGCGTCTTCAAAATAGGCGTCGGTCATGCGCGCGGTTAGCGCCTCCATCGGCTCATTGTTGGCGTTGGCCCGCTCAATGATTTTGTCGTCGATATCGGTGATATTGCGCACGAAGTTGACTTCATACCCACTGACACTCAACCACCGGTAAACCATGTCGAATGCGGTGAATGTGCGGGCATTGCCGATGTGAAAAAAATCGTACACCGTCGGACCGCAGACGTACATGCGCACTTTTCCCGGTACCAGCGTGGTGAATGTCTGCTTTTGTCGGCCAAGCGTGTTGTAAATGGTTTGCATGAAAATTCAGGATGGTTCTCGAGGACAACGGTATGGGTCAGCGAAACTTGCGTACGCGCCTGCTGTCAAGTGGAGGTTGTTAACTGGGATAACTGCCGTGCGCGCTGTTTGAGCGCCCGTCGGGATCAGACAGACCGCAAAATAATCAACAACATCGATCCTGCAGACCCGAGAACCGCACGGTCGGCGGCTCTGCAATCCGGAGCGCCAAAATGGGTTTCAACTGGGCCGCTGACGGCCTCAAAAAACGTGGCGATCTTGTGTAGTTGAGAAGCATTCTTGGTAGAATAGTGCGGATGTATGGAACACTGATTTTCATTAAATTCAACGAATTATAACAAAATGCTCATTGCCAATTTATCCCGTGAACTGCGCCGAAGTGCCCTCCTGTGCCTGATCTGTTTTTCAGCCGCGTGCCTGGCCGGTCCCGCAGAAGATACCAAAGACGCGACCAAATTGTATCAGCAGGGAAAACTGGATCAGGCATTGTCGAAAGTGAACGGAGCATTGGCGCAACAGCCCAAGGATGCTCAAGGCAGGTTCCTGAAAGGTCTGATCCTGACCGAAATGAAAAAGAGTGCGGATGCGATCCAGGTTTTTGTCGGCTTGACGGAGGATTATCCCGAACTGCCCGAACCCTATAACAACCTCGCGGTGTTGTATGCGAGCCAAGGCAATTACGACAAGGCAAAGGCAGCGCTGGAACTTGCCATTCACACCCACCCGAGTTACGCAACCGCGTATGAAAACCTTGGCGACATCTATGCGCAGTTGGCAAGACGTTCGTACGACAAGGCACTGCAACTGGATAAAGGCAATATCACTGCGCAGGGCAAGCTGTCGATGGTGAAAGATATTTTCAATTTGCCTAAATCGATTCCGACCGAGCCAACAAAAACCGCTGCCGTTCAGGTTGCCGTTGTACCCAAGGCAGAGCCTAAAGCCGATCCCGCCAAAGCTGCTGTTCCGACACCGGCAAAAGTGGTCAACGTCCCGATGAGCGGCAATGCGACTGCTGACGTGAAGGCAACAGTCGAAGCGTGGGCCAAGGCATGGGCCGCGAAAGACGTGGCAGCCTATCTTGGCTTCTATGCGCCGGAATTTGAAACGCCGGCGGGCATGGCGCGCGCAGGGTGGGAGGCGCAGCGCAAGGAACGGATCGAGCCGAAGAAATCCATTTCAGTTGAAGTAAAGATTAACAAGACTTCGCTGCAAGGCAATACGGCAACCGTTGTATTTCGCCAACTCTACCGGGCAGATGCTGTGAAGAGCGATAACACCAAGACCTTGCGACTGGTGAAAACAGGCGATCGCTGGCTGATTACTTCTGAACGTTCCGGGAGTTAGTCGGTTTGCGTTACGTTGAGTTCGCGCCTGCACACCAATTGATGACGCGACAACGCAATTTGTTGCTCGCGGTCATGGTCAATGTCGCGGCGCTGTTTGCGACTGCCGCCACTGCGCAGCCCGCACCGCTTGCGTCGATTGCGTTCAGCAATGAGGTTGAGGCATCCCTGGTCCGCGCGCTCGAATCGCTGAAAACAAAAGGCATCAAGCCCGCGCTACTGGAACTTGATGCCACGCTTGCAAAGAATCCAAACTTTCGCTTGGGTCATCTCATCAAGGGCGACCTTTTGATGGCCAAAGCTGGCACACCTACCGCGTTTACCGGCTTGGCATCCCAGCCGGAGTTAGTTGCCAGTCTGAAGCACGAAGCCAAGGCTCGTTTCTCACGCTATTTTGACGGCCCGCCGCTTGACAGTTTGCCGACTGCTCTATTGCAGCTTTCACCTGACCAACAGCATGTGCTGCTGGTCGACAGCGAAAACTCACGTCTTTACGTTTACAAGAATGTCGATGGTGCTCCGCAATATGTCGCCGACTACTACGTGTCGGTAGGCAGGAATGGCATCGAAAAAGAACGGCAAGGTGATCAGCGCACACCATTGGGTGTTTACCAAGTGACATCCAGCGTGGCCCGCGAAAAATTGATCGATTTCTACGGCCCCGGCGCGTTCCCGATCAACTATCCCAACGAATGGGACAAGCGCAA
>Ga0105049_10002721_pt1 | contig 20937 bp, 21 predicted proteins | sample MAT06_FD_78087 | JGI IMG/M metagenome (GOLD analysis project Ga0105049, IMG submission 78087) | Freshwater microbial communities from Lake Fryxell liftoff mats and glacier meltwater in Antarctica - MAT-06 | ecosystem: Environmental > Aquatic > Freshwater > Ice > Liftoff microbial mat | place...
CGAAGTTGCAGGCATCAGTCGACAAGACGATCAGGTTGGTCTCCGCCGATGGCGAGGAGATCACGCTACGGCTGGTCGACCGGGTGCTGTTCAAGACGCTCGAAGATCAGCTCACCGACACCGGCAAGCGCGTCCTCGATCAGGTCGCGGTCGCACTCAAGGAGATCCCCGACAAGCAGATCTGGGTGCAGGGACACACCGACGATCAACCGATCGGACGGTTGCCTCCACCGCCGCTCAAGCGCGGCCAGAAACCGGAGCCGCCGCCGCCGCCGAAGTTCGCGACCAACTGGGAGCTGTCGGCCGCGCGTGCGCTCACCGTCGTGCACTACCTGCAGGACGTCGCGAAGGTCGATCCCTCGCGGCTCGCGGCGCTCGCGTTCGGTCAGTACCGCCCGGTGTCGAAGACGAACAAGGCGGCGAACCGGCGGATCGAGATCGTGCTGTACCCGAAGCCGATCGTGAAGAAATAACCGTGCTGGTCAAGGCGACCTGGGTTACGGGTCGAGATGCTTCCCGCGGTCGAAGATGATGAAAACCGCGAACCGAGCACGTGCGGCCCGCAGTACGAGTATGTGAACGTTCGTGAACGTCAGCGCTGGCGCTCGACGAAGCTGACCAGCTCGGCGTCCTGCGCGTTCGCGATCGTGTCACCGGCGAGCTGATCTCGCGCACCGCGAGCGAACGCGAGCACCGGGATGCTCTGGAGATCGCGGATCTCGCGCAGCACCTCGGCCGCACCGTCGGAGTTGAGGTCGAGCAAGATCGCGCGCGGGCGCAAGGCCCGGGCGAGCCGCGTCAGCTGCGGTAGCGCACGCGTCATCGTCACCACCGTGAAGCCGCGGCTCGAGAGCGTCAGATCGAGTTGCTGGAGCCGCGTGCGATCGGCCTCGATCACCACCACCACGGCGCGATCGGGATCGGGTGCGAGATCTGCGTAGCTGGCCGAGCGCGTCGCAGGAGTGACCGGGATCGCGATCGGGCCACTGCCGGGCGTCGCGCTGCGGGATCGATAGACGGCGAGGGCGACCTTGTTGAGCAGATCCTCGACATCGAACGGCTTCTCCACCAGCTCGTTCGCGCCGACGTTCGCGAGGTTGACCTCGAGGCCGTGGACCGCGGTCATGATCAACACGGGGACATCGCGATAGGCCGGCTCGTCGCGCAACGCCTGGAGGAATTGCCGCCCGTTCATGCCCGGCATCATCAGGTCCAGGAGGATCGCGTCGGGCCGGAACGCGTGGACGCGGTCGAGCGCCGATTCGCCGTCGATCGCGAGATCCACGACGTAGCCCTCGTCGGAGAGCATGTTCCCCAGGGTCTCCCGCAACATCGGCTCGTCGTCGACGACGAGAACTCGCCCTTCCTTCATGCCCTGCCTGCCATGCGATCGTCGCCTCCGCGCAGCCTAGCACTGGAAGGAGACGTGTATCATCGGCTCGAAGATGTCGACGCCGTCGACAAGGTCGCCACTGGCGACCGCGTATGAAGTGCTGCAACCGAGGATCCTGCAGCGGCTCCTCGATCTGCGCGCGACCCTCGATCCTGCCCTCGGCCGGATGGACGAGGGGACGGCACGCGGCCAGATAAATGCGGTGCTCGATCACCTCGGAACCTTCATCGCCACCGGTGACATGGGCCAGCACCGCGCGTTCTTGCATACGTTTCTCGCGATGCGCGCGGCGGAGGCCCAATCGCCCGCGGCCGTGCTCGCGATGCTGGTCGCGATCGGCGACACCGCGGCGCAGGTCGCACAGGACGAGGGCGCCGGCACGGCAGAGGGTGCCGAGCTCACGCTGCTGCTGACCAAGGTGACCGCGACCACCGCACGCGCGGTCAATGATCTGATTGCCGAGGAGCTCGAACGCCGACTCGGCACGTGGAACGAGCTGCGCGCGCAGACGACGGGGGCGACGTGACCGTGCAACGAGAGATGCGCGTCGCCGGCGACACCAACGTCGGCAAGGTTCGATCGACCAACGAGGACTCGATGATCCTCGAGCCGCGGCTCGGCCTCTACGTCGTGCTCGACGGCATGGGCGGCGCGAACGCCGGCGACATCGCCTCGCAGATGGCGCGCGATGCGATCCGCGACTACGTCATGCAGCGCCGTGGCAACGCACCGGCGCGACAGCTCCTCGAGGCCGCGATCCAGGCCGGCTCGGCGTCGGTGTTCGCCGCATCGCAGGCCAATCGCGAGCGCCACGGCATGGGCACCACGGTGGTCGCGTGCCTGGTCGTCGATCCCGATCACCTGGTGATCGGCCACGTCGGCGACAGCCGCGCGTACCTGTTGCGACAGGGCAGGCTGCTAGCCCTGACGCGCGATCACACGATCGTCGAGGAGCTCGTCGACCGCGGGCTGTTGACGGCCGACGAGGCGGAGCGGCATCCGTACAAGAACGTGCTGTCGCGTAACCTCGGCGCGCGCCCCGAGACCCGCGTCGATCTCGTCGACGTCGAGGTGCTTCCCGGCGATCGCGTGATGCTGTGCTCCGACGGGTTGTACGGCTACGCCTCGACCGAGGCGATCCAGTACATCCTCGGATCCGGCGATGCCCCCGAGCATGTCGCGCGCGATCTGATCGAGCTCGCGTTGCGCGGCGGTGGCGGGGACAACGTGTCGACGATCGTGCTCGAGGCACCGCAGGCCGCACCCACGGCATCGACGGTGGTCAAGACCAGCGGGGCGATGGCGTGGTGGCAGAAGCGCCAGCGGTTCCTCCAGATCGCGAAGGATCGCGGCCTGCCGAAAAACCCGATCGTGCGCGGGCTGTCGCCCGACGAGGCCCTCGAGTTGATCGGGCTGTCGCTGTGCCAGGCGATCTTCCACGATCTCGAGAAGTCGACCGGTGTCAACGTCTGGACATTCGCGCAGAACCTCGCCGGTGGCTGGTTCGAGCGCGGTGGCGAGTGGTCCGCGGTGCGCGGGCTGATGGACATCCTCCACACCTGCGCGCGGGTCTGCGTCGACGAGATCCGCAGCGCTGACACGCAGCTCGGATTCCTGCTCGATGTCGCGGTCAGTCGCGCCCTGGTGGTCGCCGAGCTCGCGCTGGGTGGCTTGCTCGCGGAGCGGTTGCGCGTGGTCGATACCGATCTGATCGGGCTGCAGTCAGAACGAGCGGCGATGGTCGATCGCCAGGCCATCGCAGCTGCGGAGACGCTCAGCGAGGATCCGGATGCCGCGCAGCCGTGGGTGGATCGCCCGACGATCCCGTTCCTGCGTCCCGATCGCCCGGTCACCAACTCGGGCGTCTCCGACGAGGTGAGCGACGCGATGGCGAAGACGATGACGATCGCCCGTGCACGCACCGCACCCAAGGCAGAGCTGGTGAAGCAGGTGCTGACCGCGCTGGAGACGGTCGCCAACGATGCCGGCGGCAACTTCGCGACGGCGGTGCTGCAGGCGCGCGAGATCTACGGTGTGCGCTCGGTCGACGATGCCGGCGTGATGCCGCTGTTCGACGCGCTCGACACCGCGCGGAGCGTCACCGCCTCGAGCGTCCAGCAGATCCAGGCGACCCCGGCGACCCGAGCGAAGGTGCTGCTCGCGCTGTCGACGGCGCATCAGCGGCTGGTCGGCGCGACCACGGGGCTGGTGCTCGAGGCGTCGATCCCGTACGGCGATCGACTACGCGAGGTGCAGGCGATCACCGGCGAGCTGCGCGATCAGGTGGCGAGCGCGGAGAAACGTCGCGCCGCGCTCGAGCGCGAGAACGCGACGAACATCGACTCGAGCCTGCCGTGGGGATCCCGCGGAACCACGGAGTGGTGATCATGTCCGACGTCGATCTCGCCGAAGCGGTCAGCGTCCTGCGCGACGAGGTGCTCGAGACGGCCGAGCATGGCGATCGCGATCCGCCGGGCTCGGAGTTCTTCGAGGCGCTGCTGCGTGCGCTCACCGTCGGTGGCGAGTCGGTGCCGGGACTCGATCTCGCGCTCCACGATTCGGTGTTGCGGCGGCTCGCGTGGGGCGACAGCGAGGAGGTCGTGCTCGCCGATGCCGAGATGGTGTTCGATCGGATGGTGATCGCCGTCCACCGTGCGCTCCGCGATCCCGAGGATCAACTAGTAGTCATCGAATCAACCACGCTGGTGGCGGTCACCGTCGCGCGCGTGGTCGCGATGGCGGCGGTGGCGCGGGCCTCGCGCGCTCGCGCGGCGCGGCTGCGCGAGGAGATGGCGCAGCGGCAGCTCCGGGAAGTGCTCGAGAAGCAGAAGGCCACGATCGCCCGGCTCGAGACCGAGAACGACAATAAAGACTATCGTTGAAGATCCGCGGTCATCGCGTCGAGGAGCGCATCGAGCCCGGCCTCGCGATCGACGAACCGGTGCACCAGGTCGTCGGATCCACTCGCGCCCGAGCTACGCACCACTCGCCGCGCCGACGGTTGCACGCGCCGCACGCCTGACATGATCGGCGCGATCCGCGGATCGTTCGCGTCGAGCTCGGCGACGACTGCATCGAGCTCGATGCTGTCGACCGCCTCGGCGATGCTCTGCTCGTCGGCGGCGAACAGCACGTCCCAGCCGCTCGTCACGTAGAGCGCCATCGCGCTGCGCTGGCGATTCGGATCGCCGACGACCAGCACGCGCAGGCGCTTGGTCCGGTGCTCCAGCGGACCGGATTTCCGCGCGGCGTTCGCGACCAACACGCTCCACTCGTCGGGCGGCTCGATCAACAAGATGCCGAGGTACCAGGTGGGTGCGACGGCCTCGCGCACGACGTCGCCGATCACCTCCATCGCGGTGCCGCTCCCCGGATCGATCAGCGTCAGGCTGAGCCGGGTTCCCAGCGGAAACCACGCCGCGGTATCGAGACAGACACCGACCTCCGAGACGTCTCGCGTGCGACACACCGCCATATCGCCGCCGAGGAGCGGCACGGCCGTCGCGGCGAGGTCGATGCGGTACCGTGGGGAGCGCCGTGACAACGCTGCTATTTTGCCATGGCGGCGACGGCCGTTGTGGCGTGGCGGATACCCTGAAACGTGTGCGTCGCGGGATGACAGCCCGCTTGAGCGTGGCGCGAATTGACCGGACGGCACGGCGCGCGAGACTCTGGGGTCATGAGAGCGGTATTGCTGGCGGGCCTCCTCGCGGTCGTCCCCAGGTTCGCGATTGCTGACGACGTGCCCGCGCCTGCGGAGCCGCTCGTCGAGCCGGTGCCGATCCAGGACACCACCGACGCGCCGCCGCCGACACCCGACAACTTCGAGAAGCCGGCGCTCAAGACGCCGATCCGGCCGCGCGAGATCGTGATCGACGTGCCCGGCGTGCGGAGCCTGAAGACCAAGATCGTCCTCGGTTCGGTGCTCGGCGCGGGCACGCTCGCCGGGTTGGTCGGCTTGTACTTTCATGTCGAGTCGCGGTCGGCCGCGAACGAGGTCTCGAAGCAGGTCTTCAACGGTCAGACCTGGACGCCGGATCGGCAGCTCCGGTTCGAGGATGGTGAGCAAGCGCGGGGCCGGGCGATCGCCTCGTACGCGATCGGTGGTGCGTTCGTGATCGGCGCGATCGTCGCGCTGATCGTCACCGAGCCGAAGAGCGAGCAGGCAGTGATTCGACCGCGGCACGCCGGGATCGTTCCCGTGCCGGGTGGTGCAATCGCCGGCGCGGGATGGAGCTTCTGATGCGGGCCGTCCTGCTCTTCGCACTGGTCGCCTGCTCCGCCGATATCGTGTCCGGCACGTACTTCTGCGGGCCCGAGGCGCTGTGTCCCGACGATCTGGCGTGCAACGGCATCGACAACATCTGCACCGCGCCCAGCCAGGCGCTCGCCTTCGATTGCGATCTCCCTGATCGCACCGACGACGACACGCCGGCCACGGGCTTCCAGCTCGGAGAGCTCGACTGCGTGTCGGGCGTGCGCGAGCTCCAGGCCTGTCTGTTCGCCAGCGATCCCGGGGACTGGTTCCAGTTCGAGGTCCCCGCCAACTGCAACGCGGTGCAGATCGAAGCGCGGCTGACGTTCCCGCTCGCCTTCGAGCCGGTCGGGATCCAGCTCTCGACCGAGGGTGGGACGCCGTCGGATGTCGATCAGGACTGCACGCTGTCGACGGGTAACGACAGCGGCTCGACGTCGCGCTGCTTCGAGATGACGGTCGCGAATGGCAGCCAGCACGCGATCGGGCTGGTCCACTCGGGGCGCGAGAACTGCGAGGGCGAATGCGCCTTCAACCGGTACACGCTGAACCTCCAGCTCTCGACGCCGTGAGCAGAGCACCCCAGCGAGCCGCGTCGACACAACTCCGAGCGATCACGGAGATCAAGGAGATCAGCACCGTGCGCAAGGGGCGCGACGAGGCGCGGGCCGGGGACGTCGTCAACGTACGACGGAGCAATGGCAAGCGGCCCGACGAGGCAGCGCATCCCGAGGTCTGGCCGGCGATCGAGCAGCTCGTTGACCCAGTTACTCGAGGCGACCCGGAGTCGTCGCTGCGTTGGACGTGCAAGAGCACGCACATGCTGTCCGCGGAGTTGCGCTCTGGTTTCCGCTCCGGTTTCCGCTTCGGTGATTTGACGCCCGGTGCGGGACCCGGCACCTCGCGAATCGAGATCGCCGGATGTTTCTTCCAGCCCTCACGCAGGAGCCACGTCCTGGGCAGCCAGTGATCAGCCCGAAGTAGGTAGGCGGCATCCGGTACAGGATCGGCGCCTGCTCGCGTTCGCGCCAGCCGGCGAACCCGATCGCGCTGCTGTACGGGTCGACCTTCCACGACCGCGCGAACGCCGCCGTGTCCTGCTGGTGCCGTCGCCAGTTGTTCAGCACGTAACAGATCGCGTTGCGAACCTGACGCGGCGTGGTCAGCGGGACCGGATGATAGCGATCCGCGAACACCTGCCCGCGCCGTCATTCACCACCGCGCCCACCAGCCGCGGCGTTGATGTGCTTGGCGGCAGAAATCTGGAAGCCCTGAAGGCCGCGAGCAAGCACGTCCTTGGTGGTTGCCTCGACGATGAGGTGAATGTGGTTGGTCTGGACGCTGAGATGCGCGATGCGAAAGCCCTCGTGCGAGATCACCGGGGCTCCCGTTCCGCGGAGCGGCCTGAGGCCTCCCGCCAGAAGGGCGCCTGCAGCGCGGCAGAGCAAGCAGTGGCCTATCACCGCGACGAACGCTCGAAGCCCTCGACGATGGCCTCGACGAGGTTCTCCCTGGCGACCTGGTCATCCGCGAATCCGGCTGTGCTGGTCGTGATGAAGATCGGAGCCGCATCCATCGCCTCCCGAAGGGCGTAGTCGTCGAGGCCAGCATCGGCGGCAGGCATCGCCTGCGTCGGGGTCGTCGGCAGCGGTGGCATCGAGGTAGCCCATGGACGAGCTCGCCACCGTCCTCGCCACCGTGTTCGGAACGCAGGTCCGCACCGACACCACCGGCACGCCCACGATCATCCAGGCGCGCGGCTCGATGACGTCGGTGCCGGATCGCAGAAAGCCCTCGTTGCTCATTGTAGCTACAGGAGCCACAATAAGCCATGAACGTCGGTACCCGGGACCTGAAGAACCGTTTGAGCCACTACCTTCGGCGCGTCCGCGAAGCGGGTGAGTCGATCTACGTGACGGATCGGGGCGAGGTCGTCGCCGAGTTGCGACCGGTCACCAAGACCGGTACCCGGTCGGAGCACGACAGGTTGCTGGCGCTCGTCGCGCGAGGGGACATTGCGATGGGTACAGGTGGCAGGTTCAAGGACTTCAAGCCGATCAAGCCCAGGCGAGCCATCTCGATCTCGCACATCGTGCTCGAAGACCGGCGATGATCTACTTCGTCGACACGAGCGCCCTCGTCAAGCGCTACATCGCGGAGGCTGGGTCCGAGCAAGTTCGACGCTTGCTGCGCCGCAAGGTGGAGATCTGTGTCGCGCGGATCACGGAGGCAGAGGCGTATGCGGCCATCGCACGTGCGACACGCATGGGTGCCCTGGCGGCGGACGAACGCGATCGGGCATTCAACCAGCTCTCCGTGGATCTCGCGGCAGCTCGCATCGTCGAGATTCGGCGGGCCGTCGTGACCGCGGTGCGCGAGCTCGTCGTGCGGTGGTCGCTTCGCGGATACGACGCGATCCAGCTCGCGTGCGCGCTGCGCCTTCACGAGGAGGGAGTCGCAGTCGATTTCTGGTGCGCCGACGGGGATCTGGTGACGGCGGCTCGTGGCGAAGGGTTGCGGGTCACGCCTGTCTGATTCGTGGACTGGCATCGCTGACGAGGTCGCGCACCCTACGAGCTTCAGCTCCACTGGACGTACCGCTTCTCGAGGTCGACGCACCGCTCGATCACAGGGACGTCATCCGGTTGTGAGCGGGACGGGCGCCGTGGCCGGCGCGAGCCGGGTCACCAGCGTCACGAGCGCCGCCACGTCGGGCGCGGCGGGTGGGGACTTGCCGGGCGCGGGCAGGCCGGTGACCCCACCACGGCACCGGTCACCGGAATCGCTCCTCCGCGTGGGCGGGCACGAGCGCGTGCTTGACGTCAAGAGAAACCGGGTCGCGAGCGCGAGCAGTCCCTCTGACCGGTGACATCTGCGCAGCAGCCGTCTGACTCGCCGCCAAGAATGAAGTTAAAAATCAGCACGACATCGATCCGTACGCGTGTGCGGCAGGCATGTCGCACTTCACCAACCTGACCCTGATCCTGTCGCTCGCGGCCTGCGAGCACGCCGCCCCCAGCCAGCCGGAGTATCCGTCGCAACCGGCCGCGGCCGTACCGGCCCCCAAACCCGCCGAGCCCGCGTCGCCGACCCCGGCGATCGCACCGGTCGCGCCGCAGGCCGTCGTGGCTCCCAAGAAGCTGGTCCAGCAGAAGAACTGCAACCCGATGAGTCGCGCGGGATGCCGGTGGGTCGAGGAGGCCGACGAGCGAGCACAGCCGCGCGTGGTCAAGAAGGAAGCCCCCCAGTGATCGACCTCGCGACCGACAATCGGCTCCTCGCGCGGTTCTCCACCGAGCTCGCGGGTGCCCCCCGGCCCCGGCCGTTGCTGATGGCGTGCGCCGAGGACGTCGAGGCCGCGCGGCTCGCGTGGGCGTCGCGGATCGCCGACGAGTACCGCTCGGTCGCGATCTTCTCGGAGCTGCTGCGGCTGCTCTCCGATCTCGAGGCCCCGTTCGCGGCCTCATGCGCGGTGCATCGGCTGATCGGCGACGAGCTGCGGCACACGCAGCTGACCACCGAGGTGGTCGACTGGCTCGGCGGCCGCGACGATCTCGAGATCGACCTGCGCGACCTCGGGTTGCCGCCGCGCAGGTCCGACGAGACGCCGGCGACCCGCGCGCTGCGGATCATCGCGCGCGAGATCGTGGTCGGCGAGGAGGAGTCGATCCACGCACTCGCGGCATATCGCGATGCGACGACCGAGCCCGCGATCCGCGAGGTGCTCCAGCAGCTCCTCGCCGACGAGGTTCGCCATGCCGCCGCGGGGCGCGCGTTGCTCGCGCTGTTCGAGCACGGGACGCTCGCCGAGGCGACGGTCGCGACGCGCGTGTCGTTGCCGGCGGTGATGGCGGCCGATCGCGAGGATCTTCGCGCGCACTACGTCGCCTCGGCGACCGGCGGCCCGGGGCGCGCCCTCGGTGCGTGTCTCGAAGTCGCGGACCTCGAGGCCAAGTGGCAACGCCGCGCGCGCTGCTTCGTATAAGCTCCTCGCCTCGTGGGGCTCGAGTGGAACTGGCTGTGTCTGCCGTACCTGGTGTGCGCGGCCGGCTTGATCGCCGTCTCGGTGATCGCGGCGGTGGTGCGTGGCGATCGCGTGATGCGACTCGGTGCGATCGGCGCGGCGACCAACGCGATCCCGTGGGCGCTGGTCTCGGCGGCGGTGACCTGGACCGACGATCCCGAGGTCGCGGTGAAGCTGCTGCGGCTCGGCAACGGACCGATCGCGCTCGTCGGGCCGAGCTTGCTGCTGGTGCTGCTCGGCGTCAGCGGACAGCTCGAGCGCAAGCGCTACCTCGCGCGAGCCGCGGGCGTGATCGGCGTCGTGCTGTCGTGCGTGTGCTGGGCGACCGACTGGACGATCGGCGGCGTGCACCGGTTGCCGACGGGCATCTTCTATTCGAGCCCGGGATGGCTGACGCCGCTGCACTACTCGCAGATCGCGATCTGGTTGATCGCCGGCATCGTGATCGCGCGGCGCGCGACCGGCGTCGGCGAGCGCAAGAAGCTGGTGCAGCTGATCGTCGCCGTGCTCGCGCTCGGTGCGGTCGGCAGCACCGACATGCTGCTGGTGTACGACGTGATCGGCAGCTATCCGATCGCGTGGTTCCCGATCATGATCGCGGCGGCCCTCGCGATCTACTACGAGCTCCGCAGCGACCTATTGCGCCCGCAGGGCGTCGATCACGGCGTGCTGGTCGAGGGCATCGCGCTCGCGATCGGCGGCGTCGCGATCGCGGTGATCTCGCTGCTCCTCGAGGAGGCGGCGGTGGTCGCGGTGGCAGGGGCGGGGAGTGCGGCGTGGGCGGTGATGCTCGGCGTCGCGTGGTCGCGCACGCGGAATCGACCGGTCGAGATCGCGAGTGCACGCGCGCTCGACGAATTTGTCTCGAGACTCGGCGATCTCGAGACCGACGAGCAGGTCGGCGAGGCGCTCGCGGGCTTGTGGTCGCAGATCGGGATCGCGACGCACACGCTCGAGCGCGATGACGGCACGATCGATCGCGCGCTCGCGGACTGGTTCGTCGCACACGACGACGCGCTCGCCCTCGGCGACCTCGGCACCGCGCTGCTCGGACCGATCCGTCCCAAGCTGGAGCAGATGTTCATGGCCCGGGGAGCGACGTTGGTCGTGCCACTCGTGGATCGCGGAGCGCTGGTCGGGCTGATCGAGGCCGATCACGTCAAGGCGCTGCGCGAGGACGAGCGCGGCCTGGTCGTCGAATCGGCGAGAGCGGCGGCGCGGGCACTGACGTTCGTCGCGCTCTCGCACACCGCGGCGCGCGAGTACGAGACCGAGGTCGAGGTGGAAGTTGCGGAAGCGATGCGCCTGCAGGCGTCGGCGAGCCGCGACGACGAGCTCGGGCGGTGGGCGGTCGCCGCCGAGTACCGCACCGCGCGACGAACGACCGGCGCCGGGTGGTCGGCGAGCCTGCTCTCCGATGGGCGGCTCGCGGTGATGGTGACCGAAGCACAGGCGCACGGCGTGGCTGCGGCGATCGCGACCGCGGCGTTGACCGGGGCCTTCGCCGCGGCGACGCGCCCGACCGCCGAGGCGATGCCCAGGCTCGAGCTCGACGAGCTCCTCACCAGCCTGCGTGCGAGCGCGGAGGGCGTGGTGCGAGGCGGCGAGCCGGTCGGGATCTTCGTCGCGCTGCTCGACGTGCAATCGATCACGTGGGCCTCGGCGGGACATCCTGGCGCGCTCGTCGTCGGCCCGGCACCGGAGGCCACGGCAACGTCGTCGAGCAGCGGCCTGACGTCGTCGGCGATGGTGCTCGGTGGTGGCGGTGCACGGCTCGGTGCGAGCCTCGAGATCGCGACGCGCGGCACCACCAAGCTGACGCCCGGCTCGCAGGTCGTGATCGCGTCGACCGGGCTGCGCGACGACGACGACATCGTGTGGATGGGGCAGGTGCGTGCCGCGGCTCCGGCGGGGCCACGCCTCGCGAGCGTGCTCGTCGAGCAAGCGCTCGGCCGCGGCGAGCCGGGCGAGGATCTCCTCGCGGTCGTCGTGCGGCAGCAGCGCGTCTAGGTTGCCGTCGGCTTCAGTCGCCGATCGCCCGGGCAGCGCAGCGGTGACGCGCTGTTTCCGATGTCGAACCTCGCCACCGGCGGCCCGACGACGGCCAGCTCGTCGTGCAGGACAGTGTCGTCGTTCGGGGCCCCGGCGATCGCGTCGAGTAGCTCGGCGGTCAGGTCCCGGGATCTTGGTCCATGGGACGCTCGTCGGCTTCGGCTTCGTCGCCGCTCGCCTCGGGGACCAGGCGCAGTCCGGCAGGTAGCGTATCGCCGAGGGCGACGCGCTCCTCGCGTGCCTCGAGCTCGACCACCTGCTCGATCAGCACCACCGCGCGCTCGCCGCCGGGTAGCGCACGTACCGCATCGGCGAGCTTCGTCCGTGTCGCGTCGTCAAGATCGCGCGTGCGATCGCCGGTGCGACGACCAAGCTGCGCGAGCGGAAACGCGACGCTGGTCAACATCGCCTCCGGCCAGTCCCACGCGAGCAGGTGCCGCAGCCACTCGGTGACCTTCGACGCCGGCACCACCGCGTTGAGCGGACCGTAGAGCGGCACGCGCGCCCCGACGCGCGACAGCGCCCACAGATGCACGGCGTCCTCGCGACCCTTGCGCGCTTCCATCCGGCGGATCAGCTCGTCGCCGAGCTTGTGCTTGTGCCCGAGCGTGACGCGCTCGAGGCTGGCGACCACGCGCCACATCTCGGCGAGCTCCTGCTTGCTCGCCCTGGTGTCCGCCAGCTTCTTCTGCTGCTTCGCACTCGGGAGCAGCAGCTGCGCGAGCCGGTCGTAGATCTGATCCTGCTGACCCTTCGCGAGGCCGCCCGCGATCCGCCGCCACACGATCCACCACGCGAGCTTGCCGGGCTCGCTCTTGGGGTGCGCGAGGTTCTCGTTGAACACGCCCCACATCACGCGCGAGCGCCACGCATCGAGAGGCGCACCGGTGCCGGGACGGAACAGGAAGCCGGCGAGGTTGAGCCAGCGCTGCTCGTGGTCCGCGGACTTCTTCCGCTCGTTGATGACGTCGACCAAGGCGTCGAAGAGTGCGCGTGCGGTCATCATCGACCAGTCGTCGCGGCGGGCCTCGAGCAGCGTCTCGAGATCGCGCGTCAGCGTGGCCATCGCGGTGCCCGTCGTGAACGCGGCCTTGATGCGCTCCTTCGACTCTTCGGTCTTCGGATGCTGCGCGGCATCGGAAGAGGACGTCGGCGCGGCGCCACCCGAGCGCATGTCGAAGGCGAGCCGCCAGGTCTCCTGCTTCCCGTCGCCAGCTTCGCTGACGCGGCTGATCTCCCGATCGACACAATAGATCTCGAGAGCGCCGAGCTCGGTGATGTGCACCTCGAGCCGCACGGTGACCTCGCCGCGACCGCGCGCGCGAAGCACGGTGACGATCGGTGGCAGCTCGAGCAGATCGCTGCCGTCGTCGATGGTCTCGGCCTTGCCGTCGCCGATCGGCACCAGCGCGCCCGGGTGATCCTCGCGCGTCGTCGACGAGTACAGCCGGAAGCTGACCGGCCGGTTCGTCACCAGGCGAAAGTCGCGCTCGAGCTGCACGCGTGCGCCGTCCTCGAGGCCCGCGGGCGCGAGGCACACCGCGAAGCGCGCGGGCTCCTCGGAAACGTCCAAAGAACTGTGACCGATCTCAGCTTTGGTGATTTTTGGAGTCGGCACGCGGCGGCGGAGGCCCGACGCATCGACGCCGACGTAGAACGCGCGCGGGGTGCCGCCCTTGATCCGGGTCGCGAGGCCGCGGCGAACCAGGCCGTAGTACGCGGCGCCTTGTGCGACCGCCAGCTCGGGCATCGCGGTCGGCAACTCGCGCGGCGGCGAATCCTGCCACTGACCGATCTGGTCGATCACGCGCTGGCGCAATGTCCTTGGTGTCATCGCGCCGCCGTTGAACAGGATCGCGTCGACGCGCTGGGCGCCATGGCGCGACAGGAACGTGGCGAGGTGGCGCGTCACCGCGGGATCCGCCGCATACGGCAGCCCGAACTCCTGCAGCCCGCCGCGACCGCGCACGAGTGGCGCGTCCTTGGCGACCAGCGGAAAGAAGCCATCGAACAGCACGCTGTGGAGCTCGGCGCGCGAGACGTCGTCGCGGAGCGTGCCGCCGATCAGCTTCGCACCTCTGCTCTGCACCACGATCGGCGCGGACATCTCCCGGGGTGGCTCGTCGGACATCGAGTCGGAATCGAGCAGCGTCTCCTTCGCGAGCCGACACGCGTGGACGAGACCGTGCCACTGCAGCGCGTCGAGCTTCTTGCCGCTCTTCTGCACCACGCGTTGCTCGACGAGCTTCGCGAGCGTGAGGTCGAGGTTGTCGCCGCCGAGTAACAGGTGATCGCCGACCGCGGTGCGCGTGAAGCCATCGCCGTTGGCATCGACCTCGATCAGCGTGAAGTCCGTGGTGCCGCCGCCGACGTCGAACACCAGGATGCGCTCGCCAGGCCCCAGACCCTTGCCGCCCTTCGCGTTCGAGATCCACGCGTAGAACGCGGCCTGTGGCTCCTCTAACAACACGACCGGCGGAAACCCGGCGCTCGCGGCGGCCTGCAGCGTGAGCTCGCGCGCGGCCTCGTCGAACGATGCCGGGACGGTGACCAGCACCTCCTGCTCGTCGAGTGGATCGTCGGGATGCGCGTGATCCCACGCCTCGCGAACGTGGCGCAGCACCAGGGCCTGCGCGTTGACCGGCGACAGCTTCGGGCCGTCGTTGTCACCCCACGGGAGGATCTGCGCCTGCCGATCAACTCCCGGGTGACACAGCCACGACTTCGCCGACGCGATCATCCGCGATGCCATGCGCGCGCCCTGGCTGCGGGCGAGCTCGCCGACGACGGGCCGGACCTGCGTCGACACCGCCGCCTGCGGATCGCGCTCGGTCTTCGCGACCGGTCGCCACGGCAAGGCCGTCTCGTGGGGGGCGAGATCGATCTCGCCCGCGAGATACACGAACGACGGCAGCTGTCGCCGCGGCGCGACCTCACCCGGCGCGACCAGCTGCTGGACCTCGAACACCCGGACGCGCGGATCGGCAGCGCGGGTGTCGACGTACGCGACCGCCGAGTTCGTGGTTCCGAGGTCGATGCCGATCAGATACCGAGCGGACACGGCCGGTCTTACCACTTCGGCTTGGCTTGGACCTTCGTCGGCGCGATCAGCTCCATGAAGCAGTCGATGAACGCGAGCGAATCGACGGCGAAGTCACCGGTGATCGGCGATCCGGGACCGAGCTTCGAGTGCTTGATCGTCCCCGACATGATGCCTTCGCGCTCGGTCAGCGTGGTCGAGTTGGCCTGCTTCGCCAGCACGTAGTCGTTCTCGAGCAGGAAGAACCGACCGAACGTGACGTCCGACTTCTTGATCACCCAGCCGGCCAGGAACGCCTCGGCGAGCTCCCTCGGGGGCGGCAGGTCGAGGACGCCGATCCGGTAGCCATCGCGCTCGACGGTGAAGATCTTCGGCTTGTGGTCGATGTATGCCTGTTTCCAGATCGCATCGAAGAACGGCTGATCCCGCTTCTCGAGCGCGACCATCACCGTCGTCGGGCCCTTCAACTTCGTAGTGTTGGGCAGGAACGTATGAGCCAAAGCGTACGTGGGGCTCGTCGGCATGGAGTGCCATCTTACGCGGACTCCCGTCCACGTGCGACGCGGCGCCGCCTCGGTACGCCTCGTTGGATCGGTAGCGATCGCTATGGTTTGATTACCCGTGTAGGCGGCTCGGACCTGCGGCTTTCCTGTCGGGTCCGCACGGTGGGCGGGTACCAGGCGAGCGCGGCGTGCTCCAGCGCGTCGGCGCCGCGCACCGGCGATCGTGATCGCATCGGCGCACTGGCTGACACGAAACTCGACCAGGTCGGCTCGTCGCGCGTGCTCTGGCCCGAGCCACAGCTCGGTGTCCGGCTCGCTGTCCAGGGCGAGCAACCGCGGTAGTGATCGCCGATGCTCGCGCAGCTCGTTTGACTCCGGTCGCGCGCAGACCAGGCGTTGGAACGGCGTCATTCGAGGCCCGGTCCGGCGAGGTCGAAGATCTCCGGCTTCGACGTGTCGACCATCGGATCGAGATCGAGCACGCGATGCCACAGCGCCTCGAGCTCGTCGTCGATGTGTTCACTCGCACGTGCCCTCCGGCTCGTCGCCGGGTTCGACCTCGCCCTCACGGACGTGGAGCACGACCGAGTACGTGCCCTCGTGAATGCTGTGATAGGTCGCGGCGTACTTGACGTAGGTGCCGTCGCGCGACAGCTCCGGTCCGAGATCCCACGTCACCTCGCCGGGCTCGGCCTGCCCGACGCAACCGCTCTTGAACTCGATCTCGAGCGGGCACTTCAGCGTGCGCTTGGAGTCCCACAGCGCGTCGGGTTCGGGCCGCTGGCGAACCAGCCGGACGAACGCGTTCACTCGCGCTCGCGCACCGAGTACTCGAGCTTCCAGCGGCCGTGGCCATCGCGTGCGACACACCACAGCTCCAGCGTGCCGACCTCGGTGACGTGCGCCTCGAGCCGCACCGGGACCAGATCACCCGTCTTGCGATCCTCGGCCTCGATCTGCTTCTCGACCGGCGACAGCTCCGTGAGCCCGTCGGTGTCGGCGTCGACCAACGCCCCGGACTTGTCGTCCTTGCGATTCGCCGCCGCGAAGAACCGGAACTCGCTGACCTCGCCGACGACCACCGCGAGCTCGTCATCGGGCAGCTCGACCGTCGAGCCTTCCTCGAGGCCTTGCGGCGCGACGCACAGCGCCTTGACCGGTGGTGCGAACCCTGGAATCGCCGGCATCGCGGTCTCGATGCCGATGTAATACGCGCGCGCGGTGCCACCGCGGATCCGCACGCCCTTGCCGCGACGGACCTCGCCGTAGTGCGCGGCGCCGAGCGCGACGGCGAGATCGAGATCCGCTCCCGCGAGGACCTTGACGTCGCGCCCGGCCCACGCGCGCAGCAGCTCGACGACGCGCGCCTGCAGCTTCGCCGCCTTCATCACGCCGCCGTTGAACAGCACGTGCGTCGGCTGCTTGCCACCGAGCGAACGCGCGAGGAAGTCGGCGAGGTGACGGGTGATCGCGGGATCGTGTGCGTAGGGTAGGCCGAGCTCGCGCAACCCGACCGACTTGCGACGCTCCGCACGCGCAGTAGCCTCGACCTTGGGGAAGAAGCCGTCGACGAGCATCGCCTCGGCGGCCTCGCGCGTGACCTCGGCCTTGATCGTGCCGCCGATCAGCTTGCTGCCGCGTCCGAGGATCGAGACCGGCACGCTCTTCGGTGGCTGGTCGCCGAGGAGCTGCTCCTTCGCGCGGCGGCAGCCCTGCACGAGCGCGCGCTGCTGCATCGGATCGAGTGGCCGCCCGAGGTCGCGCTGGACGATCGCGGACAGCGCGAGATCCATGTTGTCGCCGCCGAGCAGGATGTGATCGCCGACCGCGATCCGCTCGAGCGAGAGCGTCCCTCCCTCGTCGGAGATCGCGATCAACGAGAAGTCACACGTGCCACCGCCGACATCGCAGACGAGCACGATGTCGCCGGGCGCGAGATCGTTCCGCCACGCATCACCGCGCGCCGCGAGGTAGGCGTAGAACGCGGCCTGCGGTTCTTCGAGGAGCGTGACCTTGTCGAAGCCGGCTTCGCGCGCGGCCGCAACCGTGAGCTCGCGCGCCACCGGATCGAACGACGCGGGGACCGTGATCAGCACGTCCTGCTCGCCGGCGGGCTCGTCCTCGTTGGCGAAGTCCCAGGCGGCACGCAGGTGCGCGAGGTAGCGCGCGGACGCATTCACCGGCGACACGCGCTCGCCGTCGATCTCCAGGGCAGCTTCGCCGGGAGCAGAGCTCACTTCGCTCGCCCGTTGGGCGCCGCGAAACGGCAGCACCTGTGCGGTGCGATCGATGCCCGAGTTGCTCAGCCACGACTTCGCCGACGACACCAGCCGGTGCGGCAGTTCGGCACCGCGATCGCGCGCATACGTCCCGACGACGTACTTGAGCGGACCTGACCACGGCAGCTGCAGCGCCGAGCCCGGCACCTCGTGGTCGGTGGGGAGCAGCAGGAACGACGGCAGCGTCGGCCGCTCGGCGGTCTCGCCGGGGCCCGTGACCTGCGTGATCGGAACCGCGTGCGCGGGCTCACCGTCACCGGCGACCGCCACCGCGGAGTTCGTCGTTCCGAGATCGATCCCGAGGACCTTGGTCATGCAAGCTCGACTTCCGCCGGTGCGATCACCGTGCGGTCGATGCCGTCGGCAAGCGCGGGCAACTTGGTCTCGGTGACGCGCCAGCCGTGGTGGCGCAGCGTGCCCGAGAACGGGGGCTCGCCCTTCGCTTCACCGACCAGCCGGATCTCCGCCGGGTCGAAGCCTTTCGGCACGTTGACCTTGGTCTCCTCGGCACCGGGCATCACCGGCTCCATCACGAGGTGCTGCTCGAGCACCTTCTTGCAACCGCGGTGAACGTCGCGTGCGGCGGCGCCGATATCGGCATCGGAGAATCCGTCGAGCGGCTCGCGCAGGAAGTCGACCAGGCGACCTTCGCGCTGGAGCAACGCGAGCAAGGCCAGCGCCCCGTCACGATGGTGCTGCGCGGTCTTCGGCTTCTCGACGACGATCTTCTCGACGACGACCTTCTCGACGACGACCTTTTCCTTCGGCGGTGGCAGCGCTTTGGGCTGCTGATCGTCGGGCAGGAACTTCACTGCTTCGGGCGGCAACTTCTTGCCGAACAAGATCCGGAAGAAGCACGCGAACGCGAGGACCAGGCGCATGCTGCGGCTGTCTATACATCGCGGATCGTGAAAACCACCCACGATCACCTCGAAATCAACTCGGAAACCTGAGTCCAAGCCGCATAAGTCCACGTCATCGCAGGGCCCTCCCGGTGCATGCCGATCGGCACTTGCGAGTGCGTCGCCACCGCGGCTGCCCGCGCCGACTGGGCCGCGTCCTGTCCTACGCCCGCTGCGAGCCCAAGTAGTGAGAACGATGTCGCAACGGTAGATTCGCCCGCTGTTTCTGACGGGCGTATGCTTTCGGAATGGGTGCCAGGGGTTTGCCCGACGACGACCGCACGGTCGATCTCGGCCCGCGTGCGCCTTCGGAGCCGGCGGAGCTCACCGACGCGGATCCGTTCGACGACGATCCGGAAGACCCGGAGGTCGAGAACGCGACCCGCACCGTCGCCGCGCCGGGTGGCGACGTCCATCAACTGCCGACGCAGCAGATCCAGCTCCGCACCAAGCACCCGTCGTCGTCGGCGACGCCCTCGCTGACGCGCCACACGCAGACCAGCTCCTCGCCGGTCGAGGCGATGCGGCAGGACGAGGTGACGCGCACGCGGATCTTCCTCAAGGTCGCGATCGCGACGTGCTTCGCCGGCGTGATCGTCGCGCTGATCACCGGTGGCGATCCGATCGCGTTCCGCATCATCTGCGCGTCGTGCGTCGTCAACGTGTTCGGCGCCGTCTGGTTGTTGCACCTCGCGCGCGACGTCCAGACGTACACCCCGCGCAAGGCGCTGGTGCCCGCCATGTTGATCGCGTTCGGTGCGTTCGGTGGCGTCTACTACTGGGGCGTCGCCTCACCCGTCGCCGCGATGCTGACCTACGGCATCTACTTCTTCAGCCTCGGCATCAACGCGCGGATCGTCACCTCGATGTACGTGCTCGTCGCGATCCTTCACGCGGCGCTCGGGCTCGCGATCATGAACGACGTGATCATCGATCGCGGCATCATCAAGATGACCGGGCTCCGCACGATCGATCAGATCGGCATCCTCTCGGTGATCGAGTTCCTCTACTTCATCACCTTCTTCACCGCGCGCGTCAGCCAGCGCGCCACGCTCGAGGCGATGACGCATCTCGAGCAAGCCGCGAAGACGGTCGCGCACCGCGAGGCGCTGCTCGCCGAGGCCCGCGCCGAGCTCGATCGCGCACTCAAGGTTGGCGGCCCGGGTCGGTTCAGCGACCAGGAGGTCGGCGGGTTCAAGCTCGGCATCCTGATCGGTCGCGGCGGGATGGGCGAGGTCTACGAGGCCCGCCACGTGAAGGACGGCGGCGAGGCGGCGGTCAAGTTGCTCCACGCCGGGACCCTCGCCGATCCCACCCACGTCCAGCGCTTCATCCGCGAGGCCCAGACCGCCTCGAGGCTCGACACCCCGCACGTCGTTCGCGTGCTCGAGGTCGGCACGACGACCGGCGAGATCCCGTTCATCGCGATGGAGCGGCTGCGCGGCAACGACCTCGCACACCAGCTCCGCCGTCACCGCAAGCTGTCCCTGGCCGTCGCCCAGCAATTTGCGGAGGAGGTCGCGATCGGGCTCGAGGCCGCGCGCGAGGCAGGGATCGTCCATCGCGATCTGAAGCCGCACAACGTGTTCCACGCCGAGGTCGCGGGGAACCGGACCTGGAAGATCCTCGATTTCGGCGTCTCGAAGGCGGGTGGCACGGGGACGCTGACCCAGGGCCACGTCATCGGCACACCGGCATACATGGCCCCCGAGCAGGCGCGTGGGGAGGACGTCGATCACCGCGCGGACGTCTACTCGCTCGCCGCGATCCTTTATCGCTCGGTCACCGGCCATCCGTCGTTCACCGGGAAGGACGTCCCGTCGATGCTGTACGACGTCGTCTATCGGGTTCCGACGCAGCCCTCGATCCTGACGACGCTCCCCGGCGACGTCGATCGCGTGCTCGCGATCGGCCTCGCGAAGGAGCCGCGCGACCGGTTCTCGTCGGCGGCGGAGCTTGCTCGGTGGTTCTCCCTCGCGACCACCAACGAGCTCGATCCCGAGCAGCGCCGTCGGGCGGACGACGTGATCGCGAAGTATCCGTGGGGAACGCGACCCGGGACGTCCGCGGCCTGACCCTCACCGGCGCGTGTCGACCATCGACATCACCGCGCGCGAGTAGTACATCTAGAAGACTCTCGCGTGCGCATCCTGATCCTCTGGAACTTCATCGACGACGATGTGTACGAGCACTATCGTCGCGATGATCGGCGCGCCGTCGATTGGAACCCCGACATCAAGGTCGAGCCGTGGGACACCGTCGAGGAAGAGCTGCAGTTGATCGTGAGGTCGCTCGAGACCAAGGGTCACGAGGTCACGCAGGTCAACATCAAGGATGACTTCAGGGCGCTGCTGGGCGCGATCTCCGAGCACAAGCCGGAGCTGGTGATGAACCTGGTCGAGTTCTTCCACAACGACCCGGAGCACGAGCACCACGTGCCGGCGCTGTTCGAGCTACTCGAAATTCCGTACACCGGAAACAATCCGCTC
>Ga0105049_10002724_pt1 | contig 20913 bp, 17 predicted proteins | sample MAT06_FD_78087 | JGI IMG/M metagenome (GOLD analysis project Ga0105049, IMG submission 78087) | Freshwater microbial communities from Lake Fryxell liftoff mats and glacier meltwater in Antarctica - MAT-06 | ecosystem: Environmental > Aquatic > Freshwater > Ice > Liftoff microbial mat | place...
ACCTTCGTGTCGAAAATGATTCACTTTCGCCATGACCACCCGGTCTTCCGCCGACCGAAGTTTTTCCAAGGCATTCCTATTCGTGGCACAGGGACCAAGGACATCATGTGGCTGAATCCGGGCGGTCACGAAATGAACGATGATGAGTGGAGCGATGGGAATGCGCGCTCTGTTGGCGTCCTGCTGAATGGCGAGACTCTCGACGTGCGGGATGAACACGGAGAAGCCATCACGGATGACACCTTTGTGTTGCTGTTCAATGCCCACCACGACGAGGTGCCATTTAAGCTCCCGAGACTTAAAGACAGTCGCGCCGGCTGGGAAATGCTACTAGATACGAATCAAGAAGCTGGATTTCTCGTAGAGAAGCCGCGCTACCATCCAGGGGACGAAGTGCCCGTGCCGAGTCGTTCGCTCGTGCTCCTCCGCCATGGTTTGCCACGCCAAGGCAAGCCATGACCGGCGATCTATCACCTGCGCGCATTCCCACGGCTACGTATCGCCTGCAGTTCCACGCCGGGTTTCGATTTTGCGAAGCCAGAGAAATTCTCGATTACTTACAAGGCCTTGGAATCAGCGATATCTACTCGTCACCGGTTTTTCAGGCGCCACCGGATAGCACGCACGGCTATGACGTGGCCGATCACAATCGCATAAATCCCGCAGTCGGAGACGCGTCGGATTTCCGTGCTTATGTTGACGAGATTCGGCAGCGTGGTATGGGCCACATTTTGGATTTCGTGCCGAACCACATGGGAATTGGTCAATCGCTGAATGCGTGGTGGATGTCCGTGCTTGAGGAAGGTCCCGCCTCGCCCTATGCGAACTTCTTCGACATTGACTGGCACCCGAGTAAGCAAGAATTGGACAACAAAGTCCTGCTCCCAATTCTTGGAGATCGCTACGGGAAAGTTCTGGAAAACGGCGACTTTAAATTGAGTTTCGACGATGGAAAATTCTCACTTCAATATTTCCAGACCCGCCTTCCCCTCAATCCGCGGAGCTACTCGCTGATTCTGCAAAGACTTCCGCAGGCTCATAGCGCCATTGCGATTGACACTGCTGAGATCGCACCTGTGCTGCGGCTCTTGGAAGGAACGGTCGGTGATCCCACGAGCTTCAATGGACTCCACGAATTGCTCGAAGCGCAATCCTATCGTCTGAGTTATTGGCGTGCCGCCGCTGAGGAAATCAACTACCGCCGATTCTTCGACATCAATACGCTCGCCGCCCTCCGAGTGGAAATCCCCGAGGTCTTCGAGGCGGCTCACGGTCTAGTCTTCGAGTTGCTTGCACGAGGAGACGTGACGGGCCTGCGCATTGACCACATTGACGGGCTCTGGGATCCACGGGAATACCTACGGCACGTTCAAGAGCGCTACGGCATTCTTGCAGGACGTGAACTTTACCTGCTGGTTGAAAAAATTCTCGATCCGACCCGAGAATATCTCCCTGCCGATTGGCCAGTTCACGGCACGACGGGATACGAGTTCGCAAACCAAGTCGCCCTCCTGATGGTTAGGGGTTCCTCCGCTAAGAGCATGACTACGACATACAAGAAGTTCACGGGCCTGACGACGGACTTCGACGATTTGGTCTACGAAAAAAAAATTCTGACCATGCGTATGGCCCTGAGCAGCGAAATCACAGCACTTGGTCGCCTCCTCGATGACCTTTCTGAAATGCACCGACATTTCCGCGACTTCACCAGAAATACGCTAACGACCGCCGTGCGAGAAGTCATCGCGTACTTTTCCGTTTACCGCACCTACATCACGCCAGATCAAGAAGCCTCTGCCGAAGATACCAAAGTCATCTTACACGCGATTCTGGCGGCAAGGCGGCGCAATCCCACCATCGAAAAAGCCGTATTTGACTTCCTGCGCGGTGTCTTGCTGATGCGGCTTCCAGACTATTTATCGGCGGATGAACGCGAGGCCCATATTCGCTTTGTGAGAAAATTTCAACAATGCACGGGACCGGTGACAGCCAAGGGCTTAGAGGATACGGCATTTTACATTTACAATCGGTTGGTCGCTCTGAACGAAGTGGGTGGTGATCCGAAGCTCTTCAGTATGGAGACGCCGGACTTTCACCGCCTCAATGAGGAGCGCCTTGCCCGCTCGCCACACACGCTTTTAGCCACTTCGACTCATGATACGAAACGCAGTGAAGATGTCCGCATGCGGCTCGTTGCGCTCTCGGAATTCGCCGAAGAATGGCGCGTGGCCGTTGGGAACTGGAGCAAGCTGAACGCCAAGCACCGCACGGAACTAGACGATCAGCGCGCACCACTGCGCAATGAGGAGTATCTCCTCTACCAGACGCTTATTGGATCATGGCCGCTCGGTTCGAGTCGCCCGCCTGACTACACCCAGCGTATTCAGCAATACATGCTCAAGGCACTCAAGGAAGCGAAGCTTACTAGCAGTTGGGTCGAGCCCCATACGGAATGGGAGGCTGCTGTTAGTTCTTTTGTGGAGAACATTCTCGACGAGAATGTCTCTCCAACCTTTGTCGCAGACTTAGCTCGCTTCGTTGCAGAAGTTGCACCGATCGGGGCCCTCAATTCCCTGTCCGAAACGGCCCTGAAATGTACAGTGCCCGGCGTGCCCGACTTTTACCAAGGCATGGAAACATGGGATTTCAGTCTCGTGGATCCTGACAACCGCCGCCCGGTAGATTACGCACACCGGCGGGAACTCTGCACCCGAGAAAGCGACGCAGAATCTCTGGTCCGAGATTGGCAGAGCGGCGAAATCAAGCTGCATGTCATCAAGCGTCTCCTGAACCTGCGCCGCGACAATACGGAGTTTTTTCTCCATGCGGACTACGCGCCTCTGGAAGTAAGGGGTGCCTGTGCAGAGAGCGTGGTGGCGTTTTCAAGGTCATGGAAATCAAGCCATCTGCTCGTCGTGGTGCCTCGTCTCACGCGAGCGCTCGGCAATTTTCCAATGGCAGAGGTGTGGAGAGACACCTGCGTCTGCACGCCCGAGACGGGCCCCCTCACCAGCGTCTTTGGCTCTGCTGTCCCCGTGACATCTGGTGCGGAACGGCGTCTGTGCGATCTCCTGAGCGACTTTCCCGTGGGTGTATTTTTCTCGTCGCAGGCATAGGGGATAGCCCTGAGGCCTGTTTCAGGTGCAGGCCGTGGCTATGGGGGAAAGGATGATGTGTCGCTCCTGAGTCACACCGATTGGTAGGAATCTACGGGAGGCCTAGGATGATCCCGCTAACCAAAATAATCCTATGGAAACAACCCTTACAACCGCGATCGAGACAGACGACCAAGAACTCATGGAAGGCCTCCTACGCCGCCTGCCCGAAGCACTAGAACGCCTCCACCGCCGCTACCGCGCCATGCTGCGCTCCATTGTCATGCAAGTCCTCCACGACGACGCGGAGTCTGACGACGTCCTTCAGGAAATCTTTCTACAGGTCTGGAACCGAGCAGAGAGTTATTCGCCCGGCAAAGGAAAGCTCGTGAGTTGGCTCTGCACGCTGGCTCGTCGTCGCGCAATTGATCGCCTACGCCAACATAGCTCCTACCGCCGCGCCACGGACCGCTACGAGGTCTCCTGCAATCACTCCGACAAAGAGGTCTCTGAAATGCACACTGTCGAGCGCGATGCCTACCACGACGATCTGCGAAATCTTCTGCACCACCACTTAGGTTCGCTGCCACCTTATCAAGAACAAGTGGTCCGCATGGCCTTCCTTGAGAATCGAAGCCAACGTGAGATCTCGGCACTCACCAAAATGCCTCTTGGCACCGTAAAGACACGCATCGAGCTTGGCATGAAAAAGCTTTCCAAGGCCTTCGAGGGCCTGCGCGCAGAGATGGCATAGGCACTTTACTTTTCTGCCTGCTCCCTTGCCATCGAGGGGTGCAGCCTATTAGCTTTCGGGCACCGCATGCTGCCCACTAAAGTCAAAAAAGGCTACGACCTCTTGCGTCGAGGGATCGGGCCTTATGTTGAACTGTTGGGTTACTTGCGACCTTATCGGCTCGTCTTTTTTCTCGGGAGTCTCTGCGGGCTGGGCTTTGGTGTTATCACAGGGGCGCTGCCCTTCATCATAAATTTTGTTGGCAAGGTGGTATTTTCCAGCAGCCAAGACGCGAACCTCGTCGCGGAAATGGAAGCTCTCGGCCCCTTGGCCCAGCCGTTGCGCGATATCGCGCTGAATGTTTTCCACCTCGATCAGGTGTCTAAAGGATTCTTGGTTGGATTTGCCTGCCTGCTGATTCCTGCTGCCATGATGATCCGCAGCTTCTTGGACTTTTTTAACAATTACTTCAGCGAGTGGACGAGTCAGCACGTGCTCATTGACATCCGCACCAAACTCATGCAGGGGATCACTTCGCAATCGCTTGATTACTTCAACGAGGCACGCGCGGGCAGCTTGTTTCAACGCATTATTGTCGAAACTCGTCAGGTGCAATCCGTGCTCACAGTTCTCAATACGCAATTGATCTCGCAACCCGCAACGATGATTTCTGGCCTCATCGTCCTATTCCGCCTTGATTGGAAATTCACGGCCGGCGCCATCATTCTCCTGCCGTTGTGCGTCGGCCCCGCCGTCTATCTCGGAAAAAAGATACGTGCTGCAGCTGTGGGCGATGCGGGCGAAGGCCGCGACATGATGGTGATTCTGCATGAAATGATCGCCGGCATCAAAGTGATCAAGTCCTTCTCGCGAACCCAACACGAACTCGAGCGCTTCAACGCGTCAAGTCAGACTCAATTCCAGCAAGTCATGCGCATGCGCCGCACGGTCGAGACAACGTCTCCCTTGGTTGAAAGCCTCGCAGCAATCGGTGTGGCCGTGGGTCTTTTTTACGTCTATTCCACCGGGATGAGCGGCACGACATTTCTCTCGCTCTGCATCGGCGTCTTTCTCATCTACCAACCACTCAAGACACTCAGCCGACTTCACCTCCTGCTCGTCAGTAGCCATGTCGTGATGACGGGTGTCTTCGACATGATGCGGCAAGTGCCATCGGTGGTGGATCAGGGAGACGCACAAGTTCTCGCGCGGTGCCGTGGGGAGATTACCTTCGAAAACGTCACGTTTGCCTACCGTCCAGATGTGCCAGCAATCGAAGATTTCTCCTTCCGATTTGAGCAAGGAAAATACTATGCCCTCGTCGGCGAAAGTGGGGCCGGCAAGAGCACGCTCTTCTCACTTATGATGCGGTTCTACGATCCGCAATCCGGCCTGTTGCGGATTGATGGCCACGACGTGCGAGGTGTCACGCAGGATTCTCTCCGCGAGCAGATCGGCATCGTCACACAGGAGACATTTCTCTTCCACGATACGATTTACAAGAATATCGCCTACGGGAGGCTCGATGCCACGCGGGAAGAAATCGTGGACGCGGCTGTGCAGGCCCACGCGCACGAGTTTATTCTCAACCAAGCCCAAGGCTACGACACGATAGTCGGCGACAAGGGCTGCATGCTTTCCGGGGGTCAACAGCAGCGCATTTCCATTGCTCGCGCTCTCCTAAAGAATGCACCCGTCCTGCTGCTTGATGAAGCCACCTCGGCCCTCGATTCCGCATCCGAAAAGCAAATTCAAGCTGCCCTCGAAACGCTTGTCTCTGGCCGCACTGTCATTGCCATTGCCCATCGCCTCTCCACCATACTCAAGGCCAATCAAATTATCGTTCTCGAACGTGGGCGTGTAAAAGAAGTCGGCACGCACGAGGAATTGCTGGGTCAGTCCGGCTTGTATCGGCACCTCTATGATCTGCAATTTCATCGAGAGGTCGCATCGTGACCCCACAGCAACTCGACGCCATTGCGGACGCGACAAACCCGCTCTTACTGGCGGCTTTTTTGCTGAGCGTGGGACTTTCCTTTCCGACCCTACCGGCTGCGCGGCCCTTTCTACTCCGCTGCGGGCTGGCCTTGCTCATCACGTATGGCTTCGCGCACTTCAAGCAATGGTTCTCGCTCTGGCCAGAGTTAGGCGATTTTCCGAGTGGCCATATGGCATTTTTGCTCACGGTTTCCGCGTGCTTTTTTTTCCTGCACAAAAAATCCCTTCGCTACACGATTCCACTGGCAGTGCTCTATGGATGGCTCATCGTTTTTCTGGGCTACCACACGTGGTGGCATCTCCTCGGCTCGTTCGTCCTTGCCCTCCCTGTCACGGCACTCTGCATGCGGGGTCGGCCTAGAGCACCAGATATCCACAGCACAGGACAAAGACAATCCGTGCTTTTTGTGGCTGGCGACTTGTCGGGAGACATGCACACTTCACGCCTCGCAGCGAGACTTGCCCTCACCAAGCCGGACGTCATGATCCATGCGCTCGGGAGCCCGCGTCTAGGAACTCTTGCGGAAACGAGCGGGGGACGATGGGTGGGTGATACCTCCTACTGCAGTGCCATCGGGATTACCGCCGTTTTTGGAATTTATCTTCGTGCGCGCTGGCTCGATTTTAAGTTGAAGCGCTTCGTCATCACTCATCGTGTGGATGTGGCTGTGTTGTGCGACTGGGGGGGCTTCAATTGTCGCCAGTTGGATTTGTTTAGCAGCCAGAAGATCCCCGTTCTCTACTCCTTTCCGCCCCGCTCATGGCAGCGAGGAGGTAGTAAGGGCTTGCAGTTTGCGCATCAAGTCGCGCGCGTCGCCACACCGTTCGAATGGTCAGCTGAGAGACTCACGGCGATAGGCTGTCACGCGACGTGGGTCGGGCATGCGCTTCTTGAGCTGCGGAGCTCCAAACAAGACCGCGATCAACTCCGCAAAGAATTTGGCATCGGGCCCAACGAAAAGTTGGTTGTTCTTCTTCCAGGTTCACGCTCCGCCGAAATCAAAATCCTCGCCCCGCGTCTCGCCGCCGCGGCAGCCATCCTCGCGGACAACCGAAAGATCAAGTTTCTTGTCCCTGTGCCCGAACCGCTTGTTGCACTCGCCCAGCGCCACTTTCCGACCACCATCCCGATTCTTGCCGAGCGCGCGCAGGACTGTCTCGTCGCCTGTGATGTCGCCGTGGTGAAGACAGGCTCCGCCACGCTCGAAGCGGTGGTGGCAGATGCCCCGCAGGTGGCAATCTATGATCTAGGATGGGGTGGTCGCTTCGAGTGGATGGTGTTGTGGATGTGGAGAAACATTCCCTTCATAGCGATGCCCAATATTCTTTTGCAACGGGCACTAGTGCCCGAACTCATCGGAATCAAATGTCGCCCGGACGCCATTGCCGCCGCAGCTTCTCACCTTCTCACAGACGAAGGTGCGCGCACGGCTATGCGGTCCGGCTACACAGAAATTCGTAAGCATTTGGGCGAAAGTCTTCCGTTGAGTGCGACGGACAGCACGTTGGTGATTCTTTGTGAGCTCCTAGACAAGCGTCGCGCGGTGGCATTTCCATGAAAATTGCACTCGCACTGGAGCGATTTGATCCTGAGCGTGGCGGCCTCGAGCACTGGACTTGGCAGTTTGCAGAGCGACTTGCGGTGCTTGGACACGATGTCCACGTCGTCGCATGTGAATTTGCCGCACAGAAGCTTTCCGAGTCCGTGCACTACCACACCGTGCCGCAATGCCGCTGGCCGTTGCAACGAGCGGAAGCCTTCGAGCGTCTGCTTCGAAGCCTGAACTTTGATATCATCCACGACATGGGTGTCGGCTGGTATGGCGATATCATGCACCCTCATGGAGGATCATCACGGGCTTGGCACGAGCACAATCTGCTGCGGATTCCTCGTTGGCGACAGATTCGTTTGTGGCGCGAGCGAAGGTATCGGGAGCACGCGGAAGTCGAAAGGCGTCAGCATGCCCAACAAGGCGCAATCATCGTGGCCGTCTCGCGCATGGTTGAGGGGCATTTTCGAAGTCTCCATAAGGTCCCCCCTGAGCGCCTCCGCATTATCACAAACGGCGTGGACACGGATCACTTTTCCCCGGCGGTCTGCGCTAGCCTTCGCGCGCCGCAGCGACAGGAACTCGGCTGTGCATCTCGCCACACGCTCTTCCTCCTTGTCGCCCACAATTTGCGTCTCAAAAATGCAGACAGCACCATCCGCGCGCTCGCCGAACTGCTTCGCGAGGGTCATGAGGCGAGTCTTGCTATCGTGGGTGGCAAGAAGCCAGAACCGTTCATCCGATTAGCGAAAAAATTGGGCATTTGCGACCGCGTGATTTTCATTTCTGCCACTCCCGATGTGCGCCCGTTCTATGCGGCGGCCGATGTTTATCTGCATCCGACATGGTATGACCCTTGCAGCCTCGTCGCACTTGAGGCTCTCGCTTGCGGGCTTCCAGTCATCACGACGCGTTTCAACGGCGTTTCAGAACTCATAAAGGAAGGGCACGAGGGACATATCCTCGATAACCCGGCGAGCGTTTCTGCTTTGACCTCAACAATGCGCGGGCTACTTGATCCAGCCCGCCGCGTCGCGATGGGAGAATCCGCCCGCCGGATGGCTCTCTTGCACACGTTCTCTCAGCAAACGGAAAGCTTTCTAGGTTTGTATCGCGAAGTGATTGCTCGTAGAACGACAGCAACGCCTAGGTTCCCGGCGTGACAGAAATGAGCATTCACCCTACCGCCACGATTTTTCAAGGTGCGCGCATTGCTCACGATGTGGAAATTGGTGCCTATGCGATTATCGGAAGCCACGTGCAAGTCGAGGAGGGCTGTCGCATCGCACAGCGAGTGGTCATTGAAGGAAAAACGCATATCATGGGCGGAACCTCCGTCGGAAGTGGTAGTGTGATTGGGGCGCCAGCTCAAATCGTCGCGCAGGAGAGCGACGAAGCGGGTTGGGTCAAAATCGGACGCCGAGTGAATATTGGAACGTATGTCACGATCCATGCCGGTGCTAAGCCTGCTTCATGCACCTCCATCGGTGAGGATTGCTTGCTCATGCCAGGCTGCCACATCGGACACAATGTGACTTTGGGAAAGAAGGCCACGGTAGAGGATAATTGCCTGCTTGGCGGATATGTAGAAATCGGCGAATGTGCACGACTCGGCGCGGCTTCTGTCTATCACCAATTCTCACGGGTGGGTTGCTACGCGGATGTTTCAGCCGCCGCGCGATGTGTGAAGGATATCCCGCCCTACGTGCTGGCAAGAGACCGGGGGCGCGTTTCTAAGATTAATGTGGCAGAGCTCCAGTTGGCGGGGTTTTCGGCTGAGGAAGTATCCCAAATCGAGAGTGCCTTTGCGCTGATCTATTATTCGCGACTGAACGTTTCCCAAGCTCTCAAACAAGTCCATGGCACGGCATGGTGTGAGCGTGCTCTAGATTTTTTTCGATTCATCGAAGCCTCCAAACGGGGTGTTTCCCGAAAATCCGAAGTGAGCCCTGCCTACGATGAAGCTTATTGATCGCCATGTCGCGTGGAGCGTCTTTGTTTCGCTCGCGATGGGGGTCTTCGTGCTGACGTTTGTCCTTGTGATGGGCAACGTCTTCAAGGAACTGCTCGACATGATGGTCAACAAAAACCTGCCGCTCAACGCGGTGGTGGCGTTCATCTTTTTGGCGTTGCCATTTTGCCTCGTGTTCACGATTCCATGGGCATTTCTCGCTGCGGTCCTGCTCGTCTTCGGTCGCTTGTCGGCCGACAACGAACTCCTAGCTCTTCGCGCTAGCGGTGTCGGCCTTCATCGCATTAGCATACCCGTTTTCCTCATCGCCGTAGTCCTATCAGTCATCTGCCTCTGGATTAATGTGGATATTGGGCCTCGGGCAAAGGAAAGGATGTTCTCCATCATCAGCGGGATGGGCACAAGCGATCCGATGTCGCTGTTTACGCCCGGCGATGTCATTGACGAGTATGCGGGTATGCGCCTTTTTGTGGGGGGGAAAATGGGCGACACCCTCACAAACGTGACCATGGTCGAGATGGATGATCAAAACATTCCCCTCCGTGTCACTGTGGCAAAACGCTGCGATGTGACCGTCGAACCCGGCGGCACATCTCTCCTGCTGCATCTGACCGATGCACAGGTCGAAGAACGCCAAGAATCCGACCCGCTGAATCCCAGCAAATTGCCTCGAAGCTTTGCGATGAAGGAAAGTGTTTATCGTCTGGATTTGGCGAAGTTGCTGCGGCTCAATCGCAAGAATAAGCACCTTTCCAGTTACACCTTGCCGGACCTTCGCGCATTTATCGCGGAGGGTGCCGAGGGGCAACTCCTCAAGGCCGAGATCGAATATCACATGCGGTTCTCAATGGCCCTAGCCAGCCTCGCTTTCTCGCTCGTGGCGATTCCCCTCGGCATCGTAGCCCATCGGCGAGAGACCACGGTCGGATTTGGCCTGAGCCTCATCCTCGCTTTCACTTACTTTTTTTTCATCACCATGGCACAGGCCTTGCAAAATAGCCCAGCATGGCATCCGAAGTTTTTCGTCTGGCTACCAAATATCCTCTTCGGAATCGTCGGAAGCATCCTCTTTCTCAGAGCATGCCGCCGATAGGCCCTCACGCAAACTGCCGCTCGAAGATGGCCCATGTCTGCTTGGGCTCGGCTCCGATTTGGAGGACGAGTTCTATCATTTCTGTGTTGGATTCCTCAATCCAGCCCAGCGCGGCGTCACTGTGGATCTGGCTGGCAATCACGAATTGCGTATGGACGAGCCAAGCATGGATGCCGCGATCTCGAAAACCCGGCACGACGCCGAGCACTGTTTGCCGGCAGGCCTTGATGCGATGCGTCTTCATGAGCCATAAAATCAGCGGGAACCGCAGGAGGTGAGGCACTCGCTTTGTGCGGATGAGGATTTCGTTGAAGTTTGGCAGCGTCAAGGCTACGCCAGCATCCTGGTCGCCGGCCTCAGCGATGAGCAAAAGTCGAGGATTCGCAATGGCTCGGATGTCGTCCGCTGCACCAAAAAGGTCGTCCATAGAAATGGGAACGAAGCCCCAGTTCCGCGAAAGGGTTGCATTATAGACCTCGCCCACAATCGCCAAGTCCTCCGGCAAGCGCGCAAAATCCATCGGCCTCAGTCGCAGGCTGGAGCGCTTTGCAAGCCGGTCTGCAATGCGTGCGAGACGCGGAGAGTTGGGCAGGCGATGCATAGGCAAGTTATAGCCAAACAGCCGGCGCACACTCACGAAGCCAGCCGATTCAAGAAGCTCCGCGTAGTAGGATGGGTTCCACGTGAGGCCAAGGCAGGGCGCATGCTCAAATCCCTCCGTGAGTAGCCCGCATTCATCATTGATGCTTGGATTGTAGGGCCCACGTAGGGACGTTAAGCCAGCCGCTTGCAGCACTGCGGCCGCTGCATCAAAGAGCATCCGCGCTGTTTCCACGTTGTTCTCGCACTCGAAAAATCCAAAGAATCCCGTCCGATCGTTGTAGAGCGTATTGTGTGAGCGGTTGATTATCGCAGCGATGCGACCCACCACGCGACCATCGCGCATGGCGAGGAAGGGAAAGATTGTGCCGTGGCGTTTGGAGAACGCCGACGTCGGGCTCAGGTATTTTACGACGCTACCGGGAAAGGGCGGTACGAAGGCCGCTTCCATTCCGTGCAGTGTCTCCGCTGCCCGCTCGAACTTCTTCTTCAATGCTTGTGTCTGGCAGGCGAAAATCGAACACATTTTTTCTGCGGCCGGGTTGGATATATGCTGGGTCATCGAAGGTGCCAAGTTCTTGAGCGAGTTTTTCGAAAATGTCGAGAACGCGATCAAGGTCGGATTCCGTGTGCGTGGCCATGAAGCTCGTCCGCACGATCGCCTCGCCATAGCGCACGGCGGGATAGATGGCCGGCGTGGCAAATACGCCTTCCTCAAAAAGGCGTTGAGTAAATTGAAAGGCCTTCGCTTCGCTGCCGATGAGTATTGGCACAATCGGAGTCTGCGTCGTGCCAATTTTAAACCCAATACTCTTAAAGCCTTCGTGCATTTTGCGCGTATTGGACCAGAGCATTTCCATTCGCTCGGGTTCTTCCTGCATAAGTTCTAGGGCCTTGAGCACAGCCCCGGAGACCGCCGGTGCAAGTGCCGCCGTAAAAATAAGACAACGTGCGCGGTGCTTCAGGTATTCCACCATCTGGGTATCTCCCGCAATGAACCCACCCATGGAACCCAGCGACTTAGAGAAAGTTCCCATCACGACATCCACATCATCATTCAGCCCAAAATGATGCACGGTGCCTCTACCACGAGGCCCGAGCACGCCCAGGGAGTGTGCCTCATCTACATAGACCAATGCGCCGTGCTCCTTGGCTGCCTCGACGATGGGAGGGAGATCTGCAATATCGCCGGACATACTAAAGACACCGTCCATTACGACAAGGCGACCAGCATCATCTGGCACACGCTTCAAGCGATTGCGGAGCGAGCTCACAGAATTATGACGAAAGGGAATGAGCTTGGCTGGTGCAAAGTTGCAGCCATCAATAATGCTCGCATGGTTCTCTCGATCACAAAGGATGGCATCTCCATCCTCAGTGAGGGAAGCAAGAGCACCTTGGTTTGCAAAGAAACCCGTAGAGAACAGCACGACAGCCTCGCGCTGCAGGAAGGTCGCGAGAGCCTCTTCCAGCTCGACATGGAGCTTGATCGTCCCATTCAGTAGCCGCGATCCGGTGCAACCCGCACCATACCGGCGGGTCGCATCACACGCTGCTTCGATGACGCGAGGATCTTGCGCGAGGCCAAGATAGTTGTTCGAGCCGATCATGATCTTGGCTTCTCCCTCGCAGACCACGTAATTGCCATGGGGCTCTTCTATACACCGAAAGTAAGGATAAAATCCTTGAGCCTTTGCATCGGCGCTGTCCCGGTATTCCCGGCATTTTTGCAGTAAATCTCTTGCCACGTTAGGCTATCGGTTCAGGAGTTGAGCGTTACAGGGTTGTGGGTGAAGTAAATGCTTTTCCCTCGTTTTCATCCTTACATTACGCCAATCCGTGCTGGTTAGCTGCATATTTCTCTGGGGCAAAATCTAGACCGGCTCGCCGATGAGGTCATACATCTGTGATCCCACGACTTGCACATCCGTGAACTCACCCACCTCGCAGGGCTTCGTCAGGATCATTCGGCAATCCACCTCCGGCGCATCATACTCCGTGCGAGCGACGTTTGGATGGGTCACCAGCACGCGGAGCCTGCGCCCGATCATGCCCTCTGCCATTTCCAGCGCGATGCGTTGCTGGAGTGCCATGGCCTCGCGGTGGCGACGGTTCTTCGTGCGGGTGGCAATCTGGCCATCCATTTTTCCTGCGCGCGAACCCTCTTCTTGCGAGTAATTAAAGACGCCAAGCCTCTCAAATCGCGTTGTCTCGATAAAGTCCATGAGCGAAGAAAAGTGTTCCTCCGTCTCGCCCGGAAACCCCACAATAAATGTCGTTCGCAAGGCTAATCCAGGCAGCCCGGCACGCAGACGTGCGATGAGGCTCTCGATATGCTCGCGCCCAGTTTCTCTCCGCATCGTGGCCAACATCTCGGAGTGAATGTGTTGCAAGGGCATATCTACGTAGCGGGCAACCTTCGGATTTCGTGCAATCGCAGCAATGAGGTCATCGCTCCAATGTGCAGGATGCGTGTAGAGCAGCCGCACCCAGAATTCCCCGCCGATCTCGGCCAGCTCGTCGAGCAAGTGGATGAGTGACGTGCCGCGCTGGGCATCCACAGGTTGGCGTGGCCCGGCCTTTTGCTCCCACAGATCCATGCCGTAGTAAGTGGTATCTTGGCTGATAAGATTGATTTCACGCACGCCCTCTGCCACGAGCTGACGCACTTCCCTCACAACGGAGTCTACCGTGCGGCTGCGGTGGCGTCCGCGCATTTGTGGGATCACGCAGAAGCTGCAGGGATGATTGCACCCCTCGGCAATTTTGACAAAAGCCGAGTGCGTCGGCGTGAGGCGGAATCTTGGCGTGGAGAAATCTGGAATATAGCGCGACTTGGGCGTCACGAAGTTCATCACCCCGCCAGCTTGTTCCAGCACGGTGCGGAAGATTTTGCCCGCCTCGGCGACTTGGTCGAGACCGATGAAGGCATCCACCTCGGGCATTTCCTCGAGCAGCTCCTTAGAGAAACGTTGCGACATGCAGCCACTCACTACGAGCTTCTGGCCCGCCCGTGCGTGGAGTCCTCTCTGGCGGTGACTTTCCAGAATCGCATCCACGCTTTCCTGCTTCGCAGAGTCAATAAACCCACATGTATTCACGACCAAGACATCTGCCTCGCTCGGGTCTGCCGTAATCTCGAAGCCTTCCTCGCGGGCCCCCCCGAGCATGATTTCGGCATCCACGAGGTTCTTAGCGCAGCCTAGGCTGATCATTCCGATTTTAGGAAGAGCGGCGTTCATAGATCTGGCATCATAGTGGGAGAAGGTTCGGCTGCTGGCACAATTTCAACAGCTTGAGTCTCCGGTGGAAGGACAATTGGCACAGGCGTTGCGGTCGGTTCAGGGGTCGCGGTAGGCTCAGGGGTTGGCGCTGGCGCTGGCACGACTTCTGCCGCGGGCGCCGAGGGCCGTGTCACGCGCTCGATTTTAAGAGCTGTAAACCAAATGTAGAGGCCGACAATCAACACTAAGACTAGGCCTGCGATCACCCCAAGCCCGATGAAGAAACGGCTCAATAAAGGCCGCTTATTGCGACGCTGGAGGGGATGGTTTGTGGAGAGATTATCAAGGTAGTCGAAACCCTGTGACCCGAGACTCACCGAACCCGGAAGCAGGGGTTGGATTTCATCGGTCGGGATCCCCAGGTAATTGGCGTAATCAATAAGAAAAAGCCGTGCATAGGTCGGATGTGGGAAGCCAGAAAAGTCGTCAGTCTCGATCTCGCGGAGACGCTGCACGCGGATACGAGTGTCCTTAGCCGCTTGCTCGAGCGTGATTTTTGCATCCACTCGAGCGGATGCAAGGCGCGCGCCGAGAAAGAGATCGGTCGGAGGCAATGATGCGGGATTTTTTTTCATGCGGGAAAGTCTTCGTTCAAATCTACCAAGATTTCGCGATCTTTCGCACCATCTTTTGGCCCGACCACACCACGTTGCTCGAGGATATCCATCACGCGTGCGGCGCGTGTGTAGCCGAGCTTGAGGCGCCGCTGGAGCATGGATGTCGAAGCGCGGTTTTCTTGCTGGATGATGTCCAAGCACCGCGTGACGAGTTCTTCATCTTGGTCACTCACATCTTCCTCAGGTGGCGCGGTAGAAGTCAACTTCTCATGGATGGCTGTGTCAAATTTCGGCTCGGCTTGCGAGGAGACATACGAAACGAGGCGGAAGATTTCTTCCTCCGTGACCAGCACGCCTTGGGCACGCGTGTATTTCGACGTGCCGGGAGGGAGATAGAGCATGTCGCCCTGGCCGAGAAGTTTCTCCGCCCCATTTTCATCCAAAATCACGCGGCTATCAATTTTTGAAGCCACTTGGAAGGCGATACGGCTTGGAATATTGGCCTTGATAATACCGGTCACCACATCCGCACGGGGAGTCTGGGTCGCAACGATCATGTGAATGCCCGCCGCGCGCGCCATCTGCGTAATGCGGGCGATGGCGCTCTCGACATCCGCTGGCGCTGTCTGCATCAAGTCCGCCAACTCATCCACGATGACCACGATATAGGGCATGCGATCCGGGACAATGATATCATCCGACCGTGGCACGCGGACCGGTGGTACCATGGGTTCCTCGTCGGGAAGCTCAGCATCTCCACCGGCGGTCTCTTCGCCGGGAGGCGGCACCAGCACTTGCTCTGCAAGCTTGTCTGCATCGAGCTCTGCTTGCGAGCGTGGGAGTGGTCGGTCATTAAAAGTGGCGATGTTTTTTACCCCCACCTTTGCAAAGATGCGGTAGCGCAATTCCATTTCGTCCACCACCCACCGCAGGGCCAATAGCACTTTCTTGGAGTCTGTCACGACAGGCGTAATGAGGTGGGGCAGAGAATTGTAGATCTGCATCTCGACGACCTTCGGATCAATCATAATGAAGCGGAGTTCTTCCGGCGAGAAGCGGAAGAGGAGACTTGCGATGATGGAGTTTATACAGACGCTCTTGCCGCTACCCGTGGTACCCGCCACGAGGCAATGCGGCATCTTTGCAAGGTCGGCAATGATTGTGTTTCCATATACGTCCATCCCCAGAGCGAGTGGCAGCTTGGCTGTGCTCTCTCTCCATGCATCCTTTTCAAAAAGTTCGCGCAGCGTGACCTTCACTTTCTTGGAATTTGCAATCTCGATACCCACGGTGTCCTTGCCGGGAATTGGGGCGAGGATATTAATGCGTTCCGCGCAGGTCGCACGGGCGATGTCGCGCTCGCGGCTGACGATTTTGTCAACCCCGACCCCGACGTCTGGATAAATCTCGTAACGTGTGATTGTCGGGCCTTTTGTAATATTCCCAGGTGTCGCACGGATGCCAAATTCTTTCAGCGTTTCAATGATAATTCTCTGAATGGCCAACAATTCTTCACGATCGAGAGGAGTGCGTTCGGTTTCATCCGGCGGATCTAGCAGATCAAGATGTGGGAGCGTGTAACCTTCAAAATGCAGGTTCGACAAGCCTTGTGGTAGGGTATTTGGTGCCTCTTTCTTGGATTGTAAATCCGAAAGCCTCGGCTTCTTCGAGGCGGGCGTGGGTGCTGTCGCATCAAAAATCTCTGGCTCACTAGCGGTTGGTGTCTCTGGGCGATCAGCCACGAGCGGCAGCGGCACGTCACCCCCTTGGCGGCGGATTTTTTTCTCCAACTTATCAGCCTTCTTCTCCAGTTGCTTGCGCTCGACAACCATCCGTCGCTCGGCATCAAGATGTTCCAGTCGCGCGACCCTCCGCGTCTCTTGCCATCTTAAAAACGCCATCCACGCATACCTCACGTCGCGAATGGGATGCGTCGAGACCGCAAAGATCACAGTCACGATATATAAAATGATAAGGATCACCACGGACGCCGTGCCGAAGACGCTGTAGATTGCCTTTCTCCCGAGCCAGACTCCAAACCACCCACCCGGCCCGTAGATCGGATTCCAATGCCTCCAATCTTGCAAAACCAAGGTCTGAATTTCCAGCAAGCAGGCTGCCAAGATGAGCATGAGCATGCCCCATCCGACCTTGTCCCGCAGCACGTATCCTCGCACAAACCATTTCGCAAGTCCGTAGCCAAGCAAGATCACTGAAAGAAGATAAGCTGCGCCGCCAAAGCAAAAGAGCGTGTATCCTGCGAGCAATGCACCGAGCGCGCCCCCGCCGTTGTGCACCGACCCCGACGCACTCGCATTCGTCGTGCTAATAAGCGGTGCCCACGAGGGAACTTCCTGCGCACGAAAAGTCTGAAGCGAGACAAAAAGATAGCCACCCACCACAAGCAACACCAGCCCACTCAGGAAGGTTGCAGTCCACTGATTACGAGAACGATTCGCCATGAATATGCGAAGTTCCTCGATTTCCAGCCATCAATCAAGCATCCAGCCGAAAACCGAAAAGCAAATCTTCCTGATTCTTGCAGGCTAGCAGCAATTGCCCTCGCCACACTCGCCTGCTTCAGCCGCAGGCAGACAAATATCGCGAGCGAGGCAGTCCGTCTGCTTTATGCCAAGGCGAAGCAGAGCAGATCCACCCTCGTGTTGCACTTGGGTAATGAAAAACTGGGAAATCCAACGGGCCTGATATTCCACTTCGACCTCTAGGTCTTCGCCGCTGAAGAGCGGGGTTGCTCGCTCAAGAATGAGGCCCAGCTTTTGTGCTAAAATGCGATGCCCGACATCATCGGCGACCCACACTTGAAGAAGGCGGACCGATGAGCGCCGCAAGGTGCCACCGCAATCGAGGAACACGCGATCCACACGACCGACTTCCGTGACATGCGCGTGCGCGGGCACCAATTCTGCATCGGGAAGTGTAAAATGAATTTCACTTTCCGGAGCGGTTCTGAGGTGTGCGTGAAGTTCAGAGATTGTCATCACACAAATTCGTCTTCGCCGATTTTTTGAGTTGCTGCTGTCAACCTGAGGGTGTCCAGCTTGTCCAACGGAAGCGAAAAAAAGAGTTGTAGCCGACGATGAATTTGTTGAGCGACCTGCCAAAAAGCAGCCTCTACTTCCGCAGGCGAGCCTGACACGGCAGCAGGATCCGGCGATCCCCAATGCGCGATAATTGGTTGGCCAGGCCAAACCGGGCAGGTTTCCTTGGCTTGGTCGCACAGGGTGATTACGAAGTCGAAGTGCAAGGAGGAAAGCTCTCTCCATGACTTGCTCCGCGCGTCTGTGGCCTCGATGCGAAAGTACTCACGCAGGACGTGCAGGGCCACTGGGTGGGGGGAAGCCTTAGGCTCGGAACCCGCGCTCTCGAACGAGAAGTTGCTGCCAGCCAATCTTTTGGCTACAAACTCCGCTATGATGCTCCGCGCAGAGTTTCCTGTGCAAAGGAAAAGGACTTTGTAGTGCATGGGTGTATTATTAAGGTCTAGCACTTGCAGACTTCGGCTAAAGCGGGCGGCAGACTATGCTTGATTTTGCGAAGCCTTGCGAGGTCGTCGCGGTAGAGCTTTTCCGATACCACGCAGTCCTGCAGGCATTGCAGATGCCTTACAAGTTGCAGCGAAGGCTCGCTTGGAAGTGAGTAAACCATCCATGTCCCAGACCGCCGCGATTCTACCATTCCCCGCTTACGCAGGTAAGCGAGATGCTGCGAAACCCTCGTTTGCGGCAGACACAATATCTTTTGGAAATGGCACACGCAGAGTGCCCCTTCTCCCAAAAGGTGAAGTATTCGGAGCCTCGTCTCATCACAAAAACATTCGTATATTTGGACCGTTCGCACGCAGTATATATGCATGTGCACGAATATGCGTCAATACAGTTACGTCAGGACGAATAACATGACCAGGATTCGAGTGCTGGAAACACGCCAATCTGCTCGGCTGCTTACCTCGGCTCGCTGGAGTGGATCGCTCCGGAACTTTCCTACGTTTTCCCTTCGATCCATACTCCTTCGATAAACATCTGTTTTGGATACGGGGGAACCCCGCATTCATTGCCGGACAGATGCGACGCGACCAAATCCACAGCGGCCGAGCCGATCAATTCCTGCCGCTGATCAACGCCGCTCCAGCCCGCGACATCCGGGGCAATGTTGAGATGGACAAGGCGGATGTCGCGGGGAATGCGAAGCCCTGCGAGTTCCAGTCCCCGGCGTACCTCAGGATGACTACACACCACGGCGTCAGGCTTGGTTTTCCGCACCCATTCGGCCACGTCCTCCGCCTTGTCGCTAAAGAGAATGGGCAGGCGTTCGCGGGACGGTCGCTCGCTGCTTTCACGCAGGAATGCGGCGCTGTAAGTCTCATCACTCTCCCGATCCGACCAGGCCGAAAGCGCCAGCCCGATGCGAAGGCAACCGCCCTTCCGCAGCCGTTTCAGGGCCATTATCATATTCGAAAATGACAACGGATTGACCTGATGGTGCTCGCAAACTATCCGAGTCACGTCGTCGCCTCCATCCAATAGGGCATGGTGCCGGCCAATGCACGCCACACTGAAATCGTCCCAAGGCAGCACAGCATGAGCAGCGCGATCCAGCCAAGGCAGAATGACGCCTCGAATCCCTCTCGCTAGCAGAACGCGCTTCCACTTGGATTCCTGTTCCTCGGTAGCGGCCTCCGCCAAATTCGGGAGCCAGATTTCATCAAGTCGGTAGCCAAGGGCCTCCGCCCGCTCTTTCGCGGCCACGAGCATGGGATTGCAATAGGCTTGCTTCCAAAAATCCTGCTCGCGATGGTCGTTCAACCAGCCGAGCGTCGCTTCAAACTTTGGTCGCCGTCCCGTGCGCACAGAAGTTTGGTAGGCCGCGAGATAGGGATTAGGTCTATAGCCCATTTCTTTGGCAATTCTCTGAATCTCTTGCCGCACAGGCGCTGAAATCCGAGTGTCATTGCGGAGGGCAAAGGAAACGGCCGCGGCAGACACGCCCGCCCTCTTCGCGATATCACGTTGGCTGGGGCAGTTATCGCGAAACTTCATTTAACCGCAATAATAGTGGCGCGCTTTGCGATCGCGCAATGGCATTCCAAATAATTTGTTTAACCATAATACAAGTTATGGGATTGATTTTTTGGACAAGAAAAGTACTGTGTTCCGTCAACCCCGATTCCCAACCCATCCATGACTTCCAAATACATCTGCCGCCTCGCGGTCCTCATCCTTCTGCCATTGTTTCACGCTTCCGCGCAAGATGCTGTGAATCTTCTCCCCGAAGGATCTTTTAGTTCTTCTGATAGCGTGATCGTAGCTCCCAAAACGCAGGACGGCTCATGGACGCTTAGTCCCGGCGATTACTCCAACCACGGTATTACCTATACGCTTGGAGAAGAGGAGGGGCGCAATTTTTTCAGCCTTACGACAACCACGGCCGCGGCGCCATCCGCTTGGATCGCTACGAGCCTTATGCTTCCCGATCCCAAGCCAGTGCAAGTGCGCGTGTCATTCCGGGTCCGCACCAGAGATCTCGCCTTGGCCGACCCGGCCGGCCCGGAGTGGCTCAGCGCCCAAGTGCAGGTCGCCAACCTCAACGATGCGGGAGAGCAAAAGTCCAATGCCATAGTTTATCGTTCGAGGGAAAGCTCCTCCGAGTGGTCTGAAGTGGAGCAAGTCGTGCCAGTGAGTCCCGAGGCAACGAAACTCTTCATTCAAACCGGACTTTGGGGATATACTGGAACGTTCGAAATTGCCGATTTTAAAATCATCGCTGAGTAACTTGAGCGTCGCACGGGTTCACCGATTTGCTAATGCCCGGTAGCGGGCTTACCCCCCATTTGCCTTTATCCATGAGACCTGCCGTTCTTCTTTGTCTGGCGATCAGTTGTTTAGTTAATGTCCGAGCGGAGGATCCCACTCTCGCCGGCCCAGTGCGGGAGACATCAGCCACCCGGGCAGAGATTGTTCTCAGCGGTGTTTGGAAGTTTCAACCCGCCACGGATAAAACGGCAGAGAATCCT
>Ga0105049_10002725_pt1 | contig 20911 bp, 19 predicted proteins | sample MAT06_FD_78087 | JGI IMG/M metagenome (GOLD analysis project Ga0105049, IMG submission 78087) | Freshwater microbial communities from Lake Fryxell liftoff mats and glacier meltwater in Antarctica - MAT-06 | ecosystem: Environmental > Aquatic > Freshwater > Ice > Liftoff microbial mat | place...
TCGGTCCCAAGGAGGGGCTGGCCCTGCTCAACGGCACCCAATGCTCGACCGCCCTCGCTTTGGCCGGACTGTTCGCCACCGAGGCCGCCTTCGCCGCCGGGATTGCCGCCGGTGCCCTGTCGGTCGATGCGCTCAAAGGCTCTGACGCCCCGTTCGACGCCCGCATCCAGCTCTTGCGCGGCCAGCCCGGCCAGATCGCCGTTGCCGCCCGCCTGCGTGCCCTGATGGCCGGCTCTGCCATCCGTGACAGCCACCGCCACGACTGTTCCAAGGTGCAGGACCCCTATTCCCTGCGCTGCCAGCCCCAGGTGATGGGCGCTGTACTCGACGTGCTGCGCAACGCCGCCGCCACGCTGGCCTGCGAGGCCAATGCCGTCACCGACAATCCGCTGGTCTTCATCGAGGACGGCCCCGGACTTGGCGACGTCATCTCCGGCGGAAATTTCCACGCTGAACCGGTCGCCTTTGCCGCCGACATGATCGCCATGGCCCTGTGCGAAATCGGCAATATCTCCGAGCGCCGCACCTCCATCCTTGTCGATCCCAAGATGAGCGATCTACCGGCCTTTCTGGTCAAGGAAAGCGGGCTCAACTCCGGCTTCATGATCGCCCAGGTCACCGCCGCCGCCCTGGTGGCCGAGAACCGGATGGTGGCCCATCCGTGCAGCATCGACACCGTGCCGACCTCGGCCAATCAGGAGGACCACGTCTCCATGGCCACCCACGGCGCGCGCCGCCTTCTGGACATGGCCGAGAACACCGCCGCCGTGGTCGGCATCGAACTGCTGGCCGCCGCCCAGGGGATCGAATTCCACCGCCCCCTGACCACCTCGCCCGATCTCGAAAAGGTCTATGCCATCGTCCGTGAGGCCGCGGCGGCCTATGGCTCGGACCACTATTTCGCTCCCGATATCGCCCGCGCCACCGACGGCGTGCGGGCGGGTCGCTACCGGGTGTTCGCGGGCGACCTGTTGCCCTCGGCCTGAGTAGAGACTCTCGCCCCTCCCGGTCCGCCACTCCCGCCCCCGAAACCCGCCACTTCCGCCCCCTCCGGACGTCAGGCTTTGTCTGGTCGGAGCCCCTGCGACCGTTCCTGTCGTACCCTCGTGCTCTATGGCTTCAAAGCCCGCCGGGCTTGGGTCTTTGACATCATTCACCGTACGCCGCGCCGCTTTTCAGGCCCGGTTCCCCCTCCCGGTGACCGGTTCGGCCGCCAGAGCAGAATCGTTCGGATTTTTTGAACGGCATACGAGACTCTCGCACCCCTTCAGTCCTGCAAGGTTGCCTTGCGCAAGGCGGTCAGATTGGCCGAGCCGGTGCACAGGCAGACAGTGCGCATCTGCCGGATGACGGTCTGGAAATGCTCGACTACCGCCTCGGTCGAAATCATCGCCGCCGCCAGCACGCCCGCCGCTTGACCGACCATGTCGGCCCCCAGCCGGATGGCCTTGGCCGCGTCGACCCCGTCCCGCACCCCGCCCGAGCCGATGATCACCCCCCCGGGGCAGGCCGCCCGGACCTCGGCGATGGCCCGGGCCGTGGGAATGCCCCAGTCAGCGAAAGCCGCGGCGTGCGCCTTGTCGGCCTCAGTCGTCGCGCGTTCACCCTCGACGGTGCCCCAGTTAGAGCCCCCGGCTCCGGCCACATCGACCGCCGCCACGCCCATGTCCATCAGCCGACGGGCCGTCGCGGCGGAAATCCCTGCACCGGTCTCCTTGACGATCACGGGCGCATCCAGCGCCTTGACCAGGGCTTCCAGCGCCGCGCCGACGCCCCACCAGTCGCGGTCCCCCTCGGGCTGACAGGCCTCCTGCAGAGGGTTCAGGTGCACGATCAGGGCGTCGGCGGCAACCATGTCCAGCGCCCGCCGCGCCTCGTCGATGCCGAAACCGCGCGTCAACTGGGCCGCACCGATATTGGCCAGGATCGGCGTGTCGGGTGCCCGGAGACGGAGCGCCATGTCCAATCCGGTCGCGTCGCCGCCTTCGAGCGCCGCCCGCTGCGATCCGACCGCCAGGGCGATGCCCAGTTGCTGCGCCGCCTCGGCCAGCCGGGCGTTGATCGCCTCGGCCCGCGCCGGGCCGCCGGTCATCGAGCTGATCAGCAACGGGGCCTTCAGTCGGCGCCCGAGAAAGTCGGCGCCCAGATCGATCTTGCCGTGGTCCAGATCGGGCAGGGCCTCATGCACGAACCGCACGTCGGCAAAGCCGTTGTCGAGCCCGTGCCGCGCCTTGCCGGACAGGATCACATCCAGATGCTGGTCCTTGCGGGCGGTGATATCGGTCACGCGTCGAACTCCACTGTCCCTGCGACCTTAGCGGCCTCTCCTCGCGGTTGGAACGCCCCGCGGCGCGGCGTATCATCCCGTCATGATCCACGCCGCCTTCATCGCCGTAGCGCTCGGCGTCTTTGCCCTGATGGAGGGCTTCGCCTGGTGGTCCCACCGCTACGTCATGCACGGCTGGGGCTGGGACTGGCATCGCAGCCACCACGAACCCCGTAACGGGCTGTTCGAGGCCAACGACCTCTACGCCGTGGTCGGTTCCTTCGCCGGAATCAGTCTTTTCAGTCTCGGCTGGCTGACCGGGTCGTGGCTGATCTACGCCGTCGCCACGGGTGTGACGCTGTATGGCGCGGTCTACGCCCTGTTCCACGACGGTCTGGTTCATCAACGCTGGCCGTTCCACTGGGTCCCACGCCACGGTTATCTGCGGCGCCTGATCCAGGCGCACCGGCTGCACCATGCGGTACAAAGCCGTGGCGGAGCGGTCTCCTTCGGCTTCCTGATAGCGCCGGATCCGAAGGCTCTCCACGCCGAATTAAAGCGATTGCGCGCGGAACGGCGCGCCTAGTGTCTGATGCTGGAACGAAAGCCGGTTTGGACAGGATCGGGCCGGAACCGACTTCGCTCTAGACCCGCGTCCACAGGGCCGGGCGCGGCGGCGGTGCGTGGCCCTTGTCCAGCACCTGCGTCCAGATCGCGATCAGGAAGCCGCGCCAGAAAAGCCACAGCTTCATCGGTTTGCGCACCACCACCCGCTGGCCCCAGACGCCGGGGCCACGCCGGCGCACCTTGCGGCCGATCTCGCGATAGACGCCCCGCGCCGCCGCAATGGCCATTGACGACCGGAACGGCAGACCACGCAGGCCGTCACGGGCGCTGTCATAATAGGGCTCGGCCAGCTTGAGCAGCCGGGTCGTAACCGTGTGAACCTTGGTTCGGTTGCCCGGATCGGCGACGGCCTCCGCCGTCGGCTCCAGGCCAGCTTCGGCCAGCCAGTCGGCCGGCAGATAGACCCGGCCGTTCTGCGCATCCTCGACCACGTCGCGGGCGATATTGGTCAGCTGGAACGCCAGTCCCAGGTCCTGGGCCCGGCGTAGCACCTCGGGATCGGACGCGCCCATGACCCGCGCCATCATGACACCGACAACGCCGGCGACGTGCCAGCAATAGGCCATCACGTCGTCGATCGTGCGGTATTCGCGGTGGTCCACATCCATGGCGAAACCGTCGATCAGGTCCAGCGGCCAACGCTCTGGCAGATGGTGGCGCTGGGCGACCCGCTGGAAAGCCGCAAAGGTCGGGTCGGCCATCGGCTCTCCCGCCAGCGCCCGCCGCGTCATGTCGTATAGCCCCTCCAGCCGACGGCGCTGTTCCTCAGGCGTGATATCCTCGTGCCCGTGCCCGTGGTCCTGACCGTCGATGGCGTCGTCGCAGGCCCGACACCAGGCGTACAGCAGCCAGGCGTCCTCTCGGACCTCGGGATCGAACAGTCGCGACGCCGAGCGGAAGCTCTTCGAACCCTTGACGATCGACGCCTTCGAAGCCTCCAGAATGGCGTCGGCCGTGGGCATCAGCTTACCTGTTCCAGCATCAGGCCAGCGGTCGCCTTGGCTGAGCCGACGACGCCGGGGATGCCCGCACCGGGGTGCGTCCCGGCCCCGACAACATACAGGTTCGGGATGCTGTCGTCGCGGTTGTGCGTCCGGAACCAGGCGCTCTGGGTCAGGATCGGCTCCAGTGAGAAGGCGCTGCCGAGGTGCGCGTGCAGATCCTGTTTGAAATCCGCCGGCGTATAGATGCGTGTCGTCACCAGATCGCGCCTCAAATTCGGGATGTAGCGCTCCTCCAGGTAGTCGATGATCTTTTCGCGATACTCAGGTCCCTTGACCGCCCAATCAATGTCGGCCGCGCCCAGATGCGGCACCGGCGACAGGACGTAGTGACTGCTCATCCCGTCCGGCGCCATCGATGGATCGGTGGCGCAAGGGGCGTGGAGATAGAGCGAGAAATCCTCCGGCAGTTTCGGGCCCGCGAAAATCTCGCTGATCAATTCGCGATATCGCGCACCGAAACAGATGGTGTGGTGCGCCAACTGGGGTTGCGGCGTCTTCAGTCCAAAATGCAGCACGAACAGCGACATCGAGAACCGCTTGGACTTCAGCGATCGGGCCTTGGCCTGACCACGTGGCGTATGGCCCAGCATCTTCTCATAGGTGTGGACCACGTCGGCGTTCGACGCGACCATATCGGCCGGGATGACCTCCCCGCTTTCCAGCCTCACACCGGCCGCCCGATCGCCCGCCATCTCGATGCTGGAAACCGGCGCATTGACCCGGAAGTCCCCGCCGAGGTCCTCGAAAAATCTGATCAGGCCGGCGATCAGGGCCCCCGTTCCGCCGCGCGCGAACCAGACGCCGCCGCGTCGCTCCAGCGCATGGATCAAGGCATAGACCGAGCTGGTCTTGAACGGGTCGCCGCCAACCAGCAGCGTGTGAAAGCTGAAGGCCTGACGCAGGTGCGGATCCTGGATATGGCGGGCGACCATCGCATGCACGCTGTTCCAGCTCTCCAGCCGGGCCAGTTCGGGGGCCGCCTTGATCATCGACCAGAACGACTGGAAAGGCACCGCACCCAGCTTCAGATAGCCTTCCTGATAAAGCTCTTCCGAATAGGCGTGGAAGCTGTTGTAGCCCGCGACATCGGCCGGATTGAACGCGGCGATCTGGCGCTCCATCTCCGCCTGGTCGTCGTTGTAATCAAAGCGGGCCCCGTCCTCCCAGCACAGCCGATAGAAGGGATCGACCGGCATCAGATCGATATAGTCTTTCAGCTCCGACCCGGTCCCGTCGAACAGCTCGGACAGGCAGGCCGGGTCGGTGATGACGGTGGGGCCCGCGTCGAAGGTGAAGCCCTGTTCCTTCCAGACGTAGGCACGGCCGCCGGGCTTGTCGCGCTTCTCGACGAGCGTCGTCCTTATACCCGCCCGCTGCAGCCGTATCGCCAGGGCAATACCGCCGAAGCCCGCGCCGATCACCACCGCCCGTTTCGCCGCCTGGTCTCTCACGAAGGTCATCCTTGCCCGGTCTCGCGCAGCTGCCGCAGGGCGGCCGCGATCGGTACGGGGGGTTTTCCCGCGAGAATGCGGGCCTTGTCGAGCGCCGAGCTGCGACCTGCGTAGAAGCGCCGCACCACGCCCTCGGACAGGCCATAGAAGCGCTGGAACACACGCCAGCGCTGGCCCGGATCGGCGGCCCGGAAAAGCATGCGGTTCAGCAGGCGATAGAAGCCCCGCTCGCGCCAAAGCCGCTTCGAGCGCGTCTCCGTCAGCGACCGCAGCGAGCCCGAGCCGAGGTCCGCCTGTCCCGCGATCTGGCGCGCCAGCCCCACGGCGTCGGGCAGGGAATAGCCGGTCACCGGATGGAACAGAGCGGCCATCAAGCCTGCGCGCGCGACCGGAGGGCCCTCCGCCCAGAAGGCGTCGATATCACCGTCAAGGGCGATGGGAAGCACACCGTCCTCTTCGCCGACCACGGTCTCGACCGTCCAGCCCCGCGATCGGACATAGGCGTCGATGCGAGGGCGCAACGCCGCGCGATCCAGCTTGGGACTGTCGCTGTAGTATGTGTCCTCGACCATGACCGTGTGGGCGTCGAACGGCAGCAGATAGACGAACCGATATCCACCCATCTGCGTCACGGTCGCGTCCATGATGGTGGGTCGGGTCAGGCCGTGTGGTTCGCGCATGCGCATCGTGCGTCCGAGAAAGACCTGCCAGCCGAGGCCCATATGCGCCGTTGTTTGCGGGCCCCGTGCATCGATCACGCCACGCGCAAACAGGCGGCGTCCGTCCGTGAGCGCGACCCCCGCCTGATCGACCGTCGCGGCCTCGCCCACGATCAGCCGCTCGGCCAGAATCGGTGCCACGACCGCGTGCAGGGCCTCGGACGTCAGGCTGTTGTAGGGCGTGGAGAACGTCCGCGCGCGGGACGGAAAATAGACCTCATGACCGGCGGGCCAACGATGCGCGACTGCGGGTGCCAGCCAGTCGCGATCGGTCTCGTCGAGGTCGCTGTCGAAGAATGACCAGGTGTGCCGTCCTCCCAGCATCGCCTCACGCTCGACGATGGCGACCCGCACCTCGGGCCGGTCTAGCGCCAGCCGCCAGGCGATCAGGCAAGCCGCCAGGCCGCCGCCGACGAGGATCAGGTCGAAATCATCAGCCGGGCGCGCCATGGTTGGGGTCTAGCACGTCTCGTCGGCGGGCCAACCGCTACGGCTGTTTCTCGACGTTCAGAGCATAGGCACCGGTCTGGCCCTGCTGGAACGTGCCGGCCCGGATCTCGTAGGTTCCGTCCGCCGGCGCGGTCCATTCCAGCTTGGCGTGGGTGTCCGACAGGCTGTCGTCGTCCGACCCCAGCACCTCGAACGTGGCGTCGTCCTTCTCGCGACCGACGACCACGAAACTGTCGACCTCGTTGGAGACCATGGTGATCAGCAGCTTCTCGTCTTCCTTCAGCGTGACGCGATAGGCGTCATAGAAGCTGTTATCCTCGGCCGTGGCGTCCGCCTCGCTCAGCGTCCCACGCGCCGTCGCCCCGACCAGCAGGCTGCCCGGTTGCGGCTGGGGTCCACGGTCGATCAGCTCGATCGAATACAGACCCTTGCCTTTCGCAACGAACGGCAGAGCGCGCATCACATAATCGCCATCCTCCGGCAGGGTGTAGCTGAGCCTGGAATCCGTCCCCTCGCCCAGCCCGTCGTCGTCCGACGCCAAGGCCTCGAATTCAGCGCCGGGGCGGCCGATCTGAACGAAGGTATCGAAATCGCCTGAGCGCATGATGGCCTGAACGCGCTGTCCGTCCCGGCCGGTGAAGACATAGGCGTCGAACCCGCGGTCCTCGCCGTCAGTTGAATCCACCTCGGCGATTTCGCCCTGCACAGTCGCGCCGAAGGCCAGGGCCTCGGGTGCCTTTTCAGGTTCGATCTCCGAGATGGTCAGCGCGTAGCGTCCCGTATCTTCGGAGAAAGCGCGCGCCTCGACGATGTAGGCACCCGTGCTCGGCAGAGTGAAGGTCACGCGCGAATCCGTGCCCTCGGCTCCACCGTCGTCGTCCTCGGCCAGGCTCAGCCGGTTGTCGTCGAACAGCTGCATATAAGTGTCGAAGTCCGACGAACTCATGTCGATGCGGATGCGCTGGCCCTCGCGGCCCTGAAACCGGTAGGCGTCGGCGGCGCGGCCCGATTCGCTCTTGCCGTCGCTGGCGGTCAGTTCGCCCTGGACCGTCGCGCCGATCTCGATGGCCGACGCAGGCGCAGGGGCCGGTCCCTGGGCCATGGCCAGGGTGTAGGTGCCCTCGCCCGAGCCATTCAGCGGCGTCACCCGGATGACGTATTCGCCCGCCTCGGGTGCTGTGAACACCAGCCGGGAGTTCAGGCCGGTGTCGGGGCCGTCGTCGTTCATGGCCAGTTCGGTGAAGGTCGCGCCCTGCATCCGGCCAACCCGGACGATGGGGTCGAAATCGTCGGCGGTCAGGTCGAGGGCCAACCGCTCGCCGGTGCGCGCCCGGACGACGAAGGCGTCATACGTCCCGCCGTCATCGCTTTCGGGATCGGTCTCAGCCAGACGGCCCTGCTTGCTCTGCCCGACACGGATTCGGGTCGGGCGGGGCGCGGGACGCGCCTGCGGACGTTCGATCAGGGCAAGCGTGTAGGCACCGCCTTCGAGGCCCGACAGAGGTCGGGCCCTCAGCAGATAAACGCCGTCGCGATCGGGCGTGAAACGCAGCCGCGAGTCCGTACCTTCGCCCAGACCGTCGTCGTCCGTAAAAAGGGGTTCGCTGGCCTCACCCGGCCCGAACACCTCCAGATACGCGTCGAACACCGCTGAGCGCATCACGGCCTCCAGCCGCTGCCCGACCCGGGCGCTGATCGCATAGCTGTCATAGCGCCATGCGTTGTCCGGACCCGTGGCGTCGCCCTCGGCGATCTGGCCTTGCACGCTGCGGCCCGGCGACAACGGTGCGGGCGTCTGAGCCAAGGCGGGTGCCGCAATAAACACCGTCAGTGCGCTGACAGCGATCAAGATGGAATGACGGCGCATGAAAGTCCCCCGGTTACGGCCAGCGATCATAGACGCCGAACCGCGCCCTCTGTAAATCGCGGCGAGCGAGACTTTCCCCGACAAACGGAGCCGAAACTCATGACGGTCGATCCCGCCCCCGCGACCCTCATCGACGGCAAAGCCTTCGCGACCGGTCTGGTCGACCGGGTGGCCGCCGCTTCCCGTCGGCTGCGACAGACTTATGGCGTCACCCCGGGACTGGCCGTCGTGATCGTCGGCGAGGACCCCGCCAGTCAGATATATGTCCGCAACAAGGGCGAGACGACCCAACGCGCCGGGATGCGGTCGGACACCCACCGCCTGGCCGATACGACGACACAGACTGAACTGCTGGGGCTGATCTCCGAGCTGAACACCGACGCGGGCATTCACGGCATTCTGGTCCAGCTTCCCCTGCCCGCTCAGATCGACGCTGCCGCGGTGCTGGGAGCGATGGACCCCGACAAGGATGTGGATGGGTTTCATGTCGTCAACGCTGGACGGCTGGCCGTCGGCCTGCCGGGGCCGGTGCCCTGCACGCCTCTGGGCTGTCTGATGCTGCTTAAGGCCGAGCTGGGCGACCTGTCTGGTCTGAACGCGGTGATCATCGGGCGCTCCAACATCGTCGGCAAGCCGATGGCGCAACTGCTGCTGGGCGAGAGCTGCACTGTAACCATCGCCCATTCCCGCACACGGGATCTACCGACCCTGTGCCGGACGGCCGACATTCTGGTGGCCGCCGTGGGCCGGGCTGAAATGGTTCGTGGCGACTGGATCAGACCGGGCGCGACCGTCATTGATGTCGGCATCAACCGCGTGCCGTCCCGGGACCCGGAGAAAGCAGCCGCAGGCAAGACCCGGATCGTCGGCGATGTCGCTTTCAACGAGGCGCACGCGGTGGCGGGGCGGATCACCCCCGTTCCAGGAGGTGTCGGTCCCATGACCATCGCCTGCCTGCTGGCCAACACCTACACGGCCGCCTGCCGGGCGGTGGGCGCGGCCCCGGAGTCGCTGGACGCTTGAACCGCCGCCGCACAAACCCGATAGTCGGTCCCAACTCTGTCAGGAGACGTCCATGATCCGGTTTTCGCCCCGCCTTTCGGCCCTCGCCGCCGTCGTGGTCCTGGCACCCGCAGCCGCCGGTTGCGGCATCAACGCCATCCCCACCAAGGAGGAAGCCGCCAAGGCGCGTTGGGCCGACGTCCAGTCCCAGTACCAGCGCCGTTCGGACCTGGTCCCCAATCTGGTGGCCACCGTCCAGGGCGCGGCGATCGCGGAACGCACCACCCTGACCCAGGTGATCCAGGCCCGGGCCCAGGCGACCGGCGTGACCGTCACTCCCGACACCCTCAGCGATCCAGCCGCCTTCCAGCGGTATCAGGCCGCCCAAGGCCAGTTGTCGCAGGCTCTGTCCCGGCTGCTGCTGGTCGTCGAGCGGTACCCTGACATCAAGTCCAACCAAAACTTCATCGCCCTGCAGTCGCAGCTCGAGGGCACCGAGAACCGCATCGCGGTCTCCCGGCGCGACTACAACGAGGCGGTGCGCGACTACAATACCAGCCTGCGGACCTTCCCGACGGTGATCTGGGCCAAGACTATTCATGGCGGATCACAGCCGATGCAGCTGTTCACCGCCACCGGGGCGGCCCAGACCGCGCCCAACGTCAATTTCGACGCCTTGAATCCGGCCACCCGGCCGGGCGGTGCGGCACCCACCGTCGCGCCCGGTACCGCACCGCCAACAGCGCCGACGGCCCAGTGAACCGCACTCTGGCCTACGTATCCATGAACCGGGCCGTCGCGTTCCTGACGGTCCTGCTGGCCGCCTGCTGGTTGATGGCCGGAGCCGCGCTTGCGCAAACAGGCCCGCAATTTCCGCCTCTGAACGGCCGGGTCATCGACCGCGGCGACCTGATCTCGGACGCAAAGGAACAGGCTCTGGCTGACAAGCTGGCGGCGCTGGAGCGCGACACCACCGACCAGGTGGTGGTCGTCACCGTGCCGGACCTTCAGGGCCAGGAGATCGAGGACTACGGCTATCAGCTCGGCCGGGCTTGGGGCATTGGTCAGGCGAGCAAGAGCAACGGCGTGTTGCTGATCATCGCGCCCAAGGAACGCAAGGTGCGGATCGAGGTCGGTTATGGTCTCGAGGGGGTCCTGACCGACGCCTTGTCGGCCCTGATCATCCAGAATGAGATCCTGCCGTCGTTCCGCGAAGGCTTCTACGAGCGCGGCGTCGAACAGGGCGTGGACGCCATCGATCGCCAGCTGCGGCTGGACCCCGCAGAGGCGCAGGCTCGCGCCGCGGCGGCCGAGCGGCCGGAGTCCAGCCCGCCTGTCGGCGCTGCCGTCATCATCGTCCTGATCTTCGGCATGCTTCTGTTGCGGATGATGGGCGGCGGCGGCAGGGGGCGGCGACGGCCGGGAAGCGGCGTTGGGCCGATCCTGATCTGGGCGGCGTCAGAGGCTTTGCGCAGCGGCCGCGGCGGGGGCGGCTTCGGCGGCGGGGGTGGCGGCGGATTTGGCGGCGGCGGCGGCAGTTTCGGCGGCGGGGGCGCTTCAGGCGGATGGTGATCAAACTGACCCCGGACGTGCAGGTCCGCATCGCAGACGCCATTCGCGCAGCCGAAGCCCGGACGTCGGGCGAGATCTTTTGCGTCATGGCCCGACGCGTGTCGGCGTATCGGGACATCTCGCTGGGCTGGGCCGCGGCGGCGGCGCTGATCCTGCCTCTGGGCCTGATCCCGCTTGGCCTCGATCCGGCCTGGGTGCCCGGTCTGGGCAGCGGCTGGGAGGCGGCGCACCTGGCGTCCAGTGATGTCGTCGTCAGCCAGGCGCTAGGAGCTTATGCCCTGATCCAGGCGACCGTGTTCCTGATCGTCTTCCTGCTGACCTCGATCCCCGGCGTGTCGCGGTTCGTTACGCCCCGCGCTGTCCGCCGGGCGCGCGTGCGCAAGGCCGCCCTCCAGCAGTTCCTCGCTCACGGCCTGCATGTCACCGAAGCGCGAACGGGTGTGCTGATCTTCGCGGCCCTGGGCGACCACCAGGTCGAGGTCGTTGCCGACAAAGGCATCCACAGCAAGGTCGACCAGTCGGTCTGGGGCGATGCGGTCGCGGTTCTGGCCAAGGGCCTGCGGCAGGACGATCCCGCCGGCGGCTTCGTGGCCGCCATCGGCCTGTGCGGCGCGGTGCTGGCCGAGCATTTCCCTCCGGCCCTGCGCAATCCCAACGAGGTCGAGAACAAGATCGTCGTGATCTGACCCGAAACGCCCCGCGCCGCGTTGGTGTCGCATTCATTATGTTATGGGCTGGCCCGCCACTGCCCCTGGACCCGTTCCTGACGTCATGCCCCGTCTGCTGACCTACAATGTGCACCGCTGTGTCGGCGTTGATCGTAAGCTCGACGTGGTCCGCATCGCCGCCGTCATCGCCGATCATGAGCCCGACATCGTCTGTCTGCAGGAGCTGGACGTGGGGCGGGCGCGAACCGGTTTCGTCGATCAGGCGCAGTCCATCGCCGACCAGTTGGAGATGACCTTCCATTTCCACGCCGCCCTGCGCGTCGAGGCCGAACAGTATGGCGACGCCATCCTGACCGCGCGACCAGAGCGGCTGGTGAAATCCGGTCCGCTGCCGACCCTCCGCGGCGTGCCCGGTCTGGAACCGCGCGGGGCCCTTTGGGCGGCGATCGAGTTTGACGGCGTGACCCTGAACGTCATCAACACCCATCTGGGACTGGTCCCGCGCGAGCAACGGCTTCAGGCGGCCGCGCTGGTCGGTCCCGACTGGCTGGGCCATCCGGACTGCACCGGTCCCACCGTGTTGACCGGGGACTTCAACGCCACCTCAGTCACGCGGCCCTATCAGACGCTGGCTGCAAAACTGTCGGACTGCCAGCGCAGTCTGGGACTGAAGCCGTCGGTGAAGACCTTCCCCTCCAGCTTCCCGGCAATCCGCATCGACCACTGTTTCACCAGTCCTGAGATCAGGGTCACGGCGGTCAAGGCACCGTTCTCGCCCTTGGCGCGGATGGCGTCGGATCACCTGCCGCTGATCATCGATTTCGAAATCACGCGAGCGTAGGCGGCGGCAGGGTCCGGTGTGAGCGGGTGCGGCGCTTCCAAGGCTGGAAGGCGTCGCGGGTGGAGGTCGGATCCCCCAACTGGAACTCGGCGATGATCCGCTCGACGCGCGAGGGCGGTTCGGCACCCAGCGCGTGCATCCGGCCGGTGTCGAACCAATCGATCGCCCCACCGATGGATCCGGCCGTCGCCTCGGCCGCCGCAAACCTGGACCCCTCGATGCCGATCCAGTGGCCGATGGTGCGGTGGCGGAAGTCGCGGATCGCGTCCCGCCCGGCCTGATCCGCCGGTGCCGCCGCGACGTCGCATTCGGTGTCGAAACCAAACGAGCGGTTGTTCAGATTGGTCGAACCGACGCGCAGGACAGCGTCGTCATAGATCGACACCTTGGCGTGGACGATGATCCGCTCGCCGCCCTTGGTGTAGGGCGTGAAGGCGAAGAAGCGATTATGCCGGTCCGCCTGTTCGAGCCGGAACAGGATTTCCGAGCGGGCCGTGTCCATGGTGATGCGGTCGAACCAGCTGGGGCTGCTGCCCGTCGACACCAGGACGATCTCGGGACCCTTCTCCTCGGCCAGCCTTTCGGCAAGGGCCGTCGCGATGACGGGCGAGGTGAAATACTGGTTCTCGAGATAGATGAGCTTTTTCGCGGCGCGGATCGCGTCGAGATGAAGCGCCTCGTTTTCGCGCACCTCCGCCCGCCCGCCGGTGGCAGGCTCGGTGCGAGCGATGGCGACGGGCACGTCGCGCATGACCGGCTCGACATCATCGGGCCAGGGATCGCTGTCGACATTGTCGGGCACCGTCCGTTCCCACGTCGACCGGAACCAGCGCTCGCGGGCCAGATCCCCCAGTGCCCGCGCGGCGGCCCCGTCCATGACTGTCATGACCTCATGGCGCGGCGACGGGATTTCCCCTGACGGCTGACGGCGTCGTGGATCTCCGTCGAGATGCTGTTCGGAATCCCAGCGGTCCGTCGAAATATCACCGCCGCCGCAGAAGGCGACCGCATCATCAATGATGACCACCTTCTGGTGGTGGCACGCGCCGAGGGGTCCGGGCTTGTCGAGCCGGAACTCGACCATCCGCTTGCGGAACCAGCCGTGGGCCTTGTGCGGGTAGAAACCTTGGGATGCGGCGATCAGCAGGGGCGATTTCCAGATCAGGAGCCGTATGTCCAATTCGGCGTTCACCTTCACCAGCATCCGCAACTGATGGCCGATCTGGGCCTGATGATCGTTGTGTAGGCTCTCGGGGTCCAGACGCGTGCGGGGGTCGAACTGCCAGCCCAGGATGACGATGGACCGTTTGGCCTTGGCCAGAGAGGATCGCAGGGCCGCGAAATAGGCGGCGTTCTCCATCAGCACGCCGAAACGGCCGGCCTTCTCCACCCGCCAGCAGTTGCGGCCAGGAGCAAAAAGCTCGGGGTCGTCCGTGACCTTGGTGTCGTTCATGGCGAAGTGTGGCCCATTCGCGTGACGAGCGCCGTACGCCTCAAGCTTTACAGGACGCGCGCCAAACGTTTCCGTTCCATGGCACACGCCCGGTGGTCAATGGTGAAGCTTTCTTCATGTTGGCCCGGATTGTCCGAACGCGGTTTTCGTTGCATAAGGTCGACCGCAGTCGGGACAGGGAGATCGGCGATGCAGGCGCTGATCGAGTTTATCGCGGGTTTCGTCGCAATTCTGGCGGCTGCGATCCTGTCGCAATTTGGCCTGGACCTCGACCCGCCGCAAAAGCCACAGCGCGAAATTCATCGGGTTCAAGACTGCGACGGGCGTCCTGCCCCCGAGATTTTCGTTGCCTCGCCCCAGCTCAATCAGGACTGCTGAGCCGCCAGGTGTGGACCGTCTCGGGAATCGTTTGCCGTCGCCTTTGCGCGCCGCGATTGACTCGTTAGGGTCGATATGTCCTCCCGCGCGTTGGTCGCCGACGCCGCTCCGTGACGAGATCGCCGCCTCATGAAACCACCCCGTCAACGGCCCCAACTGAACCTGACCGACCCGGATCCGGACGCCAGGATCATCGACTCCGCGCAGGAGACCCTGACCGAACTGACGGCCGAGGCCGTGGTCGTGGCCGATCGCCCGATGTCCGAGCGTCGCAGACGCCGGCTGGCCGAAGATCAGCGCCGGGCCGAGGAACGCGCTGCCGCCGATTCGGCTCGCCCAACCCCCTCCCCGTCTCCCGCTTCGCCTGAAATGACCATCTCCGCCGATGCGCCGCCCGTAGCTTACGAACCCGCGCAAATGCCTGCGCCGATACGTCGGCGTGAAGCCACGCCGACGTCAGGCCGTCACGGCTATCTGGTCGCCGGAGTCGCCTCGGCGCTGTGGATCTGCGGCGTCGCCGCCTGGTTCATGTACGAATTCGGATCCGGTGCCGTCGAACTGGAGCCCCTGCGGATGGCGGTTTATGCCTTGATCGCCCTGGCACCGGCCGGCATGGCGATAATGCTGGCCCATGCTGTCCGCCAAGGATCCGGCCTCGCCGCTGAGACCCGGCATGCGCGAGAACTCGCTGAAGCCCTGGTCGCACCGACCGCGCTTGCGGCCCAGCAGACGGGCGAGGTTCTGCAGTCTCTGCGAAACGACATCGACCAGGCATCGCTGGCTGCCGAACGGGCCCGCAACGACATGGCCCTGCTGCGCGAAGCCCTGTCACAGGAAACTACGCGACTGAACGAGGCTGCGGAAACCGCCAGTCGCACGGCCCGACGGCTGTCCGAGCAGCTGGGTGGGGAGCGCGCCCAGATGGCGGCGCTGGGCGTTCAGCTGGACAGCCAGGCCACCGGCGTCCTCGATGCTGTTGAGCGCCAGTCGCGCATGGTCGTCGACGCCTCCGACCTGGCCCAAACCCAGCTGCGTGAAGCCGAGGCGGCGCTGGCCGCCCGCGCCGCCGACCTGGCCGCCGCCGCCGGCGAGGCCCAGGACGCCGCCCGCATCGCCGCCGACGATCTGGCCCGTCAGACCCTGCGGCTCGAGAATGCCGGTTCGGGCGTCGCCGAACAAATCCTGTCGGTCGAGGAGGGCCTGGGCCAGCAACGCGCCGCCCTGGTGACCGCCGCCTATGCCCTGCGCACCGATCAGGAAGATTTCTCGGCCCAGGTCGAAAGCCAGCGGGCGCAACTGACCGAACAGCTTTCCGCCAGCCGCACGGCCGCCGGCGCGCTGGGCGAGACATCGACGCGCACGGCCGAGACCATCAAGGATCTGGTCGAGGCCGCGACCGACCAATTCCGCGCCCTGGTCGAGATGTCCCAGCGGGAGGCCGACGGCTTTGACGCCGCCACCAAACTGGCGCTGGACCGGTTCGAGGCCCTGGCCGCGGACGCCCGCGACGCCTTGGTTGAGGAAACCCGGCTGGCGCTCTCGGCTCTGCAGGCGACGGCGGAGCAATCGCGCGCCGCGGCCGCCGACGCCGCCGAACAGGCCAGCATACGCGCCGACCGACTGGGGGAAACCCTGTTCGACGCGGCCCAGAAAGCGGATCAAGCCGCCAATGCGCGTGTCGACAGCGCCCGCAAGATCGTGACCGAGACTGGCGGACTGGTCGACGAGGCCGGCGAGCGCGCGCTCGAGCGGCTGGAATCGACGCTCGAGCGCATGAACGCCGCCCTGATCCAGATCGACGAGTCGATCGGCGATCTCGACGAACGCGCGGCCCGCTTGCCTGAGGAAGCGCGCAAGCGGGTCGACGCCGTTCGCACATCAGTCGAGGAAGGCTTGACGGCCCTGTCCGCCGCCTCGCAAAAAGCGGCCGCAGAGACCGAGGCGCTGGACTCCGGCTTCCAGGAGCGGGTGCGCCGGAACTACGACATGCTGACCGAAGCGGTCCGGCTCATGGGTGTGGTGTCGGGCGATACGCCGGCACTCCGCCGCCGCGGCCCCCCGCCACCCTCTCTGCCCGTCGAGCCGGAATCCCCGCATGACCGCCCGAAGGCCGACGAACCCCGCGGCTTCGGTCTGCGGAACCGGCTGAAACTGGAACCGATGCCGGGATCGACAGCCCCTGCCCCGCCGGCCGACACTCGACTGGGCTGGAACGACCTGGTCGATGACGGCCCCGGCGAAGCACCGCTGGACCTCGACACGCCGGTCATGCCCGCCGCAGACATCGATGCTTTGGAGGAACGGGTCACCGCCGCCATCCGGCGGATGGGTGTCGATCCCAACGCTCTGTTGCCCCGCTCCCGAATCGAGGAGGCTGCCCAAGCCGTCGCCGAACGCGATCCGGACCGGGCGCGCCAGATCGTCCGCCGCGTCGCGCCCGCCGCCGTGCGCAGCGTGTCCCGCCGTGTGCTGACGGATCCGGATTTGCGAGCGGACGCCGAGGCCTATGTGCGGGCGATCGCCCGGGATCTTGCGGCCCGGGCCGGCGCAGGCGATGGACCCTCGATCCAGAACCGGCTGACCTCGGACGGGGGTCGAGCCTATATGCTGTTGGACGCCGCCATCGGCGATCTCGCCTGACGCGTGAATCGACAGGCCCCGGAAGGCTCCGCGACCGATTTCGTCTTGACGGAGATCGTGGGATGACGACACGGTCCGCCTCGTCACGCTTCCGTCACGCGTAAGCAGGTTTCATGCTCGACATAGCCGCCGGAACGGCGACGGATTATCGCCCAGCGATCGTAATCTGCGCCTATGACGCCGACGAAGCCGGTTGGGATCCTGTCGAGGATTTATCCGGCCGGGCCTGGAGTCCGCAGGGCGCGCGTACAGTCGCCGTCGCCGGTGGAGAGCCGGATGCCCTGGCCCGAACCCTGGTCGCTCATCTCGAAGACCGACATTGCCGGGCGCTTCTCCTGGTCGGGCGAACGCGCCGAAGTTCAGCCTTCAGACTCCAGCTTCGGGCTGAAAGCCGGTCCCTCGATGGGGTTCGGCGGCTAAAAGGTGTCGGGCCTTCCATCGCCCGGGCCACGGCACCGGTAGCGGATATCGTCCGTGCACTGAACGAAGCTGGACTGACGGTCGACACCAGCTCGGACGCCGAGGACGACGCTGGCAGCTATCTGCTCTACCGGGTCCTGTCGGGCCTGCCGGAAGGGCTGGACACACCGGCGGTCGGTCTGCTGCGGGCGCCCGAGCGGGAGTCCGACGAGGACGTGCAGCGCGCGGTGAAGGCCGCGGCCGAAGCCATGGTGCGTCACATGTCGCCGTTGTCGCGCTCGCGGGCCAGCTGACGCCTCAGCGGCAGCGCCGCCAGCAAGCCTGCTGCCGCCATTGCCGCCATTGCCCAATAGCCGCCCGCGCCGAAGTGATCATACAGCGGTCCAGAGGCGGCAGTCGCCAAGCCGATCAGCACACCGGCCGACAGGACAGAACTCAGCATCTGGCCGGCCGTCTGGCTGTCATGCGGTGCCAGCCTTTCGACGATCTGGATTCCGGCCAGGAAGGTAGCGGCGAAGGTCAGGGCGTGCAGCGCCTGCAACGGCCACAACAGCCAGAGGGGCGGCGCGAAGGCCATGACGCTCCAGCGAAAGACAGCGGCAGCCGCGCCGATGATCAGCAGGGTCCAGGGCGTGATCCCGACCCGTCGACGCCAGGGCTCGAACAACCACATCAGCAGTATCTCGGCGACCACGCCGAAGGCCCAGAGCTGGCCGGTGACGGCCTCGCTGATCCCCTCCCCCTTCCACAGAATGGCCGAAAAACCGTACTGATAGGCGTGTGCGGCCTGAACCGCGCCGATGGCGAAGATGGCGGTCATGAAGACCGGATCCTTGAGCAGCCGGCCGATGCCGCGAAAACGCTCCCGACCGCGCAACGGCCCGCCGTCGGCGACGGGCTCGGGCGGCAGGGCCAGAATCGCGACGATGGTGACTCCGAGCGAGGCCACGACCAGCCAGATGATGACGGCGTCGGTCGATTGCGTCAGCAACAGCGCGCCCATGATGATGTTGGCGGCGACAAAGGACGCTGACCCAAGCCCGCGCGGCACCGCGAAGGTATAACCGAACCGGCCGGCCAGACGCAGGTTCAGCACGTCGGTCAGGGGCACCAGAACCCCCATCGCCGTCGCGCCCACGAACCAGCAGGCCGCCCAGGCGAAATAGCCGTCGACCAGTCCGGCCGCGCCATAGCCCAGCGTCATGACCAGTCCCAGGACCGCGATCGGGGTGCGCCGGTATCTGAATCCATCGGCCCAGACCGACAACAGCGGGCCGGTGACGATTCGGGCCAGCATGGGGACCGCCAGCAGGGTTCCGATTTGTGCGCCGCTCAACCCCTGCGCGCTTAACCACAGTCCTGCAAACGGAAGGCTGACCCCGGTGGCGCCGAAGAGCAACACATACTGCAATGCCAAGCGTTGGGCGGCGATCATGGAGCGCGCAATAGCAGACTCGCGAGAGTCTGTCGGCTAGCGTTCCTGTCATGAAATTGAAGCGCAGCCTGGCGGTCTTCGCCGCCTTGAACGGAGCCCTCGCCGTGGCCATCGGTGCCTTCGCCGCCCATGGCGCGGGACCGGAGATCAAGGCCTTGCTGACGACGGGCGCATACTACCAGATGGTTCATGCGGTGCTGGCCCTGGTCTGCGCCGTCTGGCCGGACCGTTCGAGGCTGGTCGTGGTCGCCGGCTGGCTGGCGGCGATAGGCGGACTGGTGTTTTGCCTCGCGCTTTCGGCTATCGCACTTCTTGGCCTGCCGGTCATGGGAGCGGTCGCCCCGATCGGCGGTCTCCTGATGATCGCAGCTTGGCTTTCAATCGCTTATGCCGCATCGCGGTCACCAACCGTCAACGCCTGACGGTCATGAACAGAGACCCGAAACAGCCTATGGCCTTCCCCGTGCCCGAAACGCCCCGCCGTGAGTTGTTTCCCGAGATCGAGCCCTATGCCGCCGGCTTCATGCCGACCGGCGGCATCCACGAGATCTACTATGAGGAATGCGGCAATCCGCAGGGCCTTCCCGTGGTCGTGCTGCACGGCGGTCCGGGCGGAGCGGTCAATCCCGGCATGCGGCGTTATTTCGATCCCGCAAAGTACCGGATCGTACTGTTCGACCAGCGCGGCTGCGGCAAGAGCCGGCCGAATGCGTCGCTGGAAGAGAACACCACCTGGACGCTGATCGAGGACATCGAACGCCTGCGCGAACTGCTGGGCGTCGACAAATGGGCGGTGTTCGGCGGCAGCTGGGGATCGACCCTGTCGATGGCCTACGCCATTACCCATCCCGAGCGGGTCGTGGCCCTGCTGCTGCGCGGAATCTTCCTGCTGACCAGGCCCGAGCTGAACTGGTTCTATCAGGACGGGGCCTCGAACATCTTCCCCGATGCCTGGGAGAGGTTCGTCGCGCCCATTCCCGAAGACGAACGTCACGACCTGATGGGTGCCTACTACAAGCGGTTGATCGGCGACGACAAGACCGAGCGCGAGCGCTGCGCCATCGCCTGGTCCAGCTGGGAAGGCGAAACGGTCAGCGTCGAGGGACCCGACGCCCGCCCCGACAAATTCGCCGAGCCCGAGTTCGCGGTCGCCTTCGCCCGCATCGAATGCTGGTACTTCATGAACGGCGGCTTCTTCCCGGAAGAGGGCTGGCTGCTGAAGAACATCGGCCGGATCAAGCACATCCCCTGCTGGATCGCCCAGGGTCGGTTCGACGTGGTCACGCCCATCGCCAGCGCCTGGGCCCTGCACCGGGCCTGGCCCGAAGCGAAACTGGACATCGTCAAGGACGCAGGCCACGCCTCGACCGAACCGGGTATCGTTGACAGCCTGCTGCGCGCGACGGACTGGGCGGCGACGCTGTAGGGCGGCCCCTATTTCGGGTTGGTTTTTTCCACCAGCTCCGAGAGCTGGAAACCGATCCGGCGCGCTTCGCGTTCCTCGGGCTTCTTGCTAGCGTCGAGCAAGACGTTGATCTGGGTGTAATGCTGGATCAGGCGCACCGGCTTGCCGTCACCGTTCTTGCCCAGAAACATGATGAAGTCCGGGCCCCAGAAGCCGACATCGTCGATCGTCATCGTGCCGTCGCCGGGCAGGCCGACGATGCGGGCCCCGACCTCGTCGTCCTTGTCGAGGCCGTTCTCGAAATCCTCGATCAGCTTGGACAGGCGCACGAAGGCCCATTCGGCGGGGTTTTCGCGCATGCGCACGCCGTCGGTCAGAGCCGCTTGCTGTTCAGGCGAAGCCGAGGGCAGGACAGGTTCGGGACACGGCTTGTCGCCGCAGTCGGACTGGAACAGCGAGTCCGGTGCAACGACCGGCGCGACCGGAGCGGCTTTGGCGGTTTTGGAACGGCTCATGGTCAGACCCTAACGCACGGGGCCGTCATCAGAACAACCCTTGGCCCTTGGGCAGTTCGGCATAGCGGTGCACGCGCGTGGACAGGATCAGGCCGAAGCCGATCATGATCGTCATCATCGACGATCCCCCATAGGACAGCAGGGGCATGGGCACGCCGACGACGGGGGCCAGACCCATCACCATGGCGCCGTTGATCA
>Ga0105049_10002729_pt1 | contig 20894 bp, 17 predicted proteins | sample MAT06_FD_78087 | JGI IMG/M metagenome (GOLD analysis project Ga0105049, IMG submission 78087) | Freshwater microbial communities from Lake Fryxell liftoff mats and glacier meltwater in Antarctica - MAT-06 | ecosystem: Environmental > Aquatic > Freshwater > Ice > Liftoff microbial mat | place...
CTTCGTGGTGAGCAGTACACCTCATGCGGGGTGGTTTGCTGGGCAACAATGTCCCGCACTACATCAACTTTCCGGCTGGAAAGGGTAGTCACCGGGCGCGCTGGCACCGGGTAGGCGAAAGTTGTCATGTCGTTACAACGTCCTTTTCACCCTAGCCTTTGATTTTTGATCAACGGTTCCCCGACTTTAGGGGGACACCGGGCCTTTTTGTTGGTCAACCCAGAAGAAACCAAATGGCATTGTCCTTGGATTTTCACTTTTCGACACGAATCCCTCGCCCAATGTGATCAGCTTCAGGTTGATTCGGTACCGGTAGGGTGCATTTGTCGGATATTCACTAAACAATACGAAGCAAAAACGACCAGCAAAGGGAGATTATGTCCGGATTTGATATCGCCGCGGTACTTGATGAAGCATGGAGTCTGGCCAAGCGCCAGTACTGGCACTGGTTACTCGTGATCGTGGTGGCGGTTGCAATCCCGTCAGCGATCATTCTTCTGGGCGTAGTGGCCGCCCTCGCGGTCCCTGCTCTGGGCGCGATCGTGATCTTTTTTGGTGTTCTGGGGTTCTTCTACACATTCCTGGGGATCCTTCGAAGTGCATATAACGCCTCAGAAGGTGCGAAACCATCTGTGAGTGTGCTGCTGCGCTCGGATCGGTTCTGGTGGTTCCTCGTCGCCGGTGTCGTTTATATCGGCATTGTCGTTGTCGGACTGTTTGCCTTCATCATTCCCGGATTGATTTTCGCCTTCATGTTTGCACTGTTTCCCTATGCACTCATGGGAAAACCAGGAATGACCGGATTCGGTGCCCTCGCCATGAGCTGGGAGTTAATCACCACGTCGTTCTGGCGCTTCATCGGTTTTCGAATCGTGCTCATTGGCGCGAGCGTCGCCATTACCTTGGTTGCCGTTGCGGCCCAAGGAATTTTGACGGGTGTTCTCGACTCAGACTCGAACATCTTGACCTCGATACTGCTTGTGGCCGTGAGCGTTTTGGCGTTGTTTGTCAACGTGTTCGTTGCTGCATTTAGTTACCTCGCGGATGCGCTCGCCTACCGTCGCCTCTCCGGTGATGGTGAGGTTGTTCGCCCGGGCTGGTAACTATTGATTCAAACGAGCGGGTAGTCCGGCAACAAATGCGTCGGCTGCCCGCTCGATCATGTCGAGAACCTGCGCGAAACCGTCTTCCTTGTCGAAGTAAGGGTCCGGGACGTTGAGGTCTGCGTGCAGATCGTCAAGGTGTGAAAACTCCGGATCGAAACTGCGCATCATGTACAACTCGGGTTCGTGCCCACTATTACGGATAAGAGCTTGAACGTTGGTGTAGTTGCTTTCATCCATGACCAAAATAATGTCGAGCTGCGCCATCCAACTTGACGTGATCTGTCGAGCCGAGTGGGTCAATGTGTAACCATTCTGGGTAAGGATTGCCTGGGCCCTAGGATCTGCATCGTGACCTATGTGCCAATCACCCGTACCCGCGGAGTCAACAATGACCAGGTCGTTCAGGCCAGCCCGCTCAATGCGGTCGCGGAGCACCGCTTCCGCGATGGGCGAGCGACAAATATTGCCCAGGCACACGGCGGTTACTCGTAAAGAATCTTTCATCATTAAATAATTGTATGCGCGCATTATTTCTTTGTTTTCGTTGCTTACATCGGCAGCAAAAATTTTTCGGATAAGACCCAAAGTGCGATGATCAAGTGCTCTGGTGTGGCGATTTGACACTCTGAGTTCGTTTAGCGGGCAGCAGCCACTGAATGAAGCGGGGTAGACGTATCCCGTGGCTGGTAACTTGTTGGTAAGAGAATGGTTGTGGGCTTAATACCTCCAATTTCTGCCAGAATCATGTTGCCGGCGACTCGACCCATGGCTTCAGCGTCTCGAGAAACTGCACTGATTCTAGGTCGAAGAATCCGCAGCCACGGAAGATCGTCAACCACCACGAGTGCAACGTCGCGACCTGGCTGGATCCCTAGTTCAGAAAAGGACTCTAAAACCCCGATGGTTGCTTGGACTCCTCCGGAGATGATCGCCGTGGGTCTTTGATGTGACATGGACGTCATTACTGAAGTGGTTTCTTTTCGAGCAAATGCTGCTGAGAAGACACCGGTTATCTCGAAGGACCTCTCAGCCGCTAATTCATTTGCTTGAAGCCCTTTCCTAAAACCTTTGACCCGCTCACGTGTTGGCCGCACGTCCGGCGTGCCCGTGACTAATGCAATTCTTGTATGGCCTAGATTCACTAAATCCAGGGTTGCGGCTTCTGTACCACTCACGTGGTCGAAAAATGTTCGCCCAACATCGATGTCCGCAATATCACGATCCACTAGGACAACCGGCTTGCCGAAAGACTCAACTACTCTCCGAAGTTTTGTTGATGTATCGACGACAGTTGAAAGTAATAAGCCGTCCACCCTTCGGTGCTTGAGCATTGTGATTCGATCGAGTTCTTGTGATTGGCTCCCCCCACCGCTCATCACTAGCAATGTGTAGCCGGACTTGTTGAGAACCGTTTCCAAGCCCTCAATGACGTCACTAAAAAATGGTGTTGCAAAGTCCCGCACGACGTAGCCGATTAGGCGGCTTGAGCCCCTTCGTAAGGATTGGGCCACGGGATCCGGAAAGTAACCTAGCTCTTTGGCAGCATCCTCGACTTTTCTCTTCATAACCGTGCTGACGTCAGGGTGATTGCTCAAAACACGTGACACTGAAGAGACGGCCACCCCTGCCTTCTTCGCGACGTCATGAATTGTTACCGGGCGACTGCTTTTCACGGGCCCCCTCTCAATTGTTTTTGAGCCATAAAGTGATGGAAACTACCTTAGGCCCGGCCTTTCAAGGCGGAAGCCTACCACCAGCATAGGTAAAAACCGTTGACGGGATCACCCTCAACGCAGTAAACTGGAATCGATACCACGAATGCTTTACATTGTGGGAGACTTACGAGGTGTTTCTTGACCGAGCGAAGAAACACGGACAGAAACCAATTATTAGGGAGTGAAAATCGTGAAAATTGCCTCCATTGAGCCTATTCCCGTGGCCTATCCGGAGCCTAATGACTTCAATGCCACACGCTATCTATGCCTTGTGAAAATCACGACCGACGACGGCGTAGTTGGTTGGGGTGAGTCGATCACGCAATTCCCGGAGGCAAATCCTGCTGTCGCATCACTGATTACAAACTTGTCGGATTCCGTTATCGGCCAAGACCCCATCAACACTGAAAAAATTTGGAGAGACCTCAAGAACCGGACGTGGTGGTATGGGTATCGCGGGGGTATCGCCTCCTTCGCAATCTCGGCGATTGATATAGCCCTCTGGGACATTAAAGGAAAAGTTCTGGGAAGAAGCGTCCTAGATTTACTTGGTGGCCCGGTACATGATCGCCTGCCAGCGATCGCCTCCTCTCACGCACACCATGAATCCATTCCACACATGGCCGAAGAGGCAACAGAGTGGCTTTCCACAGGTTTACAAGGCATGAAGGTGGGTTTTGGGAAGCGCGGGGATGCACGTCTTGGCTATGAACATGATCGCGACATTGAGTACATGCGAAGCATGCGAGAAGCAATTGGAAGCGACAAGCAGATCATGATTGATTGCGGCATTAACGTCAAATGGGATGTCGCCACCGCGGTCAAACGTGTTCAAGGATTTGACGAATACGATCTCGCTTGGATTGAGGAACCACTGGGTGCTTGGGATCCTGAGGGGTATGCATCATTAAGGGCCAAAACAAGGACTCTTATGGCATATGGAGAACGAGAGTGGAACCTTGATGGTTTCGAAAGTGTCCTGGCTACGGGAAGCTGTGATGTATTAGGAGTTGATCCTGGGAGAGCAGAGGGCATTACGGGTTTCAAAAAAGTAACTGATCGATGCGAGTATTACCGCAGACAAGCAAACGCGCACGCGTGGTCTAGCGCCATCGTGAGCGCTGCCAGTGTTGCTGTAAGTTTTAGTACGCCAAGTTGCAAACTTTTTGAATTCAAGCCTTTACGTAACCCCATGCAGCACGAGTTGGTTGCTGATCCGATAGCTCATGTTGACGGTTGGCTTTATCCTCCAACGGACAAACCCGGTCTGGGAATCGAAATTGATGAGAGTGTGATCAATCGGTATCGGGAAGACAAATAATTTGAACGATCTTCTTACCCAACTTTCTCAGTTCGATCCAACGGTGACTGGATCAAATGATCATGAGTTAGTAAAGGTTCTCGTTGCGGACTTTATCGCTGTGGTCAGATCTAATGTAAGGAATACCGATCGAGATCACCTTAGTGAACATTTCGGCGCTGATCTCACTGGAATGTTGGCTATTCTGAATTCACGTAACGATTTGGATGACGTAGATTGGCAAATAATTCATCACCCTGGATCCGTAATTATCCCCGCCGTAATTGCGATCGGCCTTGAAGTAAAGGCAACAGGTAAACACGTCATCGAGGCGATGCGCACGGGGTACTACTCAATGGCAATGTTTAGTTCAATCTTGACACCGGACATGAGAAAAAAATGGCATGCAACGTCTGTTGCTGGAGCTATCGGCGCTACGCAGGCGACTTCAACCCTGTTGCAACTAACCCAGAACGAGCGTCACGCGGCACTTAATCTTGCTTGCGCCAACCTAGGCGGCCTGGCACTTGCTGGATCGCAGAGAAACGGCGCGGCCCAATTCAACAGGGCTGCTGGGGCAGTAATCGGGGTACAAGCTGCTCGCGCTGCGCGACAAGGAGCCCCCCATTTACCTGACTCCTTTGACAAACTACTCGCTGCTTGGGATTTGGCAGATAACGCTGGCTCCGCTAGGACGTTCGAATCGCCGGATGACATTGGATTATCAAGTGCGTCACTGCGGCTGCTTCCATTTTCGGGATTCGTGCAGGCAGCAATCTTTGGCTACTACTCTTTACTTCAATCCAAGCGTGCGGTTACAGAGATCCAAATTTTCGTATCCGCACCGACATTTAGGTTGACTGTGGCGTCAGCAGAGGAAACTGATTGGGTAGATGAACTCTGGTGGAATCTCCCGGCTGCTATAGCTTTTCTCGAGTCAACGGGGGATCCGTTTGCTCCTCGTTCGCACCCGATCACATCGAAGGGGAATCCGAATGTCACGTTTCTTGAGAATAAGAATTTAGGAGTTCATCAGGCGATAATTCGCACGATCGACGTTGATGGCACGGAGCGAGAGGATTTGTACACGGCGCCAGGTTTGGACCCACTCAACACCGAAAGCAGGCAGTTGTGGGAAAGAAAATGTTCTGACTACTTAAAAGTATCCGCAACCGCAACAATGGAATTGGCCACGACCGTGACGTCTGGCGGCCTTAGAGCCCTTACTGTCCAAAATTTATTTCTGGATTAGTCACTGGCAAGAAGGGTGCACATCAAGTTAGCAACCTGATCGGTATTCGCGGTCCCGCCCAAGTCCTTAGTTCGTGTTTCGGGACTTTTTAAGGCTGCCTCTATTGCAGTCATAATGCGTTTGCTGACATGCGATAAGCCAAGGTGCTCTAGCATCATCGACCCTGACCAGATTGATGCAATGGGGTTTGCAATCCCCTTCCCCGCTATGTCAGGAGCAGAGCCATGAACGGGTTCAAACATGGAAGGCATGTGTGCATCAGCACTGAGGTTGGCTGAAGCGGCAATGCCCAAACTCCCAACACATGCCGATCCCAGATCCGACAAGATATCCCCATACAAGTTTGAGGCGACTATGACGTCAAAGTCGTACGGGCGCATCACGAACTCTGCCGCCGCTGCATCAATCAATCGCTTGGATAGCTCCACATCTGGATAATCACGCATAGTTTCGGAGACGACCTCGTCCCAGAAAGTCATGGAATGGATAATGCCATTTGACTTGGTAACGGAGGTCACCTTACCGCGGCGACTACGTGCAGACTCCGCGGCAAACCGGGTTATTCGTTCAATTCCAACTCGGGTGAATACGTCATTCTGGATTGCAATCTCTCGGGAAGTGCCGCGAAAGGATCTTCCCCCTGACTCAGAATACTCGCCCTCAGTGTTTTCCCGGACTATCAGCATGTCGATTACTTTTCCCTGCGGAAGGATCACATTCGGTGGCAAACCGTCGAATTGGCGCACGGGTCGCAGGTTGACAAACAGATCAAATTCCCTGCGGATTGGCATGAGTATTCCCCAAAGGGTGAGGTCATCTGCGACCTCGGGATCACCTATGGCACCAAGAAATATGGCATCAAATTTGGCAAGTTGCTCTATACCGTCACCTGGCATCATCTGACCATTTCGTTTATAGAAATCGGAGCCCCAGTCCAACCAAGTCCACTCAACTTTTTCATTCGAATGGTTGAGAGCGGAGTCAAGGACTCGAATAGCTGCAGGGATTACTTCTTGTCCGATTCCATCTCCGGGAATCACGGCAACCTGTTTAATCTTTTTCATTAATTTAGTCCTCTGAATGGTGCCCGATTCAAAACTGACACAAACTTGAGATTCAGTGCGTTTGGTAGGTATCGTTTTCAGTACATCAGTTGGCCACCTGAAATGTTGAGCATCGCACCCGTTATGTAACTCGAGGAATTTGAAGCTAGGAAAAGCACTGCACCCGTCATTTCCTCGGGTTCAGCTAATCGCCCCATCGGGATCATTGAAATAAAGGATTGGAGAGCCGCAGTATCCTGTCCACCACGCATCATCGCCGTGTCCACACCCCCTGGTGCAACGACGTTCACGCGAACACCATCGGGGGCAAAGGATCGTGCTAATCCACGTGACATGGAGACAACACCACCCTTTGATGCCGCGTAGGCAACGGAACCGCCGAAACCTCCAGTCCACCATCCTTGTGATGAAAAGTTGATGATCGCTCCACCAGTGCCCTGTTTTACAAAAACATCTCGTGCGCAGCGATTCAGAAAGAAAGCTGCCTTCAGGTTGACTGAGTGTTGAAGATCCCAATCTTCTTCAGTTACCTCATCCACTGTGTCTCTGCGCACCAGCACCGCTGCGAGATGCGCAACAGCTGCCAGAGGGGCTTTCAATGTTGCGAGATCAAATATCTCGGCGCGAGTACTCAGATCAGCGAGGTCACAAGCGAACCCTGAATGTCCATTACCTGGAAGCATTTCTACGGTTTCACTAGCTGCCTTGCTATTAAGATCAACTGCCAAAACATGAGATCCCGCCTCAGCAAATGCAATTGCCGTGGCCCGGCCGATCCCGCCTCCTGCTCCCGTGACAATTACAGCCTTACTTGCAAGACCTGAATCATTTCTCCACGAAGGTACCTGATTTGCTTGAATTTCGGTTGGCACTTTTTTGACCTCCTGTTTAATTCTGAACAATTTTTTACGCGACGGAAAGGAGCATTTGGACCGGCTTCCTTACGGCAAGTATTTTTCCGTAACTTGGTTCCTGAGTGATGCGCAGCGAAGGGAAGCGCTCTGAAATAGTAAGTAGGGCGACTTTAGTTTCTAATCGCGCCAGTGGTGCTCCAAGGCAGAAATGCACCCCGTGACCAAATGCAACGCTCCCTAAATCCGACCTGGATGGATCAAACACATCAGGGTTTTGGAAACGTCGAAAGTCCCGGTTGGCGGCCCCTATCATGAAGAAGACGTAGTCACCCTTAGAGATTTTCATGCCCTGCATCACGATGTCTTCACTCGCCACACGAGTCTGTCTATGAATTGAGTTGTCGAAACGCAAGATTTCTTCAGTCGTGTTAGCGGCAAGTTCAGGATTCCCTGCGAGCTCCAGGAACTGATCACGTTGCTGCAATAGTACGTTAAAGGCATTACCGATCAAACCTTCAGTGGTTTCAAATCCTGCAAAAAATAGTTGTATGACCATCGCAACTAGTTCTGCACGACTGAGTGCATCCGGTTCGTCTTCTAGGGCCACTAGTGCGCTGAGGAGATCATCAGTTGGCTCCAGGAGTTTCGTCTCAATAAGGGAATCTAGGTAGTTGCTAGCCTCGATCACGGCTAGTTTTGCCCCCCGGGCCGCCGAAGGGGTCATGACTCCAGCAGAGAGCAGGTTCAGGATCCCTTCAGCCCATCGATTGATGTCGTCGAGGCGATCAAAAGGAATTCCAAGCAGACGACAAATAACCATGGCGGGGAGTTTGAAAGAGAAAGTCTCAACGAGATCAAATACTTCGCCCTTGGGCCATTGATCCAATAGTTGATCGACCATGTCTTGGATCTGTGGTTCAAGTGCTGCAATTCGGCGAGGTGTAAAGGCCTTACTCACTAGCCGCCTAAGTCTCGTGTGATCTGGTGCATCACGAAAAGACATCATCGCATTTAAGCAATCCAGGGCAACCATGTTTTCCTGGCGAACTTCTGGGCCTAGGGCTTTTGCTGCGTAGTCGATCCTGCCCCCTGACCGAAATAAAGACGATTGAAGCCCCGACTGGACATCTTCAAATGGAGTCACCAGCCAGCCATCAACCTTCTCACTCCGCATAACGGGAGCCTCTGTGAGTAATTTTTTATAGAAAGGGTAGGGGTCTCTAAAAAACTCGGAAGTAAGGAAGTCATCTTCCGAAATTCTGGAAACGTTACTAGTCACTGCATTAGGATAGCCGCTGGATACCAACTACGGAACCACTTGGTTAGAAAATCAATCAACTGGCTCAATTGGTGCAGCGAATCTTGAAGGGAGCAACAGTGAGCACGTGTTTGAGGAGCGAGATTCTGTAGTGGAGAGACCGTAATGCCACATAATCCAAACATGCAGAGAGTTATTCAAGCTAAACACATTAAGCATCAGAGTCTCACTGTTGCTAAGGCACTCCTCGCAAAAGGGATTTCTCCTGGCGATCGAATTTGCATAAGCGCAAAAAATTCTCCCCAATTACTTTCCGTCGTACTGGGTGCCTTAAGAGTTGGAATAGCTCCTGCCGTTATTAGTTCCTCCGCGACTGAGCGAGAAGTTAGTGAAATGTCTCAAGACATAGGTGCAAAATGGGTATTGAATCAAAATGAAATTGACGCTCTGATTTCTGATCCTTCATCAGCCTTTTCTGAGGGGGATGGAATAAGTGATATCCCGCTGTGTCGACCAATACATTTCACGTCAGGAACGACTGGAAGGCCTAAAGCGGTCTGGAGTGGTTGGCTATCGCACGAGTACGCGCAGGCCTGGATTGACGAGGAATTGGTTGCGTGGGGGTTTTCATCGGGTGACGTTCATTTAGTCTGCGGCCCGCTGAGTCATTCAGCTCCGCTGCGCTTTGCCCTCATGACGATTCTTAATGGGGGATCAGTTGTTGTCCCTGCGAAGTACTCGGCAGAGGGAACCGTTGAAGCCATGGAAATGTGCGGGATAACGACAACTTTTATGGCACCCACGCATCTGCAGCGCCTAATGGAACACTGCGGAGAGAGTGAAGTGAAGCATTCGATGCGCTTGTTGGCGCACGCCGGCGCGACTTGCCCGAAAGGTGTAAGACAATGGACTCACAGAATATTCGGGCAAGAACGCGTATTTGAGTTCTATGGTTCAACCGAGGGTCAATTTACGATTTGCCGCGGTAGTGACTGGGTTGCAAAACCTGACACCGTGGGACAGGCCCGCCCTGGACGACGAATGAGGGTAGATGGCGACGGCATGCTGTGGTGCCAAGTGCCCGAACATGCACGCTTTGTTTATTGGGGTGATCAGGAAAAGACCGACGCAACTTGGCGAGCAGGGGGCTGGTTCACAGTCGGTGATTACGGTCGAATTGATGCACAGGACTTCGTTTATCTAGATGGTCGCAAAGGTGACCTAATCATTACAGGCGGTGTGAACGTCTATCCGGCCGAAATCGAAAGAGTGCTGGTAGAGCTTCAAGGTGTGCACCAGGTTGTTGCGTTTGGCATACCAGATGCTGACTGGGGTCAGCGCGTTTGCGTTGCTGTCACTGGGAATGTTGATGAAGAGGAAATCCGAACTTACCTAACATCACAACTCTCTGGGCCAAAGAGGCCGAAGTCAATATTCGTTCTGGCTGACATGCCACTGACTCATTCGGGAAAAATGGACAGGTCAGGCGTGCAGAAGCTCTTTACATAGTTCATCAGACGGAAGGGGCTTCGCAGAGAAAAGACGCGATTGTGTGCCTGTTTGTTGCCCTTCACTGACGTCTGGAAACGATTCAACAACTAGATTGATTCGGTTTGAGTGAGTGAATATTTGAATAGGCTTGGTGCAGGAGCAGTTGGTTTCGACTAGGAAGAAGGACTTCAAATAAGTTGCGTTCAAGCAATGGCGAGCGACCGGCCAACTACTCGATTATAGGATGGAAGAAGCGAAAGTTGTCTACGTTGAGTATCAGACGTGGACCCGTGGTTGGTAGGAGTTTCTGACTGATAAAGGGGCACCCCCTTCAACAATTGAGACTGAAATCGATCGTCTGATGAGACTCCTTGTACTTCCCGACAGAGGTGAATGTGAAACCTAATCGCGCCGGTTGCCTTCGGTGCCTCATCAAGTCAACTTCATCGGACCTCTATGGTCAATACTGCAACATTACTAAAAATAAATGGTAAGGTTCCTGGAATCGTTTTTTTGATGGTTTAATTAGCGAGCGCAGAATACAAACAGAGGAGTACTAGATGGGCACGGAGGATCTTTTTGAGTATTCGGAAAATCTAGGTCGCGTGGTCCGAAAGGGCTCCTGGGAGGAGCAGTCTGTTGGCACTTTCACCAAAGTCGTCGAGGCGCTAAAAGCCGAGGACGCAGAAACCGCAATCAGATTTATGGACTTCTTCATGCAGGAGGCGAAGGTCATCTACCTGCTATTCAGCCAGATCAATCCCGACCTCGAAAGCTACCTGATCACCCGCGGCATGAAGCAGGGGGAACTGGACGGTGTCGTCGCGGGCATCCACTCATTGATCGTGCTTCCTGATGGCTCGCCCTACGAACGGGAACCTCTGTTCGCCAAAGTCGAGCGCCTCGTTGGCCGCAGTAAGGAAGCCATCGAACGCGGGAACTGGGCCAACGCACAATATCTGTTCGAGCAGGGACGCGAGACACTTCGCCAACAGAAGGACCGCGACAGTGACTTCTGTTACGGGTTGATCGAGACGATCGTACGAAACCATGGCGAGGCAGCGATTGGGGACATGTGGGATAACGTGATCAAGCCGCTGTTTGATTGGCGATACGCCGACTTTGGCCTTAAGAACCAAGACTGGGATAAGAGCTTGGATCAGCTGCTCATGGTGGCGTGCGAGTCGATGAGGGCTCATCTTGTGGGCGTGGAACGCACCGGTGACTTTGAACTCGTTGAGTTCGAAGATCGTTTCGTCCTACGTTTCGATCCATGTGGTACCGGTGGTCGCGTGGTCCGCGGCGACAACGTGGAAGGCACCCCATCACGGATGGAGGCCCCCTACAACTGGACGGTGAGTTCCGAGCCTCATCCGTGGAATCACGGCAAGAAGGGGATCTGTCACTACTGCACCCATTGCATCAGGCTGATGGAGGAGATGCCCATCGACCGCTTCGGCTTCCCACTGCGAGTGGTGGATCCGCCCATCTACCCGGACAACGACCCGGACAACCGACAGAAGTGCCAGTGGCAAATGTTCAAGAACCCGGCCACTATTCCAGACGAGTACTACACAAGGGTCGGCCGCGAGAGGCCAGCCAACCTGCTAGAGGTCGAGTGGAACGAGGAGCGGGCTGACACCTCTGGCTTCCTCGGAAAAGGTTGAACCCAATGAACGCGGGGCAAGCCTCGGTCATGACCGTCCTCGGTCTCGTGCCCGCCGATTCGATCGAAAAGGCCTTGATGCATGAACATGTTCACTGCGACCTGAGCCCTCTGATCGAGGTGCACGGCTACAGTTCAGCGTCACAGACAGCGTTTGAGGGAGACATCTGCGCCGAGGCGCGCTGGAATCCTGGAGTACACCCGAGCAACTACGTGATGACGGATGAATCGCTCATCACGAGCGAGCTCGGTTATCTGGCCGGGACCGGTTTCAACTGTGTAGTAGACGTCACTCCAGCCGATCTCGGACGCAACCCCCACGCACTGGAGCGGATCTCTCGAGCCACTGGTCTGCACATCGTCATGGGCGCCGGATGGTACCTGGAAGTCACTCACAAGCGATTCCTAGAAGGAAAGACTGTCGAGCAAGTCGCAGACGGCATCATCACTGAATGTCGCGATGGCGTAGCAGAATCCGGGATTCGGCCAGGCATCATCGGCGAGGTGGGAACGAATATCCCCATCACACAGTCAGAACAGAAGAGCCTGGTCGGGGCTGCCACGGCCGCCTTAGTTACCGGCCGCTCCCTGTCTGTCCACCTCCACCCATGGGGCAAGGAGGGGTTGGCTGCACTTACGCACATTGCACGGTCGGGGCTGAGCACAGACAGGGTCATCCTCGGACATGTCACTACATCGGCGAGCGACGAGAGCTACCTCCGATCGATGATGGACGCGGGCGCAACAATCGCTTTTGATTTGTTCGGCTTTGACCACTCGCTGATAGGTGAGGGGCGCTATGCACCTAGCGATTGGGATGTGTGTCAGGCCATCGCGAAGTTAGTGAGGGACGGCTACGGAGATCGCATCGTTATATCCCAAGATGTCGGAGTTCGAACACGCCTGCACCGGTATGGCGGTTGGGGGTATGACCATATTGCCCAGCACATTTCGCCATTGCTGTTGAGACTTGGGGTGGAGCCGTCCGAATTGGCTCAGATCCTCATCCACAACACGCGCCGCCACCTGACTCTGGCAAGCGCCGCGGAAGCAGCGCGCGAGGGCTACTGAGTCATCTGACACAGTGCAATCGACAGCGCGAGTTACCGATCGGCGAACGACACCACCTCTGAACGTGCGCTCGAGAACCGACCCTGGGTGATCAGCGCAGCGTTTTCACCGCAGTCGATGCCATAGATGGCGGTTGCGGTGAACTCGGAGCCTGACTTGAACCCCTTGACTGGAAGGGGCGTAAGTGCTAGTTTGGGAATCGTTTCCGGAATTGCATTTCTTGTCGAGAAACAGCACCGACGGGTGCCGAATTGAGACGGGGTCGGGCGCAACAACGTGAAGGAAATCTACTCCAGGCCCGCAGTGTTGATTGTTGCTGGCGGGATCGAAGTCACAGCGAAGTAGGGGCTGCGAAAAGTTCGTTATCGCGTCTGTCTGGGATCACCTCAACCAACGAATCGAGGAAGTAGAATGTTGATCGACCATAAGCGCACCGCAGTTGTCACCGGTTCCGCTCAGGGAATCGGAGCAGCGATCTCCCGTGCCTTTAGAGCTCGCGGGGTGACAGTAATCGGGGTGGATCGCCAACCTGACTCCGAATCCGATGAGTACATCCAGGCGGACCTTTCCGACTGGGACGTCGTGATGGACGTGGCTAAACGAACACGTGACGCCGATATTCTCGTGAACAACGCGGCCATCCTTATCCAGCGACCGGTTGCCGACTACATTGCCGAAGACTTTGAACTGCTTCACAACATCAACCTGCGTGCTCCTTTCCTGCTGTGTCGTGAGGCAGGGGCTGCAATGGCTGAACGCGGCTTCGGACGGATCATCAATATCTCCAGTGTAGGTGCACGAACAGGCGGAATGTCCGACTCCGCGGTGTATGCCGCATCAAAGGCGGGTGTTCTCACGATGACTCGACACTTCGCACGTGTATTTGCCTCAGGGGGAGTCACGAGCAACTCAATACTCCCAGGAGCTATCTACACACCGATGACCGAGGCGCAGTGTGAACGGGACCCGGACATGCATAGATTTGTTAGTGAAAATGTTCCCGTCGGACGATGGGGTACGGGGGACGATGTTGCCGAAGCGGTGACCTTTCTCGCCAGCGAGGGAGCATCATTTATCAACGGCGTTGGGCTAGATGTAAACGGCGGTTGGATAATGTCTTAGCGTAATTGCTCACGCTCACTGGCCTCTAGGCAATGAGTCTAAGTTTCCGGCCTTGTCCGCACAGTGCGAATCGTGCGGTGGCGCGAACGAGGCTTTCGGTGGTAAGTGCGTGATCACCGAAAGCGAGACGTACCAGTGCAAGTTGCCCGATGACTTATTTTTTTCTAAAACCGCTTGACAGAACCGATCCCCTATTACTATTGTAGAAAACGTTTCCAGTAATCCTATTAATAATATTTAATCGAGGGTAACCTCGGAGGAGGAACGAACAATGAAGAGATCCGGTAACACCATCCGAAATACAGCGGCGCGACTAACCATCGCGTCGGGAACCGCCTTGGCCGTCGGAGCGACGTTGTTTTTGGGGTCTGCCCCTACCGCACTAGCTAAGCCCGTCCCTAAGCAAGGGGCTGTTTTCACCGTTCTGGGCCAAGTGGTTCGGGCCGGGACCGGAAGTCTGATCTGCGGCAAACTGACGGGCAAGCAGGTCTGGCAGAGGGTTCTCGTGGCAACTACGGTCGGTTCTGTCAACGGCCAGTGGGTGAAGTGGAATCCCATAACCTGCACCTTCGACGGGGCAACCGGTCCTAAGAATCAGCGTTACACCGCGTATATGCGTACGGTTCCATCATCGATCTCCTTAGCCTTGGGAACCCAGGGAGAAGGCATCGCGATTCAGGACGCGTTGAACAACGGATTTAAGCAGTCTGTGCAGCAAGTCGGCGCTTCACTGGTCTTCGCGAACTACCGGCAGTCTGAATTTGGCGCAGCAGGAATCTTGGAGGGTGCTCGCAACATCGCGCTGCAGCGCCCCTCTGCGGTGAGCTCCTGGGCGGGCATTCAGACGGTTCTGCCGGCTATGATGAATGTTTACCGGGGAGTGTGTACGCCGGTGGTCCAGATAACCTTCCCCATTGAGGGCACTGTTTCCTACGGCGCAGACAACGCGACCGTTGGCCGCATGCAGGGCCAGTTCCTCGCCGAGTACCTCAAGGAAAAGAAGCTCAATACGGGCCCGGTGACAGCTGTCGGCATCCGTGCACCTTCCATCGGTGTAGACGTAAACAAGCGCCCAGACGTATGCACGGAGACCATCAAGAAGCTTATACCGCAGGCCAAGATCTCGAACGCGGAAGTTGATGCGTCGCAGCTATCGGTGGCAGGAGCGCAAATCAAGATGACCGACTGGCTCACCGCCAACCCCGCTGCAGCCGCGGGAACAGTGGTCGTCTGCACCATCGCTGACATTTACGCAATCGGCGCAGGAAATGCCGTCAAGGCTTCAGGTCGCGTCGGCAACGTCTTCGCTAGCGGGACTGCCGGGTCAGCTGACGCCGTGGCCCTGATTCGAGCCGGTGATCCCGTCGTCGTTGGAACGGTGGACTTCAGGTTCCAAGACTGGGGCAAGGTGATTATCCCGCTCATGCTGGATGCATTGGAGGGCAAGATCGTGCCGCGACTCAGCGCCCCCAACGTGTCAATGATCACGGCACGAAACCTTCCGTGATCGAGAACCCCGGGGACAAGGACGAACAAGGAGCTGTGGAATGGTGAATATCCGTACAGAAGGCGACACGAAGTCAGCCTTCTACTCGAATTGGAAATCGAAGGGCAGCGCCAATGGAACCGGTTTGCTCGCATCACTAATAGTGATGTGTTCAATCTTGGCCTTGACGACGCCGTATTTTTTCTCAGTAGAGAACGGGCTCAACATCCTCAGGGCTGTCAGCTTTATCGGCATTGCCGCGGCTGCAGCCACTCTCGTCCTTGTCTCCGGGGGGATCGACCTTTCGATGGCGGCCACCATGGCCCTGGCCGGAACAGCGTCCGGGGGCCTCATTGAAGCTGGCTATCCCCTGCCGATTGCGATCGGTGTGGGCTTATTGGCCGGTGGAATCGTCGGGGTTGTCAACGCGGTGATCATCGTCGGGTTTGGCATCAATCCACTGATCGCGACCATCGGTACGCAGTTCGCCGCACGTGGGGCCGCCTACTTGGTGGTAGACAGCCGGGAAGTCTTCATCATGGACCCCACCTTCAACTGGGTCGGCCAGGCGACGGTGTTCTCAATTCCTATCTCAGGAATACTCATGTTCTTAGTATTCTTATTCTTCGCATGGCTCATGCGCGACACCGTATTCGGGCGGCAGATTTATGCTATTGGCGGAACACCCAATGGCACGAGCGCGTTGCTGTCGGGTGTGCCACGCAAGAAGCGTTTGTACCAAGTTTACATCATCAGCGGATTGGCATCCGCCCTCGCGGGATTGCTGTTAAGCAGCTACTCCAACAGCGCCACCGGCTTCAACGCGATGGGTCTTGAATTGCCAATCCTGGCAGCGGTGATCCTCGGCGGCACTGCTCTTGGAGGTGGTCGGGGCAACGTATGGGGCACCCTAGCGGGCGTCCTCTTGATCGCGGTGATCACCAACGGTTTGACCTTGAACAACGCCGCGCTTGCCTGGATACTCGTGGTTCAGGGGGGAATTCTAGTTCTCGCGGTTGTCATCGATGAGCGACGACAAGCGAAATTCGAAAGGTAGAGGTGCAAACCATGTCAACTCAAGGTACTACCGTCGCAGACGTGGACATCGCCTATTCGGCGCGCGGCCTGACGAAGCGATACGGCGCAATCACGGCGTGTGAAGACGTGGACATCGACGTCAGACGCGGGGAGATTCTTGCCATCGTGGGTGATAACGGCGCAGGGAAAAGCACCGTCTTGAAGCTCATGGTGGGCGCGACTCAACCCGACTCGGGGGAACTCATCAAAGATGGTAAGACTATCCAGCTAACATCTACGCTCAATGCCCACAACTACGGCATTGAGGTAGTATTTCAAGACTTGGCACTGTGCCCGAATCTCGATGTGGCAGCGAATATCTTCTTGGGCAGGGAGTTGTCGAAGCGGTCCCGATGGATGCCGCTCGCCAAGGTCCTCGACCGTCGAGCTATGACAAGTCAGGCCGAACTTGAAATCAGCCGACTCAAGGTCAATATTCCCGCGATCAGTGGCATGCGAGTCGGAAAGATGTCGGGGGGCCAACGCCAGTGCGTCGCGGTGGCTCGAGCAATCTTCTGGTCGCGCGATGTAATGTTCATGGACGAACCGACGGCTGCGCTCGGCGTGAAAGAGGCCGGTGCAGTCCTCGAACTAGTCAAAACCGCCAAAGAGAACGGCGTCTCCGTCGTGTTGATCAGCCACGCCATGCCGCACGTGATGCAGTTGGCTGACCGGGTCATCGTGATGCGACACGGCCACAAGGTGGAGGAAATCGAGAAGGCGGACGTCAGCATGGATCGCGTCGTCCGCGCCATCGTTGGCGATTGATTCGAACAGGAGTTCAAGCCAACGACCGTCCACGCACGATTCTTGCAAACATCAAATCCCCGCCCAAGAAGTGACGTGGCATGAGCGTCGTGCTCCTTGCAGCAGGTGCTGCCTGTGCGGGGGCTCTGGGAACCTACCTAACCAAGTCGATTTCCCTTCGCATGCCCGTTTGGCAAGCGGTGGCTCCACTTTTTGCGATCAACGCCCTGCTGGTAGTTCCACTGATTCCCCTCGGTGGCCCTTGGTTCCTCGGAAATCCACGAGTTCTGGCGCTCCACGGCCTGTCGATCGCTCTCCTCTGCGCTTCCACCGCCTGCATCTTCGGACTCATCACCCGGGGACGGCCATCGGCTGTAGCCGTAGGCCAAGCGTTGTCGCCAGGCATTCTCCTGATAGCCGCCCCGCTATTACTGGGCGATTCAGTCAACGTGGCCATCATCGCTGGGGTTGTGTTGTTGATGTTTGGCGCCTTATACCCTCTGCGCCGAAGCTTCGAGGGCCTTCGATCGGGCAGCACTTTGATCATCTTGATGGCCTTGGGATCGATGATCGGGCTACTGACGGTGGCCACGGCCGCACTCGCCGATCTCGGCGTTGGCTTGCCGGAGACCTACGTGGTGCGCACTGCCGGTGCATCACTCGTCTATTTCATGATCGTACCTCCACGCTCTTTGCGACTTGCAGACATTCCGCCACTGGCAGTGCGATCCTTCTTCGTCACATCCAGTTTCCTCCTTACGATCCTGGCGATCCAGCGGGGAAGCGTCATCACGATTCAATCGATCCTGGCCACGATGCCGCTTCTGGTTCTGTTGATCGAATGGGTGCGGCGACGGCAAACCCCCGAACCCGGAGTCCTACTCGGCGCTGTAGTTGTCGCCATCGGTCTGTCAATACTTCTTCGCCTAGGCACGTGATCAACAGCGCAGGAAGCGACGATGGATGGGACTCACATGGGCCGCGGTTGGGTTACCTGTAAGCCTGTAAGCCTGTGAGATTGGGCGGGCGCGGGGCGGTCGAGACGGCATATTCGGGGTGGATCGACCGCTATACGAGCAGTCCGGAGCCGGGTCTTATGGCCGGACTCTCGTGGGCGAGTGCCGCCGGATGTGCGTGGTCTTGCGAGACTCGGTGACTCGGATTGTCGGCAGTGAACGTTGTCGCACGCCTTGTGAAACAGTGATTTCTGGCAGTGTGTTGAGAACATGACGCAGCGTCGACTTCCTCGACCGAGCGAGATCCTTCCGCTGATTGGTCGTCCTGATCGCTCCAAGTCGCCCCCGGAGCGCCGCTTGGAGCGTTGCGCAAGCGTGTGGGACGCTCGAGCGGTGGCCAAGAGGAGGTGCCGCCCGCGGTCTTCGATTACACGGATGGCGCTGCTGGCACGAAGGCCTCCCTCCGGCGGGCGCGCGATGCTTATGCGCGTGTGGAGTTCATCCCGCGCGTGCTGCGCACCGTTTCGCAGTTGGACACTTCGGTGGACTTGCTAGGAATGCGCTGGGCGTTGCCAATCGTGCTAGCCCCGACGGGCTTCACCCGAATGATGAATCACATTGGCGAGCCGGCTGTTGCAAAGGCGGCAGGGGGACGAGGCATCCCGTACTCGCTGTCGACGCCGGGGACAACCTCAATAGAGCAGCTGGCGGTCGCGGCTCCAGGCACGCGACGCTGATTCCAGTTGTACGTGTTGAGGGACCATGGCGCCTCCGAGTGCCTCGTGCGCCGCGCCCAGCGGGACGGCTATGACACGTTGATCGTTACGGTCGACACCGCTTGGCTCCGGACCGTGTGTGACGGTCCGCTGGTGGTCAAGGGAATCCAGTGTGTGGACGACACCGTGATTTTGGCAGAGGTCGGTGCGGACGCCGTAGTCCTGTCGACGCATGGCGGTCGGCAGGTTGATATGGGAAACGTGCCGTTGGAGCTGCTTCCCGAAGTCGTGTCCGCCATCGGCGACCGCCTTGAGGTACACGTCGACGGGCGCATCATGACTGGAGCCGACGTTGTGGCGGTGCTGGCGATGGGCGCGCGCGGCACCCTGATCGGCCGGGCTTACCTGTACGGCCTCATGGCCGGTGGGTACCACGGGGTCGTGGGGGTTTTGGACATTCTCGACCGGGAGATTCGGGCGATCATGCAACTGATCGGTGCTCCAACGACCTCGGAGCTCACCGAGGAAGTAATTCGGTTTCGGGACGGCTGAATGAACCATGAGTCGTCCCCATTGCAGTCACTCGCTCACACGCCGACGCGATGGACTGTGGCTACGGATTGCACGACTCCAGTTGTTACAAGGCGCTTCCGTTGGCCCGCATGATTCTCCGGACCTGTTCTCCATCGATCTGCCGCAGAGGGGTTTCGCTATCAAGAGACAGACAGGCGGCTACTGCGGCTGCGTGGCCGTACTCGAAACACTGGGCGGTCACCCGCGCTGATGCAAGAGCTTCGTGCTCGGCGCTGAGACACCGACCTGCCGCAATGACGTTCTCGCCCGACGCGGGCACCAATGCTAGGTACGGCACCTCGTAGTAGTCGTCGAGGATCCAATGGAGCCTGGAGCCGTTCGCATCATGGACTTCGATCGGCCACGGCACACGGCAAACTCCGTCGGGGCGCTTGCGCGCTTCTAAGACATCTTTCGTGCGTAGCGTCTCGGCGCCCACGATACTTCGTGTCTGCCTGATACCTAGTTCGACGCCCGTGTCCTCAAGGTAGCTGCGTTCACATCCGGGAATCCGATCAGAGAAGAACTGTGCATACGCGTGGGCCTGGATGCGACCTGTGATCTCTCCTTCCGTGAAGTCCTCGGGGTCGATGACGTTGAGCATGCGGCCATCTCGACCCTCGACTCGAGTTGCATTCACCATCAGTTCCCCGGGCCTAGTCGTCGTGAAGACCCAGATGTGATCGCGTGGTAGATCGACTCCCATGGCGCGCTCGCTGGCAATGAGGGACGAGACGGCAGGGGGGCAAATCGTGTCGTTGCCAAAGAATGCTAGGAAGCGTTCCGTATCGACGCCGGCAAGCCGAAAAAACATCGTGGGGGTCTGGATTCGGCCCTCGTCGCCGAAGCGATATGGGAGTCCTGCTCTGGCAACGACAGCAGCGTCCCCTGAGGCATCGATGGTTCGCCGAGGCCTAATGAGCGTCCGCCCCGCGTTGGATTCCGCGACAACGCCACAGATCGTCTCGCCGTCGACCAGCACCCCGATCACCGCGGTATGGAACAGGATGCGCACACCGGCGGACTCGAGTAGCGAGTCGGCCGTCTCGACCCACTTGTGCGGATCGTGGGCACTCGTGAACGTCTTGCCGTACGTCTGGGGCGCGGTCAGGCCTCCCCGTCCGTGCAACTCCGCGCGGAATCTCTCGGTGAAGCCGTAGACCAGTTGCTTGGGTTCCGTACGCTGTTCGGTCGCGAAGTACATGCCGCAGATGGTGCCCGACATGCCCGCGACAGCCGCACCGCCGGTGAATCCGTACTTTTCGATCAAGATCACACTCTTGCCGCTCTCGGCCGCGATCGTTGCGGCCGCTACTCCGGCGGCTCCGCCGCCGACAACGACGATGTCCACCTGAGCGAGGGTGGGCAGATCCGTGTCCAATGGGAATCTTGCGTCGATGGTCCACCCTGGGGCGACGGGCGGCTTGGAAATCTGCTTGA